>Ga0228711_1011822_pt1 | contig 10928 bp, 5 predicted proteins | sample MedpolnodulmetaG_2_FD_177996 | JGI IMG/M metagenome (GOLD analysis project Ga0228711, IMG submission 177996) | Root nodule microbial communities from Medicago polymorpha collected in Santa Monica, California, United States - brown nodules | ecosystem: Host-associated > Plants > Roots > Nodule...
GTAAAATTCATGCTTTCTTTGTTGAGAGAAAGCTTCTATTTATAGCCAGCCTTCATCCTTCAATATCTTGCAGCTGTTCATTCTTGTGTAGACACCCTTGCTGTTGATAGGAATTGCAAAACTGCCATTGTCCCATTCTTTTGTACGCTAAGCTTGAGCTTGTCAGCCTCGACCTCAACTTTTAACACTAAGAGCTGCAGCCTGTCTTTTTTTTTTGGAGCGTGTATGAACAGTGAAAAGTACATGAACAGTAAAAAGTCTTTTCTTTTTACCACTTTCTTCTTACTTGTTCTCCAAGATGCATCATTTTCAATGTCCTTACAATGCTTTGTCTCCAAGACACCATTTATAAATTATATTTGCATACTTGGTCACCAAGTCATTGTACTTTATGTCTTTTTGCTTGTTTGCTCATCAAGATTCAACTTTAGGGCTTTGTCATCATCCTTATCTTTACCAAATGATTAGCACATGATTGAAAGACAATTTTCTCTTGCATTAGCGCATGACTTTCCTTTGTGATTGCTTTAACCTTTCTTAATTAATAATGAATTACCATTCTAATGTTCTTGAGAGCTTGAGCATAATCATCCATGACTTTAATAATGTGTGAGAATTGGACTTTCCTATCCTTAATAAAATTCACTCAAGAGCACACATTAAATAATCAAATAAAATTATAATCTTAATTTTAATACAAGAGTTTATTTATCATTTAAAAACAATTTTAAAGGGATTTTTGCTTCAACAATATGAATCCTCTCTAGTTATTCACCCCTCTAGTGTAAGCTTCCCAAATTTGATTTTAATCATAGTTATTTTATTCTATTTATGTGTTAGAGTATTTTATTTTCACATCTTATAAAATGATTCAATTACCCTATGATTTTATTTAAACGAGAGAACTCTAACTTAATATTTTCAAGAGTCTTTTGTTTCGAGGACGAAACTATTTTAAAGGGGTAAGTATTGTAAGACCCTATATTTTTAATCGATTAATTAGAACTTCTATCTTGTTATTACTTATCCATGATTTATTATTTAATATTATTTATTGATTTATTTTGATCTTTTTATGATTCATTTTAATTATCTAACCTATTGTTATTTAATTTAATTTAGTAGTTTTAGAATTTAAATCTAGTTTGAATATATATGAAATAGTTTGGAATGTGAGGGTCCCCAAGTCAAACTTGTCAACTAGCATGATGGATTCCTCCCACTCCATTACACACGTACGTGAATTTTGATTCCCTCACTATCCACTTCATTTCAAATGTGTACCCATTCATTGATATGGTTTATTCAATTTCTTTTAATGCTTTAGGAGAAGTCTAAATTGTTTTTTTTTTTTACAGGGAGAAGTCAAAATTGTTGATTAACTGCTCCTTCGCGTGAATATTATTTCAATTATCTAATTATATTTATTATACTAATCATTTTTATCTTTTGAATGAGTCATGCAATCTAATGCATGTTTTCCTCTCCCACTCAGTGGAACCTAAAATGAAGGAACTAGTAGCTTGCATTTCTGATAGAACGATTAATTGACTTGGTCATATTTAATTTGAGCATAAGTGTACATATATAAGCATATGGGTTTGAGGGAGAATTATTCTTTTGGATCTTTCCTATTACTAGGTAGTATTACGATATGCACGATTTTAAGAGAATTAAACCTCCCTCACATACTTTTGTGGCTAGATGCAACCCTCCCTCTACTCTCTCTTTAAAACATCCTTTCCATCTGTATTATTGTCATACGTTCTTATTACTTCTTTTCCTTGCAAGATCAAGTTAAGGCAATTTTAAATTAGTCATGTCTATTTGGTCTTGTAGCGTTTTAATCGGAACAACATTGCCTCATTATTTTATCAAGTCAAAATCAACCAAGTTATGGATGCATAATATTTGATTAGGGAGGATTCTTTAGTTGTCACTTTAAACCTCATGTTGAAACTACACCTTTTTAATTCCACTTTATTCTTCTATGTTTGCAAATTTTCTTGTGGATCTTTAGAGTTTATGCTAGATTTTATACGATTAGGAAGGGAAGCTTATAAAGTAAAGGTTCTTGTCTTGACCATGATTTAGATGAAAATAATAGGTTATGATATTGAATTTGATATGCTTCATGATCGATGGATGAGTGTGAAAATATTTATTTGATTTTTTTAGTTGTCATGATTGAGAAATATAAGAATTGATTATTTGCAATTTTGTAAAAGTATGTGATTTGATGAATGTGTAAATGTTGATGATTGCTTATTCGTGAAATGGAAAATGTTGGTGAGTTAAAATGATTTTTTTTTTGTTGTCTTTGTGATTTAGAGGTTGTGCGCAAGTTTATTAACTTTATGTGGTTTAAGTGTCAAAAAATAAAGAAAGAAAGAGTGCATATCATGCATATCATTGCATTTGATGGATTATTAAGTGCCAAATGTGACAATTCAATGGATTTTTAAGCGTCAAATGGAGCGATTCAATGAATTTTTAAGTGGCAAATGAGACGATTATTATTATATGCCAAATGGGGGATTAAAACTATTATGCCAATTGGGGCGATATCTGGATCATGGTCTATTTGCATTTCATGCATCTGCATTAACATTGAGTCTTGGGTCTTGTGTTTTGTTCGTATAGTATATTTTACAGTGATGAATATTTTAAACTAAAAAGAAATGTTTTAACACAATTTCATGATGATGGTTGTATATTCTTATTTGATTTTAGTAATTTATTATTGATTTTATTTCATGGGTGTTGAAGAGTAACCCTTACAACCAACATTTTAGGCACCAAAGAACATATGATGTATGTCTTTATGTTTTTGCTTGAAGCGGGTACGCAAGGAAAAAATTTGGGTTTTGCTGAGTTGTAATTAAAATAGATTTTGAAGTTTATTAGTTTGTTGTTAAGTCAACTTGAAATGTTAGGTTTGTAATTAAATTAGTTTAACTATATTTGTTAACTTCTAGTTAGGAATTTATTATGCTTGACTATTGTTAAAAAAAATAGTCATTTTTTCTAAAAAGAAAGAACTAGACGTAATGTCTTGGGTAAAAAATCCGAGAGCGTTACATCTAGTTTCCTCTTGTTACTGTCATATCAGCCAACAAAGAATTCATAGCAGACCTTAGTGGACGACGACAAGCTCATTCCCTATAAAAAGACGATCTCTACTTAGCAAATCATTTTCGTAGGTCCAGAAGGATCAATTATTATGTGTGGAGACCGATGACAACACCTCATGGATCATGGACAAAAAATTGTTAAGTTTTCACATGGTATAAATATTAGGAGTAATATTTGCTATTATAAAAATCCATCACGAGAATACCACATAGTGAATTATGTTAAGTATCATAAGCCATTCTCATAGTGATAGTGATGTATACAACCCTTTGACCTAAAACCACTATGATCCCTATACAAGTGATACGATTCATACAAAGTCAGAGAGACTATATTTGTTTCAAGGGCTAAGTGAATCGATTCAAACTTAAGTTGATACGATTCATCAAAGGCAGAGAGCAGAAATAATATATAGGACACAAGGTTTTGGAAAGGAGCCATACAAGACACGAGGATCAAGAGTTCTAGACTTACTAGGGTGCTTTGTACAATCTAAGGACATGTAAACATAAACACAAGCAAATCAAAATCTAGAAATAACTCATCTACAAGATCAAGGCTAACAAACATCATCAAAACCTAAATGCCTTCAGATGATATATGTGTCAGAAATATGTTGGAAGTGTTGGAGTGGACTCTGATCAATGTTGAAGAAAATTTTGCCCGTTGAGTTTATGAAAGCTCATAAATGGCTCAAAACAGGTGTGCATCAGAACCCACACTGCGGGCTTCGAAGCCCAAGTGAAAATTGGTACAAGAATGAGCATAAAGTTAAAGATATTTTACTAGGTTATATGGTTGGAAATAAAATATGATATGTCTAAGTTGAAGGCCGTGGTGACATCTCTTAAGTTAAGAGAGAAGAATATGATCCTTAAAATATTTTTTGATCCCTTATTTCATTAGCATAATCTTATAGTACAAAGCAATAACTACATCTGTGAAATTAGAAAAACTATAAGAATAGCAAATTATCTTATGACATCACAATAACTAAATCATAACTCATGGAATAAACTATGAGGGGGCTTGTGTCTTCTCTTAGGTCTTGTACTCATGTAATATATGAAATATTTCTACCAACAACGACAACAACCTCTGGTGCATCGGGGAGTAGAATCTTCACAAATACTCCATTGACAATGAGCATTAATACGACATGGAGAACTCGCAGGAGCACATAGATTATACTCTGCAAAAAAAAAAGAGAAGAATTTTTTTTTACAAAAATGGGATAAAATTTTGCGTGTGAAGTAAGAATGAAATTTGAAAAGGATGAAAAATGATTTACCTATAGAGCTCATTGCAACTTTGTGAAATAGGCAAAGAAATATAATCATAACATAAACAAACATGAGAATTCCAGCCATATTTTACACTCTTTGCATGTATCAAATAGAATTATACTTTATGATTTATAAAGTTCATGCTCTTCTTACACCAGTTTTATAGATTTTAGAGTTTATAGAGTTGTAAAAATCTTCCTAAAATTTGAATAAGATCAGATGTCTCTCACATACAACAATATGTTATTTTGCCTATCTATCCCACTTAAGTACAACAATGTGTTGTTTTGTCCCTTTGTCACACTTAGTAAGGAGGTCATGTAAAATAGTTACCAATTATAAGATTTTTTTTTTCCTTCCAAAATTTTCGTTACTTCATAACCTTTCAAGATAGAAAAGAGAAATCACAAAACAAGAATAATAATGTTAATAAATATTAAATGTCTATTAAGTGCATCAATATGTTGTACAGTTCTTAAAAATGTCATAAAATTTGAATAATTATTAAATGTCCTTTAGCACAATTAGTAAGGAGGTCACATAAAAAAAAACAATTGGAAGAATTTTTATTTTATTTTCACCTAATTGACATTATTTTATAACCTTTTATAGAAAAGAGAAAATCAATAATAATAATAATAATAATAATAATAATAATAATAATAATAATAATAATAATAATAATAATAATAATAATAATAATAATAATAATAATAATAATATACCCTATAAAAAATGGTTAGATAGTGTAACGCCCTAATTTTTCTTAGTAAATGTATAGATAAAACTTATATTGATTTCAATAAATAATTTTTTTAAAAGTTTATTGTTAATGTTGGTTGTATTTAGATAACATGGTTATATAAATATATTTGATTTTGATTCATATTAGTCGACGAAAATATATTAAGTAAAATAACATATTTTATTGGACTTGTACCACCACACATTATTCTCTTTTTTTAAAAAATAAAATAAATAAATGTTTATATTGTTTTTTGAAGTTTTAATAATAATTTTAAAAAAGCATGCAAAATATAACAATTTATTTCTATTAATTTATTCATATCAATGAGTTAACGTGCTAAAAATAAAATATGAAATTGTGATTAGATAATATCAAAAAGACCATTCATGATGTCTTTGGATCTAGTTCTTCTAATTCCGCTAATTAGGAACCACATATTGAGGATTACCCTGATATACGTTTGGTTGGTTCATGGAATGATGCATTGGAAAAATCGAATGTTGTTGCTGATGATAATTTAAATCCCAACGTCACTCATGGCATGAAGATTTTGAGGCAGTATGTTTGCAAAGGAAATGATGTTGCAAATATGAGGCCTCGTGTTTATACTGATAAAGAAGAGATAGAGGCTGCTATCAGTTATTTGAAGAACCGCTCTACTGTTACAGAGGAGCCCTTAACCAAAGTGGTGTCTAAAACCACCACAAAGAATTTGAAGAAGGGTTTCATGCTCATAACACCCGCTCTTGCCGGATTGACTCATGAACTTGCTTTGAGTTTATTTCATTTCTTGCTCCTTTTCTTTTCCTTTTGGTTTCCTTGATTTTTATCTTTTCGTTTCTACTCTTTGTTGGGTGTGGCGTTTTGCCACCAGCTTTTTGCTTAACTTTTTAGCTTGAGAAGGTTTTGGTTTATGCCCCCCTTTTCTTTTTGTTCTTGTTTCCTTTCTTTTATATATTTCTATTAGCCTAAAAAAAAGGATGCAATGTTTTTTCGCATATAATTTTGAAATTATTATCTCATCTTAACCATATATATAAATGTTATTAAAAAATACCTAAATTTAAATTATATAAAAAAAACTGACCACAATTTAAATCAAAAGAAACCATGGTATGAACAACAAAACTTGTAGCACTCATCTACTTTCAATAAACACACTCATTGGATATTTGAATTCATCGGACTATCCTGATTTGATTAAACGCTCCCTACATCAATTTCATCCCAATTTATAATGAAACTTCAGGTACCACATATAATTTGAAATAAACAAGAGAGGTAATTGCTAAATAAATCTGGGTATTTAAAGACGAATTTAAATTATACATACACACATGAAATATATAAAAGTTATAGAAAATATTAGGGTGAAAATAAATATATAATAGACGATAAAACTAGTAGTGCACTAATATAAACTGACTTCAAAATTAAAATAATTATTTCAGATTTTATCTTTAAATATTATTGTTTTGACGAAAATATTTACATAAACTTACTGAGCTTTTTCTATATCAACTTATATATAAAATAATTTCTATACAAGTTCTATAAAATTTAATTTAATTTATGTGAATATTAGGGATTGAGACACTTACTTGTGTGAGCTGTCGTTTCATAGGCTTTCCAAACAGTAAAAATGCAACGAAATAAAAATTAGAAGCAAATTCTCCTCATTCACATGAGAAAAAGTCATATGTATTGAGCAATAAAAGAAAATAGAAAAAAGTATAGAAAAATAGGCTAGCAAATGTTATATCAATAAGAAAAAGGAGGACTTAAACATTTTGCAAATATGCATATTTTTTTAAAGAGCAAATATGTATGTATGTGGCTGTGTGTCTATATATATATATATATATATATATATATATATATATATATATATATATATATATATAGAAACTTGAGTATTGCACAAAAATCATTGAATAGTCAAGACATATGTGAAAAGCAAGAAAGAGAAACAAAATAAAAAACTACCATGTAAAAGTAAAGAGTGCCACCCTGGAGGATAATCCAAAGATAAAATTTATACTACAAAATTCATTTTAGCATTGGATAATATTAGTACTTAATAATAATTGTAACGCTACCCTCAAAAAAGAATTGTAACTCTTGAAAAAAAAAATGAACCGACAAATTTAGTAATTAAAGTGTTGTATTAATACAATGTGTGAATGAATGGTCATAGTTAATAAATGTAAATTAAGGAAAAAGAAGAGAATATGTAGATCAAAGGTTATTGTGATAAAGTTTTTAATAGTGAAGGTGAGAAAACACACAAGAAAGGGGGTTGAATTGTGTTGGTTTTTTGCGGTTTTTTGTTTTAAGTGTTAAAATCTGGTCAAAATATTAGGTGTACAAATTTTGACCCAGAGTTTAAATGCAGCAGATTAAGTACATAACACAAAGATAACGACACACACACACACACACAGAGAGAGAGAGAGAGAGAGAGAGAGAGAGAGAGAGAGAGAGAGAGAGAGTTTTATACTGGTTCCTCCCACAATAATGGAGTAGTCCAGTCCCCTTTAACTTTCAAAGGATTTTACTGTTATCACTTTGGATTACAAATTGCTCAAGAACCCTTGCAAGAGATTTCCTTGCTCAAGCACGACTGCTCAAGACTTCCTTGCTCTTGGACACTAACTAAATACTTCATACTCAAGGAAAAATCCAAGAGACTTCCCTTTCGCTAAATCACAACTGATTGAGACTTCCTAGTAGCTCAAAGTTTCACAAAGAGACTTATCTTCTCAAGTACACATGTGAGATACTTTCTAAATGCTTACACAAGTAAACAAGTTAATTTGTTCTTACACTGGATTTAACAATGGCAGTGTGCTAGGTTTGTATATTGTAATTGGCCGCATTTTGTTAAAACAAGTGTTCTATCAAGATGTCTTGACATGTTGGTACAACATCGTAGTGTGTCTTGTTTCCTCTGGAGATTCTATGAAGAGTTGATTCATGTGGAGTGTTGACCAAGAAGCGTGTGTTTTTTAGAAGCTGTAAAAGGAGGTTGCGCCTTGCTTGTTTCTTAAGTGTGATGTTGTAACATTTAAGGAAACAATATATTTGCTTTTGGAATATTGTGCTAAAGACGGTTTGGATCAGCTGATTGTTTAGCCCAAGTTGCTCATCAAGCCCATGCTTTCTCAAGCTATTTAAAGGAAGATGTTAAACCTAATAAACTACTGAAACCGAATTGTCAAAGTGTCTATTAGAGTTTTAGTCTGTCCATTTTTGTTTCTGAAGCACTCTTGTATCACCTTGATGTTAGAGTTGGACTGATAGTTGAGTTGTAAGTTGAGAATCACTCGTAAGCTTTTAAGCAATAGTGGATTCTGTTTATTAGAGTGGGTCTCCATTTTAATTGTACTTGTTGTTATAACCGATGAGTGAATGAGGGGAAGTGAGAGGGTCTCATAACAAGTGTCTTAGATAGAAATATCACGGGTAATGATTAGGTGTGAAGCTAGTAGATCGGAGGTTGTTTATGCAGGCTTCAAACTAATACTTTTATAGTGAATTTCCTTCCTGGCTTGGTAGCCCCCAGATGTAGGTGACGTTGAACCGAACTGAGTTAAAAAATATCTTGTACCATTTAATTTCAGCATTTACTTTAAGTTTGTTATTTGTGTTGTCACAATGTCTTGACATTGTTATCGTCATTCCTCTTGTCTTGACATCGTGGTCAACATCTTTTACTGTGTGCCAGAATTTCCCAATGTAAATTGAACAAGTGAATAGACTCTTTAAGATTTCTAAGATATAAGTTTGAATTCAAAAATCCTAAGTGTATTGTATAACACCCCAATTTTCATATTCTTAAAAATGAATTATATTGTGATTAGTTATCATTATAATGTATATCTTTGATATGATGTGATAATTATCTACTTGTTTGATTCTTGCAAATGAGGTCAATTCTTATTGCCTCCTTAATCTCAATTTTGAAACCATCAAGAAGGAACCTCTTGAGCTTGTCATCGTGGTCTTCAAAGATCCGATGAATTCAGTATGAATAAGGGTTCTCACGCGAATAAAGTGATCTCGCTCTAAACATACATGTCACATCCAATTCCCACTTCCACTTATCCATGAAGATAAGGTCGGACAAGTAATAATAATCAACCCATATTTAGCCGTAAGAACATACTTCTAAGGAGTAACCTCACTCACTAACAATCTCCACCATCATTTAGTTGAAAGGGTTATGTTAATGATTTCAAATATTTTACCTTAGCCTCTTCCCCTTACCCTTATACCTCTTGATATTTTCATGTAGGAAAGGTAGAAAATTGGTCATATGCCCACAAAGACCGACAAACTTGTTCCCTATAGTATCAAGTCTTTTCCGAAGACTTTCATTACCGGTTTCCATATTGAAAAGCTCCTAGGATTAACACTAGTCAGAAGTTTTCCTACTTTACAATTCAGGAACCAAGCCGTTGAGTCGATGAAGTTAGAGTCATCTTTACTTTAAATATTTTACTCTTCAAGAAGTTAAACTTTAAAATAAAAGTCAATTCATACCACACAAGGAGTTAGACTCTCACACTATAACAAATTAAATAAATGGACTTAGACTCTTACAACAAACAAATCAAGGTTTAAATTGTTTAGTTGAAAGACGTATTCACATTTAATTTATAAAAAAACTGTATCCACATTTAATTATTATTCGATATGTCTCACATAAAATTACTTCTGAGTAAAAGAACCTATAAAAATAATTGGATTAGCAATTCTTAAGAAATATAAGAACTATAAAATTTCATATTTTTGAATAAGACTAATGCTGGTAATACATTTTAGGGTTAAATGTATTTTTGTTCCCTATAAATATACAAACTTTTCGTTTTAGTCCTTCTAAAATTGTCCTTCAACTTTTAGTCCTTATCAAATTTTCAATCATTACTTTTGATCCCTATTTTAAAGTTAATTTTCGTATTTTTTTTAATAAAATTGTGCATAAATGTGTAGAATATTGTAAAAATCTCTCCTAAAAAAATTAGAATTTTTTAACAAAACATAAATTAAATATGAATTTTTAACCGTAAAAAATATAGAAGTTCATATTAAATTCATGTTTTGTTGAAAAAATCTAATTTTTTTTGGAAAGATCTTATAATATTATAAATATTTCTGCAAAATTTTATTAAAAAAATATAAATTCTACGTATGAGTTTACTTTAAAGAAATATAAATAAAAATCATGATTCCAAAACATAAAATAATAAGCACAGTAACATATTTTCTCAAAAAAAAAAGCACAATAACATATTTGAGGATGAATTAAAATAATAAAATGATTTAAGTGTTTAAAAAATATAGTGTTAAAAAAAAGAATTTAAAAAAAAATGATATAAGAAATTGGATAAGCTTATTTCGTAATGTACCAGAGGACGTCGAAGAAGGGGGTTCTTTATTATTTGTTTAGTCATGTAAGTTTATTTTTTTTCCTCTTTTCTTTCACAACAATGAATAGAAAGAAAATTGATTTTTTTTGGCTTAATTACACTTTTGGCCCCCTAAGTTTTCCAAAGTTGTGATTTTGGCCCCTATAAAAACAACTCTTTTCAGGCCCCCTAAGTTTACTTTTGGTTGCAATTTTGGTCCCCCAAGCCAATTTTGACTTGTTCAACGCTGAATGAGATGCCACGTGGACTTTTATTTTTCTTACTTAATGCCAAGCTGGCTTTTATGAAGGAAAAATTAAAAAAAAAAAAAAAAAAATGCAAAAGAAA
>Ga0228711_1011824_pt1 | contig 10924 bp, 7 predicted proteins | sample MedpolnodulmetaG_2_FD_177996 | JGI IMG/M metagenome (GOLD analysis project Ga0228711, IMG submission 177996) | Root nodule microbial communities from Medicago polymorpha collected in Santa Monica, California, United States - brown nodules | ecosystem: Host-associated > Plants > Roots > Nodule...
CGATGAGCTCGGAAGCGAAATCCTCCGCAGGCATCATCGGTGCTTTGCCGTTCCTCGTCGCGGGTGCCGTTTACTTCGCGAGCCCGGACTACATGGCACTCCTGTTCGCGACCGTGACGGGCAAGATAGTCCTTGTCGGCTGCGGCCTGTGGATGGGCATCGGTATCCTCGTCATGCGCAAAATGATCAACTTCGACTTCTGAGAAACCAGATGAACATTGGCATCCATACCCCCGATCCGGAACAATTGGCGGCGATAATGGCCGGCTTTTCCGCATTTTCGGCAGTCGTCGTCATTTCCTGGCCTTACGTTTTCCGGGACACTTTGTCGGAGCGCATGCGGAAGGTGGAGGGCGAGCGCGAGCGTATCCGCCGGCGCGAACGCGCCCGGCTGGAGCAAAAGAGCAAGGCGTCCCTGCGCGTAGAGCCGAAGCGTCTGTTTCAGGCGATCGTCGACCGCTTCCGTCTTGCCAAGCAGGCAGACGACGGCGAGATCGTCCGCAAGCTGAGCATGGCGGGCTATCGTGGCCACGCCGCCGTGACGGCTTTTCTCGCTTTCCGGCTGATAGCGCCGGTCGTCATCTTCATGGCCTGCTTGCTTTACATCCTATTGGCGGTCCGACCGGAGGCACCGCTGCTTCTGGTGGTGGCGATGGCTGCCGCCATGGGCGCGCTTGGATATTTTGCCCCGGCGATATTCGTCAGGAACAGGATCACCAAACGGCAGCAGTCGATCCGGCGTTCCTGGCCCGAGGCCCTGGACCTTCTGCTGATCACCGTCGAATCCGGAATGGGCATCGAAAGCGCTTTCCGGAAGGTTGGCGAGGAGATCGGCACGCAATCGCCGGAGACTGCCGAGGAGATCCTGCTGACGACCGCGGAGCTTTCCTACCTGCAGGATCGGCGACAGGCCTTCGAGAACCTGGGGCAGAGAACGGGCGTGGAGGGCGTGCGCGCCGTCGTCACGAGCCTCATCCAGGCGGAGAAATACGGCACGCCGCTCGGCCAGGCATTGCGCGTGATGGCGCAGGAGAACCGCGACATGCGCATGAGCGAGGCCGAGAAAAAGGCCGCCGCCCTTCCGCCCAAGCTCACCGTCCCAATGATCCTGTTCTTCCTGCCCGTCCTCTTTGCGGTCATCATCACGCCGGCTGTCATTCAGATCATGAATATGTAGAGCGGGAACAGTGTCCAGCATGGGCGGGGCGGTGTGGCGCCTCGCGCGTCGAGTGCGCGCGGGCGCCACACTTTTTTCCGTTTCCGTTCCGGCTAAAGCGGGATGAGGAAAGTGTTAAATGCTCTCCCCCGCATCCCGCTCTCTCCCATCGGAATCGATCACGGTCATGTTTTGAGGGCGAGCCGACTAATAAAATCGGATCTAGCGACGTCCCCGGGCGATTGCCGTAATGTTCTCGGCGATGCTTTCCAGTGGCAGCACAAGGTCGACAAGGCCGGCGCCGATCGCCGACTTCGGCATGCCGAAGACAACCGAGCTCTTCTCGTCCTGTGCGATCGCCTTGCCGCCCGCCTCACGCAGTGACCGAAGCCCCTCGGTTCCGTCATCGCCCATTCCCGTCAGGATAACCGCAAGGGATTCTCCTTTGAAAGCACGTGCAATCGAGCCGAAGAGGTAGGATCCAGAGGGTTTGAAGCCGTTGACCGGAGCATCGTCCGCGATGCGTAGGCGCGATCTGCCGGAGACGCCGAGCTGATAATTGTCCGGCGCGAAGTAGACCGTGCCGGGTCTAAGAAGCTCTCCATTCCTGGCGACCTTCACTTTAGGTGGCACCGTCGCGTCAAGAGAGGCGGCAACGCCGTCGATAAAGCCGTTCGACATGTGCTGGACGATGAGAATGGGGACCGGGAAATCGGCTGAAATTTCCTTCAGTATCGAACGGATCGCTGCCGGGCCGCCGGTAGAGGCCGCGATTGCCACGATTCCGATCGGCGCGTTGGTCGCGGGCAGGGGTCGCTCTTTGGCTCCGTGAGCCTTCTGGCGCCATTGCCGAACGATTTTAACCTGGGACATGGCCTTGATCGTGGAGAGAAACTTTTCGGTCGCGGGGTCATCGAGAGCCATGCCGTGGGTCCTCGGCGCTGGGATGACCGCGAGAGCGCCCGCTTCGAGCGCTTGCGCCGAAACGGATCCGAGTTGCGAGCCGTCCCGAAAGGAGAGCATCACGACTGGCCTAGGTGCGGAGATCATTATTTCCCTGACCGTTTTAGCGCTATCATCGCCGGAGGGGCAGAGTTCCACGGCGACGATGTCCGGCATGAGTTCACCGGTCGTTCTCACGGCGTCTTTCCAGTTTCTCGCGGTCAGCACGAGCTCTGCGGAGGCGTCGCTCTCGATCGCCTTCTTTACGAGCTCTTCGACTTCGTGTGTGGATGCGACGAGAAGAATACGGACCATGCTCTTCCCTCAAACGACCTGCCGCATCGTTTCGAGGAAGTGGTGCGCATCGAACTGATCCTTCCTCAGATATGCGTTCGCCCCGGCACGCAGTCCTTTCACCTTGTCTTCAACGGATTCCCGGCCGGTTACCAGTACGACGGGCGTGCGGGTCAGGTGGTCCGACTGGCGAATGGCCCGCGTGAGCTCGAACCCATCCATCGACGGCATGTCGACGTCGGCGACAACCACGTCGGCCCCGCATTCGCGAAGCTGCTCCAGTGCCTCCGTACCGTCGCTCGCCATCGTCACTTCGTAACCGGCTCCTTCCAATATGAGCTTCACCAACGTTCGTACATATTTGGAATCATCGACGACGAGCACCTTCCGCCGCGCAGCCTTGGCGCTTCGGCCGGCGATGTCATCGCGAGGCTGGGGCTTGGCCGCAGCCTCGGCGAGCGCTGCGACGTTCAAAAGAAGGGCGATGCGCCCGTCCGGAAGCACCATGCCACCGCTGTAACGCCTGACATTTGCCAGGCGTGGACCGAGCGATCGTAAGAGCAACTCCTGTTCGCCGGCGATTTCGTCGACGAGCACCGCAGTGGGACCGCTTGACGAGGCCACGACCACTGCCGGCACGGTTCGCCTGGGATCGCCGCGGTTCGGCTGGAGGCGGAGCCAAAATGAAAGATCGAGGACGGGTATCGGACCGGTGGAGGTGCTGACGGAGTGCCTACCCTCCAGTAGCGCGATGTCCTGTCGGTTGACCCGGATGACCCGTTCGACGGACGCTGCGTCGATGGTGAACACATGCCCCCCCGCGATGACTTCCAGCACACGCAGTGTCGCAAGTGTCAAAGGCAGGGTGAGGGTGAACGCAGCACCGCCGGTCGGGACCTGCGACACATCGACAGCGCCGCGGAGCTTTTCCACATTGCTTTTGACGATGTCGAGACCTATTCCGCGCCCGGACAGACTGGTGACGGTCGCCGATGTCGAGACACCCGGCTCGAAAACGCGCCGCAGGAGTTCGGTTTCTCCTTGCGTGCTTTCGGTTTTTCCGCCCGCAGCCGCACCCAATAAAGCCAAATTGAGGCCCCGGCCGTCGTCTTCCACGCGAATCTCAATCCGGTTTCCGCGCATCGCTGCCGAAACGCGAATTCGGCCCTCTTCGGGTCGTCCTGCAGCCCGGCGCTCCTCCGGAGTCTGGATGCCATGGGCGACGGCGTTGCGGACGAGATGTCGAAGCGAATCCTGCAGTGCTGAAAGGATGGATCGATCGACCTCGATCTCTCCGCCCCGGATTTCCAGCTCCGCGCGCTTCCCTGATGCCGCCGCCACGTCGCGAACGATTCGGCCAAGACCCTTGCACGCCTCATCAAAAGGTTGCGTACGGGCATATCTGACCTCTTCATCAAGCGCGGCCGCGGCACTTTGCATCCGCCGAACATCTTGCCGGAGCAGTGCCGCCAGCTGACGCAGCCCGCTTTCGACGATCGCCGCCTGCGCGGCAGCATCGGGCCCCGATCCGCGCAATTTTCTTGCTGCGTCGCGCAGCGAGGAGGCCTGTTCGGCGTGGCGCCGCATGATTGCATTGAAGCTCAGCAATTCCCCGCTTCTGTAAAGGAGCGCGTCCAGGCGAGCGGCGGATACGCGCATGGACCCGTCCGTGTCGGTCACGCGAATAGCGATCTCCGGATCTGCCGGGGATGAATGTTGCTGCGGCTTCTGCATATTGTCGTCAACGCCTGCGGCCACGACGGACTTCAGCTTCTCGACGACTTCCTCTCCATGGTTGGATGAAGGTACAGCGCCGCTCTCGAGCAGATCGGCCGCGTGCCTGATTGCGTCCGCGGCAGACAGTAGCAGGTCCAGTCGCGGCTTCGCGAGCACGAACCTCCCTTTCGCAGCGATCGAGAGGATCTCCTCCATCCAGTGACAAATCGCTTCCACGCCGCGCACCTGAAGCAGGCCGGCGGCACCCTTGAGGCTATGTGCCACTCTTAAGAGCTGCTCCTGCAGATGCCGCTTCCGATCTGCGTCGCCCGTCTCCTCGATCGCCAGAACGGCGGTCTCCATCTCGGACGCACGTTCCCGCACCTCCTGAGTGAACATGCTCAACAATCCGGGATCGAGTTCTTCAGGTGTTATCATGGTCGTTACCGTGGTCGGTGAGCATTTCCTTCAGCCTCGAGCCGAGCTCATTCAGATCCTTCGCGGCTTCCTCGGCCTGCCGTATCGCCGATAGATTCTGGCTGCTGGTCTGTTCGATATAATGCATTGCCTCGTGAATCTGCTTCATGCCGGCGCGTTGCTGACCGGCCGAGGCGGCGATTTGAGCCACCGATCGCGCAGAGTCGGCGACGATCGCCTCGAGTTGCCGGATTGTTTCGCCCGCTTCACTGACCGTTTCGAGCGCACGGCTGACGCTCTTGGACCCGTCCTCCGCGCCAATGACCGCGGAGTTCGTGGATTTCTGAATTTCCATCAGGATGCGTCGGACCCTGGTGGTCGCGGATTTCGACTGGTCGGCAAGTGTACGGATTTCGGTAGCGACGACATTGAAGCCCCTGCCGTGCTCGCCGGCACGCGATGCTTCGATCGCTGCATTCAGTGCCAGCAGGTTGGTCTGGTCCGCGATCTCGGCAACGACCGAGACGATCTCGCCAATCTCGAGGCTGTTCTCCGCAAGCGACAAAATATCTGCAGCGATCGCTTCCGTCCGCGCGTTCACCGCATTCATCACCTGCACCGTGTCGTCGAGTGCTCTGCGGCCCTCATTGCTGATCTTGACGGCGTTGTCATAGGAGGCGGCAACCTGCTGTGCGCGCTGCGCCGCCTGTTCTGAGGTTTGGAGTACCTCATCAACGCTCGTGACCGTTTGAGCAACTGCCGATGACTGTTCGCGCATCCCTTCGACCTGTTGCGTGGCGCCGGCGAGAATCTCGGCAGCGGATGATGAGAGGTGTTGTGCCGTTTCCGAGATCGTGGCGAGCAACGCTTCCAATCTTTCCCTGCTGCCCCGCTCGCTGTCGATCATCGCGGCAAGCCTTGTGGTCATCGCATTGAAGGAAGCGCCGAGCACCGCGAGCTCGTCGGTACCCTCGACGGCAGCTTTCTGTCCTAAGTCACCGGTGCTGACCCTTTCCGCGAGGCCGGCGAGTGCACGCGTGCGGCGTGCAAGACGGCGCACAACCCGCAATATGTGGATGAGCAGCAGGAGGGAAAGGATCGAGAAACCGAGTTGCAGCAACTGGGACCGCTTGAGTCGGGCGATTCCTGCCTGTTCGATCGGATTGATCAAATCTTCCAGCTGCTCCGCGAAGGCTCTGACCTTGGGATCGAGCGCATCCAGTGCTGCGTGAGTGAGCGGAACTTCGGCGATGGCGCTCTCAAGAGCTGGCCTGACATCATCCCGCCATTGTTCCCGGACTCGTTCAAGCTGCGCGAAAGCAGCGGGATCGCTCGTTGTCGCCAGCCCGATCCTCTCGCGGTCACTTCCCAACCGCTCGAGAAACCGCTCGTTCTGGTCCATCAATTGGCGCAGCTCATCGGCAGCGGCCGCCCGTGCAGGTCCTTGCGCTCGCTCCAGGTGACTGGCAGCGTAGATGATCCGATAGGCGAGTCGCTCCTTGCCCAGCGACGATGTCGCCGCAAGATCGGACCGCAGGCGTTCCAGAGCAATGAAGCTGGACCCGACGAGCAGCGCCGAAGCGGCCACGAACAGGACCATTGCCAGCCCCAAAGTACCATAAACGCTATTCGCCAATCGGGGCATCTTGGAACTCCGTACTTTCCGTCTCGTCGCTAACGGCGGTCTGCTCGTCGTCAAGGTAGAAGCGGCGGTCATCCAGAAGGAGCCGGCCGTCGACAATGACCAAGCCGTTCTTCATGGTTGCCCATTGCCAAGCAATGCCTGGGGCGGGCTCCGCTGCGCCGATCTCCTCCAAGGGGAGCATGAGGATTTCGGGGGCGGCTTCGGATAGGATCAGAAACTCCGGCTGCTCTTGTCCGCAGACGATTGCCCAATTGTCGTCGACGCCGGCCCTTCGCGGCAGATCGAGTGGTCCGAGCAGGTTGAAGGCGGGAAGCAGTTGACCGCGCAAGTCGTAGACGCCGCAGGCATGGGCGGGCATTCCGGGGAGCGGGCTGATGCGTGCCTTGGAAACGATTTCGCAAACATATCGGATCTCCAACGCGAACCGCCGATCCGCCAGCATAAAGATCACTACACCGACCGTCGCTTCCTCGCTTCGTCCCGTGGACACATCAACGGCCGGGTGCGGCGATCGCCGCTCGGATTGCTCATCCGAGTCTTGTTGCGCGGCTTTCAAATGCGCTTCCGTCTGCTCCATCGCTTCTGCCATACGGCTTCTGACGGCAGTCCAGTCGAGAGAACGCAGAGCGGGACGGGAAGGTGTCGTCATCCAGCTTCGCTCCCGAGATGTCGTTGAAGCTGGCCGATCTCTCGCCAAGCACGCTGCGCGAGATGTTCCGCCGTCGCCTCGCACATCAACGCAACGCGTTCGCGCGGGGGACGAGAGAGGCAAGAGGAGAGCGCATTCTCGAGGGCGCGCAGGGCGGCCTTCGGATCGCTGTGCTTCAGGCAGACACCGAGAAAGAACTGAGCGGCGGCCAGATTGCTGTCCAGATAAACGACCCGCCGGAGCGCCGCTGCCGCCGCGCCGGTCTCCCCGCTGGCCATCTCCGAGATCCCTCGCAGGAAGTGCAGTTCCGCCGAGAGCGGGTGCGTTTCGACCGCGTGCGCGGCAAGGCGCCCGGCCTCACGTGGATTGCCTCTGTCAAAAAGCAAGCGAATCTGCCGGGCGACAGCCTCGGCGGAATCCTCACCGACCGCTTTCGGCGTGTCGAAGCTTGTCCGACCAGGCATCCTACCCGCGGCAGGTCTCCTTTTCTGGTGTCGAAGGGGGGCCGCGCACGCGGTCGAGTTCTTTTGAATCTCCGAACGAGCCATTCGCCGGTAAACAATGCCCGCGGGCGTGATCAATGTTTCGAACGCGGCGTATTTCCACAAGGGCGGGTCAGTCGGAGCCGTCAGCAGCCACCCGCCATCGGACAGGCAGGCCAGAAGTTGACCGGCGATCCGAGATACCGCGCCTGCTTCGAAATAGACGAGCACGTTACGGCAAAGGATCAGATCGAAGTCGGCCAATCCCGTTTGCGGAGACGGAAGCGCGTCTGCACCGAGGTTCACATGAGCGAAATTCACCTGCCGGCGCAAACGCTCGTTCAGGCGATACCGCCCTCCGCTCGCATCGAAGTACCGTTGTCTCAGCCTCGGACCCGTATTCCTCAAGGCCCATTCGCCGTATTCGGCTTCCCGGGCCGTGACGAGCGCCCTTCGCGAAACGTCGGCCGCGCTTATCCGCACATCGTCCAGAAGATCGTCCTCATCGCAGAGAATAGCAAGGGAGTACGGTTCCTCCCCCGTTGCGCAGCCGAGGCTCCAGATACTCAGAGGAGAGCCGTCCGGGCGCCGTCGCAGCAGTTCGGGAAGGATAGCTTGCCGTATCACTTGGAATTGGTCAGGTCCCCGGAAGAAATGCGTTTCTGCGACCGTAACCGCCGAAATGGCCTCATCGGTCAAATCTTCGTCGAACCCCAGCCGGGCGAGAAGCGATCGACCCTCGCCAATGCCGCGCTGCACCATCATGCGGTCGATCGCCGAAGCGACCGCTCGCTTCCGGGATGCCGGAAGGCTCAGGCCGATCCTCCCCGCAACCTGTTCAGCAAGTTTCAACGACGGCGCGCCCCCACTCACTGGTAACCTCGCTGCTCGTGTGCGAGACAGATGCAAGGCAGGGGCGGGTCTGATCTTTTTGTCGAAACCGGCTGGCGCATGTTCGCTCCATGAATTTGGCTGCTTTCGTCAGTACGTCCTGGCGTGCATTCGCGCTATTCGTCCGGAAGACCTAGAGGGGCGGCCTATCCATGCGGTCTACTTTCCGTCATAGGCAGGAGGCGCGCCCCGGCGGCCGCCGCTTCCTGGCGGTTCCTGACCCGCAGGCTGCGAAAAAGTGCCGCCATATGGATTTTCACGGTGCCCTCGCCAAGTTTCAGCTTGCGGGCGATTTCCTTGTTGGAGAGCCCCTGCACAAGGAGTTGCAAGACCTCGCGCTGCCTCGGCGTGAGGAACTCGATTGTACGGTGGCTTCCTTTCGGATCTTCCCAAACGCGCGCGGGAGGCTCGGCTTCTTCGGCCGGCGACACGCGGCCTGCTATGGAGGGAGGGACATAGACGGAGCCGTGGAGAATAGCGCGAACTGCCTCGGCGAGATCGGTGGCTCCGAGCCCCTTGGGGACATAACCGTTTATGCCCTCCCTAAGCGCCGACAGGATGTCCGATCTGCGAGATGATGCCGAAACGACGGCAACCTTCAAATCCGGACGGACGTCGCGCACGGCAGCAAGGCTCGCAACACTTTGCATACCCGGCATCGCCAAATCGAACAATGCCAGCGAAACGTCTTCGCGTTCGGAAAGTCTTTCGATCGCTTCGTCGAGTGTGCCGGTCTCGATGATCTCGTTGAAATGCAACTTGCTCTTCAAAATGAAGCCAAGCGCGATCCTGAAGAATTCATCGTCATCAGCAATAAGTGCGACGCCTGAGGCATTCATTACGCGTTCCCCGCTCGCTGGCCACGCTTAAAGGGCTTCCGAGTTCGGCTAATCGACGTGCAACTAACGATCGTTCAAGCGAATGAGTTCCCGTCCTTTCCATCAATGAACGGTAGTATCTCGATTGTGCCACACACGCGCCGCGACGTGTAGGGCTAATTCCTGCCCGCTCCAATGCACCGTGATCTAAAGCACGCCGTCGGCGATCAGCCTGGAAATTTCCGCGGCGGGCAGGGGACGGGAGAAGAGATAGCCCTGAACCTCGTCAAACCCTTCCGAATTCACGATCGCCAACTGATCCTCGGTTTCGACGCCCTCGACCGTTGTCGTCATGCCGAGGCTCTGACCAAGGCCGGCGACTGCCTTGACGATCGCAAGCGATTCCCTGCCGTGCGGCAGATCCCGCACGAAAGCCTGATCCACCTTGATCTTGTCGAACGGAAAGCTGCGCAGGTAGCCCAGTGAAGAATAGCCCGTGCCAAAATCGTCCATCGCGATCTTCACGCCGAGCCTGCGCAAGTCCTGGAGCAACTCAAGATTATGCTCGCTCTCATCCAGGAGAACCGTTTCGGTGATCTCCAGTTGCAAGCGAGCGGGATCAAGGCGAGAGGACGACAGCGCATTCGCGACGGCTCCCACGAGATTGCGGTGCTTGAACTGGACAGGGGAGAGGTTCACCGCGACGCTCACACGTTCCGGCCACCGCGCGGCCTCGCGGCATGCCTCATCCAGAAGCCATTCTCCGATAAGCACGATCGCGCCGGTTTCTTCTGCAATTGGTATGAATTCGGACGGTGCGATCATCCCTCGCTGTGGGTGCCGCCATCTCAACAGTGCCTCGCAGCAGCTCACGCATCGCGACTCGAGATTCACCAGAGGCTGATAGTGCAGCTCGAACTCTCGATTCGCCAGCGCGTCGCGCATCGCGACCTTCATCTGCTGGTGTGCTTGGAGCTGCGCGTGCATGGCTACGTCGAACAGTCTATAGGTGCCACGGCCGCTCGACTTGGCGCTGTAGAGTGCGATGTCCGCCGCCTTGATCAACTCATCTGCGGATGTCCCGTCTTCCGGCGCGAAGGCTATACCGATGCTAGTTCCGACGGTGGCTGCGGCGCCCTCGATGCTGAAGGGTTCGGAAAGGGTATCCATCAGCCGCTGTGCGAGGTGGAAAGCCTCGTCACGTGATTTCGCCAGGGGTTGTATGATCGCGAATTCGTCACCCCCAAGACGCGCGACGGTTTCCGTCGTCCTGACGGATTGAATCAGTCTTTGGGAAACCTGCCGCAACAAAGCGTCGCCAGCGGGATGGCCCAGCGTGTCGTTGATGGCCTTGAAGCCGTCGAGGTCCAGGCAAAGCACTGCCATTCGCGCATGACGGCTCTCATTCAGTGCCTGCTCGAAGCATTCGCGGAAGAACATTCGATTTGGAAGGCCCGTGAGCATGTCGTGCCGTGCCATGTGCGCCAGCTGCTTCTGGGCCAGAAGCGTGTCCTCCTCCGCCCGACGCCTCTCGGTTATGTCCCGGCAGAAGATGGAAATACCGTCTTGCGTTGGAGAGGCGTTTGCTTCGACCCACCGGCCGAGGGGTGGCAAATGATCCTCGAAAAAGGAGCGGACACGTCGCTCCATCACTTCCCTGCAATGTTTGGCGAAGTTCCCCATTTCCTCTTCGGGAAACAGCTTCCAGAATTTCTTGCCGAGGACCTCGTCCCCGATCTGCAGGAGCTTCTTGGCGTTCTCGTTGAGATAGCGGACGCGCCAGTCCCCGTCGAGCAGCATGACGCTGTCCATCGTGCTCTCGAGGACCGAGGAAAGCTGGCTGGCAGCCGCTTCGGCGTGCTTCTGGGCACGGCTGATCTCGTCGCTTGCAAGCTTCGCGTCGGTAATGTCGCG
>Ga0228711_1011826_pt1 | contig 10923 bp, 9 predicted proteins | sample MedpolnodulmetaG_2_FD_177996 | JGI IMG/M metagenome (GOLD analysis project Ga0228711, IMG submission 177996) | Root nodule microbial communities from Medicago polymorpha collected in Santa Monica, California, United States - brown nodules | ecosystem: Host-associated > Plants > Roots > Nodule...
CATCATCATCTGTGAGCGCAATCCCCCAGAACTTTTTGTCCCTGGACCGGGCGACTATTTTATTTTCGTTGGCATACCCGCTATAGCGGCATCATGTCTAACGGCGAGTGAACCACACAAATTGAGGAAGACCCCATTTAAGTGCCAAGCGACACGTGTGACTTCTGTCGCAACCCGAAAGCTGCCATTCTTTAGCTAATGCCGCCCGGCAGAGCTGGAGCGAATTGATATGGACACCTTGAGCTACTGCAAGCGATCTCGATAGAACAATTTTTCGGGCCGGCAGGGGTTATCGGGAGGACTGCAGCCGTTACTGCCGCATAGTCCGCCGTCTGGTTCTGAGCAGCTGACAGTGCCACCCAGAAGCAGATCGTTCGCTTTAATTTACAAGACGTCTGATGCGCGACTGCATCGCGGCGGCCGCGTCCTCGGCCGACTTGAGGCCCAGCACCGCCGCCTGCGATTCCTCACGGAAGATCGCCGCCGCCTCGACCGAGCGGTCGAACGAGGACGGAATGACCTGCGCGATCCTCAGCGCTTCGGCTTCGGCCTGGGTGTAAGGCAGCTTCTCTTGCAGCCTTGCGTCGGAATAGGCGGTCGGATCGACGGGTCCGTTGGCGTTGAGCGCGATGCGGACCGTCGCTTCCTTGCTGGAGAGCGCCCGCATTAGCGAAAAGGCGAGGTCCTTGTTCTTCGCATTGCGCGGGATCGCCATCGACCAGATTTCGGTGATTGCCGTTCCTTCCGGGTTAACCGCCGAAGGCGTCACCACGACATCAATCTCGCCCGGAAACTTGGAGCTTCCCGGATTGTTGTAGACCGCATAACGCGCGAACGGATCGATCGCCATCGCGGCCTGTCCGTTCTGGACGGCCGTGATGACGTCATCGATGGTCATGGTCGCGTAGTTCTGCGCCAGGACGCCTTCCTTGTAGAGCTCGGCCATCGTCGACAGCCCCTTGATCATCTCGGGACTGTTGGCTGCGATCTTACCCTCGTCGTCGAACAGACGCGCGCCGAACGCCGAAAGCAGCGTCAGGACAGCAACATGCTCGTCGCCCGAATTCATGATGAGGCCGGCAACGCGCGTGCCGTCGGAACGCGTGTAGCTCATCTTGCGGGCGTATTCGAGCAACTCGTCCAGCGTCTGCGGAGCGCGGTGGAGGCCCTGCTCGGCGAAGAGCGCCTTGTTCCAGTGCAAGCCGGTCGTGGCATGGCGGAACGGAATCGCCGTCAGCTTGCCTTCATGAGTGAGCGCCTTCTTCAGCGGCTCCGGGATCGAATCGAGGATCTCGATAGGCTCGGCGGCAATGCGCTCGTCCAGCGGCTCGAGCAGCGCGGCGATGCGCGGCGTGTGAAACTTGTTGATGACGAAGGCGAGATCGACCGAGCTTTCGCCCAGCGACAGCTCGCGGCCGAGGCGGTCGTGGATCGGGTCTATGTTGCCGGTGACCCAATTCAGCTTCGCGTTGTTGGCGCTGGCCCATTCACCGGCGACATCGCCGCCGGTGGTGCCCGCCACGAGACCGCGCGCCACGTTCTCGTGCACCTTGTGTGACAGGACCGTCACCGCAGTCTGGGCGCTTACGGGCAAGGTCGCACCGAGACATAGCGCCACTGCCGCAGCCAGCACGCTCTCCTTTACGAACTTCATGATCTTTCCTCCCTAGAATGGATCTGTTAAAACCTGGATCCATAACTTTGGATCCAATCAGGAAACCGGAGCAAGGTCAACTGGCGAGCATGGTGACCTCATCCGGATAGCTTCAGCGTCAGAGCCCGGGGGGACGCGGGCTGTTCTGGACAAGCACGGCTGGCGCGCCTAACATTATTGGATCCATGATCGCGGATGACCGGCATCCGCAGGAAAACCCGGAGATTTTGGCGTGGCACGGACAGTTCGGTTCAAGAGCACGGCGGACTACGCCACTTCAGAGATCCAGCGGATGATACTGGCAGGCGAGCTCCCCGCAGGGGAACGCCTCGATCAGGTCCGCCTCGCCGAGCAACTCGATGTCAGCCGTCATCCCGTCAGGCAGGCGATCGAGCGACTGGCGGAGCGCGGCTTCGTTCACCTGAGCCCGCACCGCAGTGCTGTTGTCACCGCCCATTCGGTTAGCGATCTCGTCGAACTCTATTCCCTGCGGGAAAGCCTCGAGGAGATGGCGCTGCGCGCGAGCTGGCCGAGCCTCGCGGCGGGAGGCATCGAGGAACTGGAGGCGATCCACACCCGCCTCGCCGTTCAGGATTCGGAAGCGGATATCGAGGGGTACATGCACGAAAACCGCGCTTTTCACCTCGCTTTCTACCGCGATTGCGGCAACCGGCACCTCCTGCGCACCATCACCACTCTGTTCGACCTGTCCGAACGCTACCAGCGCACGGCGCTGAACTCGGCGCGACGCCAGACCCGGTCGCGCGACGAGCACGCCGCGATGATGGACGCGTTGCGCAGCGGCGACCTCGAGCTTCTGAGCCAACGGCTCAAGGCGCATAACCGGGGCACGCAGGAACAGGTTTGCGCGATTCTGGCCCCAGAAACAGCGGCCGCAGAAGCCTGACTCCCTTCCCTGGCCGGCATGGGAACGCGGGCCGCGTTTCCCGGCCATCACCGGGTTCCTTCGAGGATTGCACCCTGATCCTTCAGCGTCTGGCGCAGCCGGGCGACGGGGATGTCGCGCACGCTGGTGTGGTTGCTCTGGGTGACCGCCATCGCCGTCAGGCTTCCCGCCGCCTGGCCCATGGCCATGCAGCTTCCCATCACGCGCGCCGAACCTTGCGCCTCGCGGCTCGCCGACAGGCAGCGGCCCGCAATCACCACGTTCTCCAGTCCTTTCGGAAGCAGGCTGGCAAGCGGAATGTCGTACGATCCGCCATCGGCGACCGGAATGCGGATCTGCCCGGTTCCGTCCTGATGGATGTCGACATGGTGGCAGCCCTTGGCTACGCCGTCATCGCGCTTTCGTGCATCGAGGACGTCCTCCTCGGTCAGAATGTAGTCGCCGACGACACGCCGGGTTTCGCGGATCCCGATCCGCGGCGACATGCCCGAGATGCTCGCCGCACCGAAACCGGCCACGGACTTACGCAGGAACTCGGCGCACTGGAACACCTGTCCCGTCAGCACGCGCAGCGCCGTCGCCATGTTGTCGGATCGATTCGGTTCGTCGAGCGTGATGCGCGTCGCATTGATGCAGACCTCGCGGCGGGTATCGGAAGTGGGCTGGATCATGATCAGGGCCGTCGCGAACATCTCGCCGCGCGCGATCGCATCGCCGAGCAACGGGCCGTCGCCCTTGAAGAAGACGCAAGGCTGGCCCTGACGATAGATTTCCTCAGTGATCTCGCGATCCGTCCGCCCGCCACGGATCGCCTCACTCTCGCCGACCGCGACGCATTCCGGGTGTTCACGCACATAGGTCAGAAGCTCGGCCGTATCCACATTGGCCATACGGAACATCATCGACATCGGCTGGGGTTTCTCGTCGCGGCCCACGCTCAGCATCTCGACCCCGGCCATCGCGCATAAGTCGCCATCGCCCGAGGCGTCGACGAAAGCGCGCGCCGTCAGGAGCTGCCGGCCACCCTTGTTGCGGACCACGAGGCCCGATATCCTGCCGCCGTCCTGAACAGTTTCCTCCGCGAAGGTCTGGAGGTGGACGGTGACGCCCGCCCCGAAGACGAGCTGCGGGATCGCGATCTTCATGATCTCCGGATCGTAGGCGACATACTGGATCAGCCGCCAGTCGTTCAGCTTGGCGACGAAGCCGCCCATGTCGCGGCAAAGCTGCAGAAGGTCGTTCAGCACGCCGCCCACCGTGTCCTCCCCGCGTCCGTTGATGGCGCCATCGACGGTCATGCCCGTCAGCAACTCCCCACCCAGCATAGGACCGGCTTCCACCAGAGCGGTGCGCGCACCGTTTCTGGCCGCAGCGACCGCCGCCGCGATGCCCGCGCTACCGCCCCCCAGCACGATCACGTCGTAATCCTGACTCTTCACGATCGATCTCCCTGTCTCGTGTTTTCGAAAGTGGTTATTGCAATATTGGATCCATGATGCAATATGCTATTGGAAATATGGAGAGGAGGAGCAGATGGAGTGGGGCAAACTCACCCTTGCCGGCGCGGCAGCGACGCGAGGAGATGACGGTTGGACACCGGTCGGCGACCCGGCCACCGGCGAGACAGTCGGCCATGTGCGCATGTGCTCGGCAGAGGATGCCGGCAAAGCTGTCGCAGCTGCGCACACGGCGTTTGCAGGCTGGGCTGGCGAAGCGCCCCAGGCGCGCGGTGCAGTTCTGCGCCGGCTGGCGGGCCTGATATCGGAGCACGCCGAGGATCTGGCCACGCTCCTGACGGCAGAACAAGGCAAGCCCCTTGCCGAATCGCGCGCAGAGGTTGCCTCAGCAGCCGGCTATTTCGATTTCTTCGCCGAGGAGGCGCGCCGGGTGAACGGCGAGATCGTCGCCTCGCCGCGCGCTGACAGCCGCATTCTCGTGACGCACAAGCCTGTCGGCGTGGTGGCAGCGATCACGCCCTGGAACTTCCCCGTCTCCATGGTGGCGCGCAAGCTGGGCCCGGCGCTTGCCGCAGGCTGCACCGTCGTGCTGAAGCCCGCACCGCAGACGCCGCTCAGCGCGCTCGCGTTGGCGGCGCTGTGCCGCATGGCCGGCCTGCCCGACGGCGTCCTTCAGGTGCTGACGGGCGATGCCGCCACCATCGGCGCGGTACTCACGCAGGATCCCCGCGTCGCGTTTTTGAGCTTCACAGGATCGACCGCGACAGGGCGGCTCCTCTACGGCCAGTGCGCCGCCACCATCAAGAAGCTCGGTCTGGAACTTGGTGGCCACGCGCCGTTTATCGTCCTGCCCGACGCGGATCTTGACAAGGCCGCCGCTCTGGCCGTCGCCGCGAAGTTCCGCAACGCGGGCCAGACCTGCGTATGCCCAAACCGCTTCTTCGTTCACGATGCGGTCTACGACGACTTCCTCCGTCGTTTTCTTCAACAGGTCGACCGTCTCGTTCCCGGCGACGGCCGCGACCCCGCAAGCACGCTAGCGCCGCTGATCGACGAGGCGGCACTGGCCAAAGTCGAACGCCACGTCGCCGACGCCGTTGCCAAGGGAGCGAAGCTCACGCGCGGTGGCAGTCGCGCCGCCGCTGGACGCACATGGTACGAGGCCACGATTTTGGAGAATGTCGGTGAGGACATGCTCGTGTCCTGCGAGGAAACGTTCGGTCCGGTCGCCGCGCTGTCGCACTTCACCGACGTGGAAGAGGTGAAGGCGTCGGTGAACGCCTCGCAATACGGGCTTGCCGGCTATGTTTTCGGACGCGACATTTCGCTCGTCCTGAAGACGGCCGAATCTCTCGATCTGGGCATGGTCGGCATTAACGCGATCCATCTCGGGCTGGAAATGGCTCCGATCGGCGGCGTTAAGCAATCCGGCCTCGGCCGCGAGGGCGGACATGCCGGCATCCTCGATTACTGCGAGCAGCAATATCTGCTCGTCGGCCTATGAGAGTATATGAAGCTCGTCCCACCTGCCGGAAAACGACGAACTGGAAATGACATGCACAGTCGACCTTGCCTGACCACCTGGCTCTACCTATCCCCCCTGCACCTACTGCTGCTGGCCATGCTGACGGTGCCGTCCCTCTATGTCTTCTGGCTCAGTCTGAATGGTTCCAGCTACGGCACCGGCCTGACCTGGGTAGGGCTGGAGAACTACCGTGCCGTCTTCGATGACCCGTATTTCTGGCGCGCCGCGCTAAACACCTTTCTCGTCGTCAACGGCGTCGTCTATGTCGAGCTTCTGTTCGGGTTGGCGCTCGCCGCGCTGTTCGTGTCCGGCGTGCCGTTTCGAGGGGTGATGTTCGCCTGCATCCTCATGCCCTACGCGATTTCCGAGGTTGTGGCGGTGCTTGTTTGGAAGATGATGATGGACCCCAATATCGGCGCGATCGCCCGTACGATCGAGGAACTGGGGCTCGGCCGCGTCAACTGGAGCGCGTCGCCCTCCACAGGCCTCGTGCTGGTCGGCGTCATCAACATATGGACGCACCTGCCCTTCACCTTTCTAATGATCTATGCCGGTCTCCTCGCTATCGACGGGTCGCTCTACGAGGCGGCGCGCATCGACGGCGCATCGCGCTGGCAGCGCTTCCTGCGCATCACGCTGCCGCTTCTCATACCCACGCTTCTGATCACGCTGATATTCCGGCTCATCTTCGCCTTCCGCATGTTCTCCGAGGTCTGGCTGCTGACCAAGGGCGGCCCGGCGCGCCTCTCCGAGGTGCTGGCGGTCTATCTCTACCAGCACGGGTTCCGCTATGGCGATTTCGGCATGGCGGCGGCGACCGGCTGGCTGATGGTGCTGGGCTCGCTGCTTCTGGCGTCGGTGTTCCTGTTTGCCATGCAGCGCGGCATGAAGGGGGGCGAGTGATGAGCGACGCCTTTTCCCCGATCGAACGCTTCGCGCGCGGCCTGCTGCTTGGCTTCATCCTGATATGGTCGGTGGCCCCGATCCTGTTCATCGTCTCGTCGTCGTTCAAGCGGCAGGTCGACATCTTTGTCTACCCACCTAAAATCGTCTTCATCCCGACCTTCGACAACTACCTCAAGCTGACGAGCCAGTGGCAAGACTTCTTCACCTCGATGGGCAACAGCCTCATCGCGGCGATCGGCGCGACAGTGCTTGCAGGCATCGTCAGCTTCTTCGGCGGCTACGCATATTCGCGCTACCGCAGCCGCATTACCGCATGGAGCGCCGTCTACATGATCGCGGTGCGCGTCCTGCCGCCGATCGTCGTCACTCTGCCGCTGTTTCCCGTCGCAGACCGGCTCGGGTTAGGCGATACGCACCTGCTATTGATCCTGCTCTATGCGACCTTCTGGGTGTCGCTCAACACGATGATCATGAAAAACTTCTTCGACCAGATCCCCTACGAGCTGGATGAAGCCGCCTATGTCGACGGTGCATCGGAATGGCAGCTCGTCTCGCAAATCCTTGCCCGGCTGACGCTTCAGGGAATGACCGCGGGCTCGATCTTCGTGTTCGTCTTCTCGTGGAACGAGTATCTTTTCGCCATGATCTTCACCACCAATCAGGCCAAGACGGCGCCGCTCATCCTGAGCGAATTGATGGGCGCCGTGGACGGCACCGAATGGGGCGTCCTGTTCGCCGGCGTCAGCCTTCAGCTTTTGCCGGTGGTGTTGCTGGTGACGCTGGCGCGCCGCTACCTGATCGCCGGACTGACTGCCGGCGCGGTGAAAGGATGAGCCACGCAGCGGGAACCATGACGATGATGACTGAACCCGAGACATACGACTATATCGTGGTAGGCGGCGGCTCCGCCGGCTGCGTGCTGGCCGCCCGCCTCAGCGAAGATCCGCGCCTATCCGTGCTGCTGGTTGAGGCCGGCCCCAAGGGCCGCAGTCCCTGGCTGCACATTCCCTCCGGTTTCTTCAAAACCATCAACAATCCGCGCTACGACTGGCGCTACGAGACCGAGCCGGAACCCGCCCTCTATGGCCGTCGCATCGCCTGGCCGCGTGGCCGCGTCCTCGGCGGATCGAGCGCCATCAACGGGCTGATCTATATTCGCGGTCAGGCCGACGACTTCAATGACTGGGCACAGCGCGGCAATCCCGGCTGGAGCTGGACCGACGTGTTGCCGGCCTTCAGGTCCGTCGAGGCGCAGGGCCGCGGCGAAAGCGAATTCCACGGCGCTCAGGGCAGCCTCGGCGTCGAGGATCCCCCCGTCGATCTCGTACTGGTCTCGCGCTTCGTGAAGGCAGGCACACAGGCAGGTCTTCCCCTCAATCACGACTTCAACGGCATGACACAGGAAGGCGTCGGCCGATTCCAGCTCACCACGCGCAACGGGCGGCGCTCGTCCAGTGCGCGTGCCTTTCTCGGCCCGGCGACTCGTCGGCCGAACCTGCACATCCTCACCGGCATCTCGGTCGACCGCCTCGAACTAGATGGCAGGCAGGTGCGCGGCATCCACTGCCGAAGGGGCGGCGACAGGCTCCATCTGCTCTGTCGTCGGGAAATCGTGCTGACGGCGGGTGCCATAGGCTCGACGCAGATCCTGCAACTGTCAGGCATCGGCGATCCCGCGCAACTGGTGGCCGCCGGCGTTAGGCCGCTTCATGCGCTGCCGGGCGTCGGACGGCACCTACAGGATCATCTGCAATCGCGGCTGATGCTGAAGCTCAACCTGCCGATCAGCCTCAACGACCTGACGCGCGGGCCGTGGCGCAAGCTCCTCATCGGTATGAACTATGTGTTCCGCCGCCGGGGCGTGCTGTCGTTCGGCGCATCACTCGCCGGCGGGTTCGGTCGCACGCCTCTCGCGTCCGACCGGCCAGATGTGCAGTTCCATTTCCAGCCGCTCAGTCTCGACAGCTATGACGGCGGCCTTCACCCTTTCCCTGGCGCAACGATATCAGCATGCCAGCTCCGGCCGCAGAGCGAAGGGACGATCTTCATCACCTCGCCCGACCCGTCCGTTCATCCGGAAATTCGTCCAAACTATCTGGCGACGGAACTCGACCGGCAAACGATGATCGAAGGGTTCCGCTTCGCACGCCGCATCGCCGCCGCGCCGGCGCTGGCGGAGGTCATTGCTGGCGAACACCGGCCGGGCAACGGCGTTAACAGCGACGACGAAATCCTCGACTACATCCGCGCCACGGGCAGCTCGATCTATCACCCCAGCAGCACCTGCCGCATGGGGCCTGACCCCGACCTGGGCGACGTCGTCGATGCGCGTTTGAAGGTTCACGGGCTGGCCGGCCTGCGCATCGCCGACTGCTCGATCATGCCGCGCCTCGTCTCGGGCAACACCAACGCCGCCGCCATCATGATCGGCGAGCGCGCAGCCGCGATCATCCGCGAGGACGCGGCGGCCGCCATGGCCACGGACGGCACCACCACCAACGAAACGGAGAAAACCGCATGACTGAGGTCAGGCTTTCGGGCATCAGGAAACGTTACGGCTCGGTCGAGATCATACCCGATCTCGACCTTGAGATCGAGGACGGCGAATTCGTCGTTCTGGTCGGGCCGTCGGGCTGCGGCAAGTCCACGCTGCTGCGAATGATCGCCGGGCTGGAGGAAATTACCGCCGGGGACCTGAAGATCGCCGGACGGCGCGTCAACGAGTTGTCGCCGCGCGAGCGCAATATCGCGATGGTCTTCCAGAACTACGCGCTCTACCCGCACATGAACGTACGCGAGAACATGGCGTTCTCGCTGAAACTGGTCAAGGCCGACAAGGCCACCATCGACCAGCAGATCGGCAAGGCGTCGGCGATCCTCGGCCTCGACCCGCTGCTCGACCGGCTGCCGCGCCAGCTTTCCGGCGGCCAGCGCCAACGTGTCGCGATGGGCCGCGCCATCGTGCGCGATCCGGCGGTATTCCTGTTCGACGAACCGCTGTCCAATCTCGACGCCAAGCTGCGTGTGCAGATGCGCGCCGAAATCCGCGGCCTGCATGACAGGCTGAAGGCGACCACCATCTACGTGACCCACGATCAGATCGAGGCCATGACCATGGCCGACAAGATCGTGGTAATGCGCGACGGGCGGATCGAGCAGGCGGGCCGCCCGATGGATCTTTATGCGAACCCGGCCAATCTTTTCGTTGCGACCTTCCTCGGTAGCCCCGAAATGAACCTCCTGCCCGGCACGCGCCGCGAGGCCAGCCTGGATCTCGGCAAGGACGGCGTGGTTTCGACCGGAACGGCGCTGCCCTCCGCCGCCCCGGCGCAGATCACGCTCGGCGTGCGCCCGCACGACCTGCAAATCGCGGTGGACGGCGATGCCGCTTTCAGCGCCACTGTCGCGCTGATCGAGCGCACCGGCGCGGAAACCGTTTTGACCTGCGCGCTGCCCAGCGGGCGCAAGGTCTGCGTTGTCGGACCGGCCCAGCTCGCGGCAAGAAACGGCGAGCGTATCGGGCTCGCGTTCGACCCGGCCCATCTGCGGTACTTTGATACCCAAACCGGCCGCGCGCTGGCGGCCTGAAAGGAAAGAACCGTTGACGCCTCTGGACCCGCCCCGCCTGCTGACGGAATTGTTCCACCATGCGGTCGTGGTCGGCGCGGGCAAGGCCAGCCCGGATGGCCGAAGCCGTCGAGACCGCGTGGGGGCCGTGCGAAGGGCTGGTGATCACCCGCTACGGCTATGCCCGTCCCTGCCACGGCATCGAGATCGTCGAGGCGGCGCATCCGGTTCCCGATCAGGCCGGCGTTGCCGCCACCGGGCACATGCTGGACCTACTCGCCGGGCTTGACGCGGATGATTTCGTGCTCGCCCCTGATCTCCGGCGGTGCGTCGGCCCTCTTGTGCGCGCCATTCGAAGGCGTGACGCTGGCAGAAAAACAGGCGGTGAACGCCGCCCTTCTCACCTCGGGCGCACCCATCGGCGACATGAACGCGGTGCGCAAGCAACTAAGCCGCTTCAAGGGCGGCCAGCTTGCGGCGGCCGCATGGCCGGCGCGGATGCTGGCGCTGATGATTTCCGACGCGCCGGGCGACGATCCCGCGACCATCGGCTCCGGCCCGACCGCGGGCGCGCCTGGCACACCTGCTGAGGCACGCGCCATTCTCGACCGCTGGTCGATAGGCCCAACTGCCGCCATCGAAGCCGCGACCGCCGGAAAGCGCCGAGCGCCGGCGACGCGCATAGGCCGATCCCAACCCCACCTCTTCGAGAAGGCCAGTCGCCCGGTTCAAGGCGGAGGCGCGGGCTTCGCCGGCGCGAGCAAAGGCGCAGCGACGATCCCGGCAAGCGTGTGGCGCGGATTGAGCGAAGAATAGGGGTCCTGGAAGACGGGCTGCATACGGGCCGCCCGCTCCCGACGGGACAGGCTCCCGATGTCCTTTCCGAAACAAAGCACCCTTCCCTCGC
>Ga0228711_1011829_pt1 | contig 10923 bp, 3 predicted proteins | sample MedpolnodulmetaG_2_FD_177996 | JGI IMG/M metagenome (GOLD analysis project Ga0228711, IMG submission 177996) | Root nodule microbial communities from Medicago polymorpha collected in Santa Monica, California, United States - brown nodules | ecosystem: Host-associated > Plants > Roots > Nodule...
TATTGTAATTTAGTTTTTTTTTTTTTTTATTTTTTGTTTATAATTATGACTCTTTTACTTTTCTTGATTTATAGTTCAAAATTCTTAGAATTTGAATTTAGGTATGATTTTATCCTACAAAACCATCATAGAAACTGAATGTGTTAGTTCTTTATACACTATTTACGATCCTTATTTCTGATCAAGGTTTGAGTCGTTTTTCAATAATATTTTTATTAAATCTCTCAATGTTTTATTTACGGGAGTTAAAGAATAAACTCATAAGGAGTTCATGAATTTGATCCCCACCCTCAACATAAAATCTAACAATACTAATATTGACTGTTTTAGGAAGAAAAAAAAAGGAAAAATGTATTAAAGGTGTACGCTTCTATAAACACATTATGAAGTTAAATTTCTTTTAAAAAAGTTCACAGACAAATAATTTAAAATAGTAGCTCCATTTCTTGTTTTTTAGAACTACTAAATGTTTGAAGATAGAGATGTCAAAACATGTTAGCTCATATGTGTGAGTCTATTAAACATAGGATTTGTGCTTTAAAATTTTGTCTCGAATTTTTTCACGGCATTTTAGACCGACCATAAATGAACCCGCTACCCGTTAGGGCTAACATGTACAAGACATGAGTAGCCCATTTGGATGACATAGCTAAAAGTAATAAATTAAATTAGTAACATCTATCAAGCACTAAATTAGTAACATTTAAGTGTACTTTCTTTAATGATTTTTCTTAAAAAAAAACACGTGGCACAAAAACTAGACTTGTTACTTGTATACTTTTTAATTTTGCATAAAAAATGACTTGTATTGTTATTTAAACTTTAATTAAACAATTACTACATCTAGTGTAAATTCCTCTCTTTGGTGCTCTAACCCTTATTATCATTAATTCATTTGCTTATTAAAAAATTATAATCCAGTGCAAGTTCAAACTACCATTGTTTTTCCTCGTCTCATAGTCTTCAATGTTGTAATCCTTTGATTCTCTAACAATCACCATATAGATTGGTCCCAAGATAGCAACATATATAGGACATGCATGGTCATGTCCACGTATCATAAAGTTGTAATACATGTGTCAATTATAAATTTACTTCATGGTCATATAAGTGATGTGCTAGCTTCAACATTATGGCATTGATCAACATCATGGTTCTTTATCAAACCAACAAGTATAATTTTTTTGTTTTCCATAATTTTGCAAAAGGGAAAAAAAAAAACTAAAAATTGTAAGCTTATAATAATTTGATACTTAATATCAAACATATAAAATAATAGCATCATGAACAAAAAAAATTGCTACTCCACTTCTTAAAAAATTGATCATGAGTTAGATCATGATTCTTGCATATGGTGATTAATACATATATATGAATCATACAAAGATATTGTAACCAATTTTTCTACAAAGATATTGGTCAAAACCTGCAGAATTTCATCATCACTATTATAACCAGACTCATCAGAAGGTGGTTAGTACATTTCCACAAATACTGCTATCTGATGTTGAAACCTAAAGACCCATCACATGGGCGCGTGAACACACACAAGCTCGTGACTCAAAGGAATCATACACCTCATATAATTCCCTTGCCCTAAACTGCAACAATTAAAGTGTACATCAAGAGAAAAATAATATGATAGTAACTTATAACTTATATAAGAGCCCACATTATACTATAATTAAATAGGAAAAAGAGAATAATGTAAAAATTAAGAATAATTTTTGTTTCCATTTTTTTGTAAAAAAAGTTCAAGTGTGTGTGTCCCTTTTTATATAGCACACAAACTTTCATTTCTCACTACAAAAATTTATATTCTCTCTCTTTTTTTTCCATATTGCACTAAATCACACAACACAAGAAATTTCTATCCTAATATAAATAATAAAGTTAGAGTTTATTTCTTGGAGACACAGAAAAAGAGAAAGAGAGTGAAAAAATGGGAAGAGGAAGAGTTGAATTGAAGAGAATAGAGAACAAAATAAACCGGCAGGTAACTTTCTCAAAAAGAAGAAATGGTTTGCTCAAGAAAGCTTATGAACTGTCTGTTCTCTGTGATGCTGAAGTTGCCCTTATCATTTTCTCTAGCCGTGGCAAACTCTATGAATTTGGAAGTGTTGGGTAATTTTTTTTCTCTCTCAACATTTTTTTATAGATCCAGTTATTAATTTTTTTGAAAGTTTCAATTTTATTGTCTATTTTTGTGAGGTCCAAATCCCAATGGTTAATAGAATCATTTTTTTCTTTCTTATAGTTTTGTATTTTGGGTTTTGTGATGATGTGAGCTGAGATATTGTGATGTATAACTTCTTCTTTCCTTTCTTCTTTGCATCAGTTTCTTTCACCAAAATGGTTACTGGTTTTCTGCTTCTTTTTTTCCTCTTAAATTTCCACAATTGAATTTGATGCTTTTAAGATTTAACTATACACATTAAGTACTTTTGACACATTGAGTTTTTATTCATAAAAAATATTTTTCATTTTTTTTCTTTTTCTTTATCTTAACAAATATGCATCTGACACCCTCATCTCTCTTCTTTTCTAGATCAGTTGATGGATCTTAAATCCTCCATATATATATATATTTTAATTGTGGTTTTAGGGTTCTAATTTTTTTCTTTCTTTCTGAAGGAGATATATTTTTTATTTTGATTTTTTTATGGGATTTTTTATTTTGATTTGATAAGTTAGAGTTATGGTATTTTCCAATCATAGATCGACATGTTTAATATATAGTCCTTTTTTTTTTTGTTTTTGAAAACGTTTAATAGTCCTTTACAACACCTGAAAGATAATATAATGTCTAAAGGTTTCAGCTTTGAAATAATGGAACAGTACAACCTAGCTATTTCTTGTTTCTCAGAAGAGAGTCAGAAAAAAGAAAAACAGAAAAGGAAGAAAACAATCATATGACAATATTAGTCGTACTAGACTATGCTGAATTTTGTATCATATGGTCTATTATTATATAAAATAATATATAATTATGTGTTTGTGTGTGTTCACTCTTATGTACTGTTGTGTAAGATCTAGGGCTTTTTCCAAAATCATGTTTAATCTTTTTTGTAACAATATCTGGAGTTTTTTTTAAGTTTTTTCTATGTCCCTTTTAAACGTTTAATCTTTTGGTTCTATCACTGTATCTCTCCACTAAAAATATACTCTAATAAGTAATATCTTCCATCTTTATGTTCAGCTTTATTACAAGGTGGAGCAGGGTTTAGAATTTGGAATTACTCTTTGGCTTTTTAGATCAATTTGATGAATGCCAAAATCTTAGTTTTTTTTTACTGTACAACTATCAGTAATTATGTGTAATTAAGTTTCTTTTGTCTCTCACCTAATGACACAAAAAGTTTTCCTGTGGAAACAAAATTTAGTTTCTCAGTGTGATGATTTTGATGCTAAGGTCTTACAAATAATTTGTAAAACCATTCAAAAGTTTCCTTTCCTTTCTTTGGACCAATTTAAAAATAATTTCCATTAAAAAAAAAGGAAAAGTATAAATTAAATTAAAAATATAAAAATTTAGACCAAATTAATCAGCTTCACTCTTTGTATGTTTTTTGTTTTATATTTTTACATCTAACTTAACATTGAAACTCATAACACATTATGGTGTGAATGTGTTGACTTCCATGGCATATAATTTTCATAGAAAAACATATATCTAGGTTTTCTTGCAGAAAAGAAAATCCCTATGAAATCCTGTGTGGATAAAATTTGGGTGATTTATCCAAGTCAGTTTTCGAGTATAGGAATTAATTGTTCCGATTGAAGAATATTTCTTTTACTATAAGTGTTACAAGAAAGAAAATTTATAATAATGTATAAGAGTAAAGAAACAAAGTAGGTACCTGGGTGTGTAATTTTGTCCACATAAATTCCATTAATCCAGAAATTTTTTGAATTTTCCTAGTTGTTCTACATCCTTAATTTATAGGTTATCATGTACATTTCTCTCAAAAAAAAAAAATAAAATTTATCATGTACATTTATATCATTGTTTTTTTTAAGGATACATTGATATCATTGTTGTTATGTATATACACATGCACCTACACTTCATATATATTCCAGACTTAAAATTTGTTTACACTAGTACTTTTTTTTAATGGTTGTTTAATTTGTATTAATACTGACCAAGTTTAATTGACAGAACTACCAAAACTATTGAGCGATACCAACGGTGCTCATTTAATCCTCAACAAGATGACCACCAAATTGATTGTGACACACAGGTATGTCACTCAATGATGTACGAAACTTAGTATATGTTTGAATGAACAGTCAGATTCAAATTGAAAATCACGATGAACCACCGTGATTTTGTGAAGCTACGTGCATGTTTAATATTACGGTGGTTTGTTGAAATTATAGTGGCTCACCGTGTTTTCGGTTAACCCACCATTTTACCAAATTAACAAGCACATAGATTTTGCCAAAATAATAATAGTTTGTCAATCTCGCCGCTCATCCAAACATGCACTAAAGAGAGAAAAATGTAAAATTTGTTTTAATTTTTGTGATTTTTTTTTCCAAACCTAAAACGAAAATACTTTACAAGACATATTATGAGTATTATATATCTAAATGACCCACTTTCTCAAGTTTTTTTTCGTTTTAGGAGTGGGATAACCATTAGATAACCAAAAAAAAAACGTGAGGAAGTGGGTAAATTAGAGAAATAATACTCATAGTATGTTGGACTCGTAAATTATTTTCGTTTTAGGGTCGGAAAAAAAATTAAATTTCCATTGCTAATTTTATTGCTTTTTCAACTTTTTTTCAGTATGTTAAATGTAATATAAATTCTAAGTAATTCTAGATGATATGATTTATCTATCAGTTCATAATTTTATTTTATCTGTTAATAATAATCTTAGCACTATATCATCAATTTATATAATTCTGCTTTGGCAAGCAGAGTTGGTACCAAGAGGTGTCTAAGCTGAAGGCAAAGTATGAATCTCTTCAAAGGACTCAAAGGTACCACTAGCACTAATACTCTCTTTAAATATTGAATTTAATTTTTTTAAAGGTATAAAATTTTAATTTATCTACTTAGTAAATATATTGTCTTGTTTTCAATTGTCAAATATATTAATCACTGACAACAACTACAAACCAGTAACAATGATTGAAAAAAAAATCATGACAAAACAAAATGTAAAACTTTACTTTTGCAATATGTAATGTCATTTCAGGCAGTTGCTTGGGGAAGATCTTGGACCTTTGAACATAAAGGAGTTGCAGAATCTTGAAAAACAGCTTGAAGGTGCCTTAGCACAAGCTAGGCAAAGAAAGGTGTAGTGTGCACGCATCTTCATATATATGCATGGTCTTTTATATGCATATATATGGTGGCTCTTTATCTATTTTTGTTAATTGATACTTTTCCTTTGGTTGTAAAATTTTCCTAGTTACTATATAACTATTAAAAATTAAATTAGGTCTTGCTTCTCTAGAAGTTTAATTAACTTTATTAAAATAAGATCAATGTGGCAATTGCATTTGTGATACAATTTTGAACAATGGTTGTGAATGTATATAAAACATTGATTTGGGATGATCATAGCTGAATTTTTTTATTTCAATTGCAGACTCAAATTATGATTGAACAATTGGAAGAGCTTCGCAAAAGGGTAAGATTAATCATCAATTTTTTGTTTCAATAGCTGAATTCATGAAAATTAATTTGGTCCTATGATTTTCTTTTTATTATTATGCAAATAAAAATTTATTCCTTAAGAATTCATTTACACTCAAGTACTTGATTATGTATCTTTTAGATTAGATAAGTAAAATTTCTAAAGTTTTCTTCTTTTCAACCATTTTGCAGGAACGTCATCTAGGAGACTTGAACAAGGAACTAAGGATTAAGGTTAAATAAATATATAAAGGATTATGTACCATTATACATATATGTCTTTTTAATTTCAATTAGAATAGGTTATCCTAATTTCTCTATTAATTTTGTGCTTCAAAATTCCATTTTCAGCTTGAAGGAGAGGGATTTAATCTTAAAGCAATGGAAAGTTTGTGGAGCTCTAATTCAGTTGCTGGAAATAGCAACTTTACCTTTCAGCCACCTCAAACCAACCCTATGAATATGAGTATGGATATCCAAGCAGAACCCTTTTTGCAAATAGGGTACATTAAATTTCCTTCAACTTTTTGCAAATATTTAGTAACTACACTTAGAATTAATTAGATGAGTATATATAATATGGTCTTTAATTAATATTCATAAAAATTGACGTAAGATAATGTTTTAGTAGAAAAAAACAATATTATTTGTTACTAATTTGTAAATATATGCACTAAAAAAATCTAATTTGTTTTGGGTTTCAAGTGCCATACTTGAGTTAGTGGTATTCCAAAATAAAAGCAATCGTATATAATTGACTAAATTACACCAACGGTCTTTTAAGTTATTTAACTATAACAAATTGGTTTTAAAGTTTTTTATGTATCACTTAAGTCCTTCACATACCATTTAGGTCCTTCGAAAAAAACTTAAAGGACTATAATGTTATAATTAAATCACTTAAAAACATCTGGTGTAATTTAACCTATATAATTTTAATGGTAGAGTTTTTAATGGTAAAATATATAAATCTAATGTTAATCTCTTTTATTGGACAGATACCAACAGTATCAGTATGTTCAAGCTGAGCCATCTAATGTTTCCAAGAGCATGGCTTGTGAGACTAACTTCATGCAGGGATGGATGCTTTGAAAACTTTAATCAATCAGTATAAGATTAATTTACTTTATTGTTTATATGATTTCTAGATTTATGTTTTGGCAATTATTATCAGCACAAAATTGTATTTTGTGACTAGCATGGGAAACTGCAGACTCCTATATATAGTTTCTTTTGTAATTGGATACAAGTATAGATAGTGGTCTTTAACTTATTTTTAAAACAAGGTTTTTTATTACTACAATATTTAAAATAATGTTAATGTTGATGTTAACTTTGAACCTACATTACACACGCATGTGTATAATGCATCTGTCTCTTTTCCTACCTCCCCACGTAAGCCCTTCTCCTATCTTCATATGTATCTTTTTGAACTTTGAACTTGGTTCAAAAAAGGAGAACACACATGCCTTGGAGGAGTTGGTTGCTAGTGGAGAATGTGTTTGGTAAGGTTGATATCACAATGTCAAAATACCATTCTTTCCGAGAGGTAAATACTTCCTCCGTCCCTATATCTAAACACTCATTTGATTTTATTTTTGTCTTTAAATGTAAATCTTTTTTCAAATTACTAGATGCATTTATTATTTTTTTCCTAAATGTATCCCTAATTAATACTACTATCTTGTCTTGAAAAATGAAAAGTCAAATTCAATACACATACAAACAAAGAACAATTTCGTAATATTAACACACAAAACAGACACATTAATTACACTGACAACTTTTCTTAAAAAATGTGAAAAAGGCAATGGGTTTAAGTGGTTAATTTAGTAGATTTGACAAAGAACAAAGAACCAAGAAGTTAATTAAAGTAGAGTTTGAAGAGTCCGAGGTCTAATGAGATTAGAGGAAATGGATGAGGTCGTTGGATTATTGCACATGCTCAAATATGGAGTGATAAGCTAGTTTCTTAGGTCAATGGACTCAAACACTCGACTCGACCGCTTATCAACATCTTATTTTCCTTGTTCCCACCTATGTGGGACTTTTTAATTCCCAACTCTTCCTTAAATTTAGGGCTGATCCATTTGGTCTGTTTTTTTAAGATGTATTTTCGTTTGGGCTACTCTTGAGTCAGGTTTTATGTCTTCTCAGTCTTTGTATCTCTTTGTTTTTATTTATTATAATTTTGTTTTGTCTAAAAAAAAAAGTTTTGGCCATTTACCTAGGTGAACCCTTATTTATACATTTAGGTCTGTTAAATTGTGCTCTTAGGGCACATGTTAATGATTTAATAAATAATAAATATTTATTACAAAACATTAATTTCCAATTTCTAGAAGAATAAATTGATACAATTCCTTGATAAAATTTCTACTTTAAGTTTCTTAACATATGTTTCTTAAGAGAAATGTTAACGAGTGTTCCTGGAGTACACTTTTTTTTTTTGGTAAATCCTGAAGCACTCTTTAACACCTTTAATTGATAACTCTTTATAAAAATATGTGTAATCCAATGCATTGAAAATCTTAATATTTAACTTTTTATAAAATATTTTCTTATTTTAGAATCCTTAATGAATGCCCTATAACACTCGTTAACAAGACCTTTTAATTAATGGTTGTTGAGTCTCAAGGCTCGATTCATTACATAGTTATTGATTACACATATTTTTATAAATAAGTCCAACCCTTTAATACACTTTAAATACCCTTTAAATAAGTCCAACCCTTTAATTTGACCATGTACTCATACACTTCACCACTTATGTTGGAATTATTTATTTTTTTATTCAAGTGACTTAGTGGTTAGAGTTCACACATTTTAAATCTACAATCATTTTTACTTTCTATATATTATTTTGGTTTTCGTGTTAATATCTATTTTTTTTTTTTTTTTTATTTTTATTTTTTTTGTAATTTTATAGTTGTCCTAAAAGTTCTCTCACAAATGATTGTTTAAATAACACACCTCAAAATTGAATGACTAATTAGAAAGGGTGTCATAGGTCAAACACTTTTAAATTCAGTTTTTGTTATTATTGTCACTCTAGTACTATGCAATGAGACTATGATTCCCAATTGTTCCCCTCTTAGATCCTAAATCTGCAATTCTAAAGCTTGCCTCAGCCTTACGTACCTACCTTCTAATCTAATTGTGCAAAATGCAGTTTGTTCCATGTCCATTAGTTGAAGTTTTGTTTAGTCATTTTCAACTTTTCCATTAACAAAAGTTTCATTGACTCTACAACAATTTAATATACAAAAAAAATGTTCAGGTCCCTAGTTTACTTCCGTTTAGTAATTTTTTTTTTTTGGGTGGACACATGGAGACTTAGCCTAACACCTCCATAGACATTCTACTAAGATGAATTCTACTATGTGCTCATCCAATCTTCTAACTCCAAAATATATTCAGAAAAAAAGTCGAGGATATCCAAATAACATATCTACCAGGCTTAATATTAGTAGTAAATGTGAAGTTTATTATATGCCCATTTTAATGTCAACGAACCTGTGAAGCTGGATGGTTTTCATCGGACCCAGTCCTTTGAATTTGGATGTCTTGGACGAATCATGATATAGTGCCCTTATAAATTTTTTAACAAAAAATACATAAGGATAAAAGAAATGAACTGAAAAGATTATTGCACATTTTCATTTGATATTGTGCAAAAAAAAAAAACAAAGAGACTTCTAAACTAGGATCCATGCTCCAAAGTTTACACTCGATATTTAAGGATTTAATAACTAAAGAGAACATGTTTTACACAATAGCACACATGAATCATAATTCAATGTTTATATTCATAAACCACTACAAAGAGACTTCTTCTTCCTCCTTCTCCTCCAAGAAATCGTTTGATTTTTTACTACTATATCTATAAAAAAAAATTGTATGACTATTAAATAGATAAATGAATTGTTTGGTACCTACTCTTAAGAGAGTATATTATATCTATACGACACTGACACTTATGTTTTTGGTTGTTTTTGAATATCAATGACTTGGGTTAACAAAGTTGAGACCGAGAGATTAGAGATTAAGAATTGAGAAGAAAGGATAAACATAAACTCAGGTCAAATAATATGATTTTTGAGTGTTAATATATAAGAGTTAAAAATCTGACTATGTATATAGAGCTGTCAAAATGGGTCGGGCACGAAAAGCTCGAAAAATAAAGGGCTTGGACAACAAAATTTGAGCCCGATTAGTACGAGGGCTTTTTAGCCTGAGCCTGTGGTAGGCTAGCCTGGCCGGGCTCCGGGTAGCCCGAAAGCCCGATTGTTTTTATTAATCACTAATCAATTATTTTTAATTACCCACTCCACTGTTTTGTTTTGTCTTAAGGCTGATGTTTATATTTTTTTCATGATACTGCCCAAGGCTGATAACACACAACAAAGCAAAGTTTGCCATTTAGATTGAATTTACTATTTAATCTAAATAGTGTAAGGTATGACAATTTTCACATTATGGTGAAGTTTACGCTTGCACATGATTAACATTGCCTAGGGAGTACTGAAATTATGTTGTTCTTCTAAACCAAAAGGTAGCTTACAATATTTATATTTTTAAGTGTTGTAATATCATAATTTTAAGAATTCTACGTGGAGTTGTCAGGAAAAAGAACCCCTATGTGGTGTGAATAATTTAAATCATTTTTATTTTTATAATTAAATTTTTTTATCAATTGGGCAAGCCCATGGCTCGCAAAGGGCCGGTCTTGGACAACTATAGTTGAGTCTGTTTATCATCTGGGTTTTATGGCCTGGTCTGAAAAAGCCCGAGCCCGACATAAGCTAGCCCGTCGCGGGCTGGGTAGCCCGTTTTGACACCTCTATATGTATAGTGACCGGGTAGATGTATGTGTTGTTATAGACCACATACATCGTTTAATGAATGAATATAAAATACTGATTTTTGCTTATAATAGTGACCAGAGGATGTAATAGTTAAGAAATAAAATTTTGGTGCCCCCGAAAATATGGTGCCCTGGGCTGCCGCTCCCTCAGCTCATGCTCTGGGCCACCCCTGGTTTTCATCCCTGGTCTAGTTGGTACATTTTATTATTATCGTTAAGTTGATCGTATATATTTGCACACCTCATTTGAGAAATGGTGCGAGTGGAATGGATTTAATAAGGTTGTATTTTTTTTTACTTTTTTTTCTTGTGGTGGCCGGGGTTCGAACCCCAGACCTTTCATATTTTATGCATTGTCCGTATCAACTGAGTTAAGCTTACGTGGATTTTTTTTTTTTTTTAG
>Ga0228711_1011831_pt1 | contig 10920 bp, 19 predicted proteins | sample MedpolnodulmetaG_2_FD_177996 | JGI IMG/M metagenome (GOLD analysis project Ga0228711, IMG submission 177996) | Root nodule microbial communities from Medicago polymorpha collected in Santa Monica, California, United States - brown nodules | ecosystem: Host-associated > Plants > Roots > Nodule...
GGGGGAAGGGAAGTGGATTGATGTGAGACCACGACGGAGGACAGCATTGCGACGGGATTATCTAGGTTAGGACAGGTTTCAGGAAGGACAGCGGCTTTGGTATAGGGACGACTTCAAGCTTCGACAGGTTAGGGTTAGGTATTCATCTCGAGGGGACTGCTATGATGGGGATTTTGATACAGGTTCAGAATTTTCGGATAGAAGGTCTCTGCGATGGGATGATCGCGCCTATGAAGAGGGTCTTGTTTCGGCAGAACATTGTGCACGTTGGAAGCTACAACAGCGATTTCCACCGCGACATATAGGTAATAGGGATCAGAAAACATACACAAATGCTTCAGGTGGCAAGCAGCAGATGAAAGTTAATGTTCACCAATCACAGGGCAGTGGAACACGTGATAATAATCCAAATCATGAAGCACAAGGTCGTGAGCAGTTAGTGATAGGCAACCGAGTCAACAAGTTGTACATGAGTGAAATTGTGCACAAAACAGCTGCCAATGGGGAACGTGAACAGCACATAGAAGAAACAGGCCGAAATTATATAGTGGGTGAACATGATCTTTAAACCAATGGAAATGGCACGGGTTCCACATTGAAAAGGTTTGTAACTTTCTATATCACTCAATTTCCTCCACAGGCTTCGACATTTTTCTTGCGTAAGGGTTTTGAAGTCTGTGGTATTTTGGAAGATGTTTTTGTGGCAAACAATAGGAATAGGAACTGTGAAGTATTTGGTTTTGTTCGGGTTACGAAAGTACGTGATGTCGATAAACTGTTGAAAGCGTTGAATAATGTATGTTTTGGTCAATATTGTGTATGTGATGTGCTTTCTAGGTTTGATAGGAAGGGAGAGAGGAAAGGTAAAGAAGTGAGGGAGAATGAGGGTGTAGGTGGTAAGAGAGGGTTGATAGGAGGAGAGGTAGTTAAGGTGAGGAAGAAGGAGGCAGAGGGAGAAAAAAAGAAAGGATGGGTTAAAGGGTAGGACCGACGATGGGAAGAAGGAGGAGGTTGGGAGAATGGAGGGCGATGTAGGTGGCGTAAGAGTGGGGTCGATGTTGGTGAGCGTGGGAGGTAGGAAGAAGAAGGGAGGGGAGGTTGCGGTTCCTTAGGAGGTGGCGGATCGGGTAGAAGGGATGGTGGGTACAAATGCAAACACGGACAAGTCGACTGAACATACAAGGTTGATTCGAAAGTATAGGTCCTGTGAGGAGGATGTTAAGTGGGCAACTAGTGGATTGATTGGCACTGTAATTGATGGGGCGTTAATACCTTTAATTCAAAATAGAGTGGGGGACGCAGGTTTTAAAGACATTTACATTATTCCACTTGGTGCTGACAAGGTTTTTGTCCAGTCGTTGTCAGGCATTGATGTGTCAGAGGTGGTGCATGAAGCGAAACAATTTTTTAATATGATTTTTTCTAGTTTGACCGGTTGGACGAAGACGATGCTGCCCTTTCAGAGGGGGCTTGGATCCGTTTGTATGGAATTCCTTTACATGCTTGGAATGAAGATTTTTTCAAACTATGTGTGTTTGATTGCGGCAGATACCTGAGAGCGGACAACTGTTCTTTAAATAGAGAAAGGTTCGATTATGCTCGAGTACTGATAGCCACGTCATCTTTAGAGGTGGTAAAGTTGTCCGAACATATCATTTTTGATGGAGAAATGGTCGAAATTAAAATTTTAGAAGAATGGGGTTTTAATCTTGGTGATGATGTTTGTCTGTATGATGAGGAGGAAAAAGCTGACACTTCTTCTCAGAGTAAAGCTGACATTTATGAAGAGTTTGATATGGATAAAAATGTTGAGATTATGGCGGATAAAATTGTTGAAGATTTGGTTCAAGCAGATGTTAGTTTTAATAAAGATGCGAAGGACTTGACGAAGGTTGATGTAGAGAGTACGGCTACCACTGAAGTGCATAAAATTGATGCACACTCAATGAGATGCACGGATTGTCCTACATGCTCGAAGTATATAGCCGAAACATCAGTTAATAATGAGGATTTGGTACTGTCGAAAGGTGATGAAATGACAAGTGATAAAAACGAGGCCGAGGGTGATAAAAATCAACATATAGCTGCTGTTAATGTTGAGATCGTGCCACATACGGTTGCTGATGAGGGGGTACATAGAAAGAGAATAATTAGAGGTCTACCAAGCTCTGATGAGGGTAGAAAGTCATTAACATCAGGTCCGTGGAGTGTGGATTGGTTACAAAATATTAATAAAAGGTGATATCGGTCTTATTTCATCTAAAAGCAAGCGGTTGAAGAAGGTGGTGAAGGAAACAAGTCGTAGGGGTGAGAATCTTAACAAAAATGTCAACAAAAAAAAGGCAGGAGGTGTGCTTCGACATCCGGTGCTCACTTTGAAAATTTTGAAAGAAAAAATCAGGAACCGTAGACGTCAAAGGGAAAGAGTTACACGGTCTTTAGAGGTGGGCAGCCATAGTACAAATTCTCAATCATCTTCTATGGCTTCAGTTAATAATGACTGGACAAATTGGGTTACATTACATGGCAGCGAGGTGGCTAAGGCGGCATACATTCAAAATATAGGTAAAGTCATTGGAATTTCTTTCAAAGGCGACAATCAAAATAAATTTAGCATATTATCTCGGCCCAGAAGTGTAGTAGAAGAACCTGTATTGACACTTGTGGAGGTAGCGGGGGGCGTGAGGGATGGGGGACTTTAGGAGGAGTGATGTGGTGGTGGGGTTTGTGCAGGGTGGGTGTTTGTGATGAAGTTGGTATCTTGGAATGTTCGGGGGTTAGAGGGTGTAGAGAAAAGGAAAGAAGTGAGGAAGCTGGTGTCAGAGAAAAAGTCGTACATTTTATGTTTACAAGAGACTAAATTAGCGGTGTGTGATGATATTTTGTGTTTGCCGATGTGGGGTGACACGGCGCATGCGTATTCTTATCAGTCGTCAGTGGGGGCCTCGGGGGGTTTGTTAATTATGTGGGATACCTTGGAAGTGGAGGTGTGGTCAACTATGAGTCAGGACCATGTGCTTATAATTCAAGGAAAATTTATTCGGACAAATGAGGAGTTCTATTTATTTAATATTTATGCTCCTTTTGAAACTCGAGCTAAACATCAGTTATGGGGAATGTTGTCAGTTAAATTGCAGTTGTTAAGGGTTGAGAAGGTGTGTGTTTGTGGAGATTTTAATGCGATTCGTAGGTTGGAGGAGAGAAGGTCTCTAAGGGGGGGAGTGGTAACGCAAGACATCTAGCACTTTAGTATTTTTATTCAAGACGGTGACTTGATTGATTTGCCGCTATGTGGTCGACATTATACTTGGTTTAAAGGTGATGGTACTTCTATGAGTAGGATCGACAGGTTTTTACTCTCCGAGGATTGGTGTCTGCAATGGCCTAATTGTCTTCAGGTGGCCCTTCTTCGGGGTCTGTCTGATCATTGTCCGCTACAGTTGTCTGTTGATGAGGAAAATTGGGGTCCGCGTCCGACAAGAATATTGAAATGTTGGCAAGAGATGTCGGGGTAAAAGCAGTTTGTAAAAGAAAAATGGCACTCCTTTCTTTTAGATGGGTGGGGCGGTTATGTTCTAAGAGAAAAATTAAAATTGATGAAGGAAGCCTTAAAGGAGTGGCATTCAGTTCATGCTAAAAATATTCATGGTAAAATTGATGTGTTAAAAAATCGATTGTCAGAATTAGATGAAGCTGGAGAGGAAGGTGGGTTGTCAGAAGGCGACATAGTGGAGTTGAGTGATATAACACATGAAATTCATTCGTTGTCGTGTGTCAGTGCCAGTATCAGTTGGCAATAGTCTCGAGCTCACTAGTTAAAGGATGGGGATGCTAACACAAAGTATTTCCATTCGGTTGTTTCTAGTCATCGGAGAAGGAATGCTATTGTTTCCTTGATGGTGAATGGGTCTTTGGTGGAAGGTGTTCAGCCAGTAAGGGACGCGGTTTTTTCTCATTTCAGAGATCATTTGGCGGACCAGAATTTTACAAGGCTGGGTGCTGAAAATTTAATCTTCAAGAATTTATCATATGCGGAAGGAAGTGGTCTAATAAAACTGTTTTTAGAAGGTAAGGTGAAAGCTGCAGTATGGGATTGTGACAGTTTCAAAAGTCCCGGTCCGGATGGGGTGAATCTTGGCTTTATTAAAGATTTTTGGGAGGAGGTAAAAGGTGATGTTATGCGTTTCATATCATATTTTCACAAGAATGGCAAGTTGACAAGAGGTATTAATTCTACTTTCATAGCTCTTATACCAAAGGTTGATAGCCCTCATCGATTGAATGATTTTAGACCTATTGCTTTGGTGGGGAGTTTGTATAAAATATTATCTAAAGTGTTAGCAAACCGGTTGCGTATGGTTATTGGAAGGGTGATTTCAGAGACGCAGACAGCATTTGTGAAAGACATACAAATTTTAGATGGAATCCTAATTGCAAATGAGGCGGTAGATGAGGCCCGTAAGATGAAAAAAGAATTGATGCTTTTTAAAGTTGATTTTGAAAAAGCGTATGACTCAGTGGATTAGGGGTATCTAGATGTGGTTATGCAGGGAGAAATTGGATTAAAGAATGTGTGACTACTGCAACTGTATCAATATTAGTTAATGGAAGTCCTGCTGGGGAATTCTCTTTTAAAAGGGGTTTGCGACAAGGAGACCCACTTTCCCCTTTTCTTTTTTTGTTGGCAGCCGAAGATTTGAATGTAATGATGAAGGCGATAGTGGATAATAATTTGTATTTAGGCTATGAGGTTGGCGTTACAAACTCAGTAGTCGTGTCTCATATGCAATTCGCGGATGATACGTTACTGTTGGGATCTAAAAGTTGGCTAATGTGCGAGCATTAAGGGCAGTGTTGACTCTGTTTGCAGAGATGTCAAGTCTAAAGGTGAATTTCAATAAGACTTTACTGGTTGGTATTAACATTGGGGATTCTTGGTTGTCTGAGGCTGCATCTATTTTGAACTGTAAGGTTGCTAAAATTCCGTTCCTGTATCTAGGTCTCTCGATTGGTGGTGATCCTCGAAGGTTAGCTTTTTGGGAACCTATGTTGTCTACTATTAAATCTAAACTATCGGGGTGGCAGAGTCGCTTTCTATCTTTCGGGGGCCGGTTGGTTCTTCTCAAGTATGTTCTGACCTCGCTTCCTGTCTATGCTCTTTCCTTTTTCAAAGCTCCATCGGGTATAATCTCTTCCATTGAATCTATTTTTCAAAAAAAAAAATTTGGGGAGGGAGTGAGGATAACAGGAAAATTTCCTGGATTGCTTGGACCTCTATTTGTTTACCAAAGGAGGGTGGAGGGTTGGGGGTGAGACAGTTGAGGGAGTTTAATTTAGCTCTGCATGGTAAATTGTGTTGGCGGATGTTGGTGGACAGAGGAGGGTTTTGGTATAGAGTGTTGGTGGCGAGATATGGTGAGGAGGTAAGGAGGTTGGAGGTTGGGGGCCGGAGTGTTTCTTCGTGGTGGAGAGAGATGGTGAAGATTAGGGATGGCGTAGCAGGTGCTGTTGGGGGCTGGTTTGGTGAGAGGATGTCTAAAGTTATAGGTGATGATAAGAGTACTTTCTTTTGGTATGATAACTGGTTAGGAGATATACCGTTGTGTCGCAGATTTGGTCGATTGTTTGATTTAGCGACAGACAAGTTAATTACGGTGGCGGATATGTGTGTGTTGGGTTGGGAGGTGGGGGGAGGGGCGTGGAGATGGAGGAGAGTGTTGTGGACGTGGGAAGAGGAGATGTTAGAGGAGTGTAGGAAAGTACTTGATGGTGTCATTGTGCAGGCTAATATTCTTGACAGGTGGCAGTGGGATCCAGATATTCATGAAGGTTACACTGTCTGAGGTGCATATCAGATTCTGACAACTCAGGTCTCTTCCACAACAGAGGCAACAAGAGACCTTGTATGGCATAAGCAGGTGCCCCTCAAGGTGTCTATTATAGCTTGGTGTCTGCTGAAAGACAGGTTACCGACCATAGTGAACCTCCTTCGACGAGGCATTATCCAGGCCGACGAGGTTAGGTGTGTGGCAGGGTGCGGCTTTGAGGAGTCAGCATCCCATATGTTTCTTCATTGTGAAGTGTTCGGGTCGTTATGGCAATACATCAAGACTTGGATTGGCGTGTCTGATGTAGATTCTCACAGTATTAGTGAGAATTTCCTTCAATTTATGCATTATACAGGTCATTCAAAGGTTCAACGATCTTTTCTCCAATTAGTTTGGCTTCTGTGTGTCTGGTTGATATGGAGTGAACGAAATAACAGGGTATTCAATAACATAGAAACTCCTATTATACAGTTATTAGATCAAGTTAAATTTCATTCTTTATGGTGGCTTAAAGCTCATAATGTCATGTTTGTGCACGGTTCTCAGAGATGGTGGTCAGACCCTTTACTTTGTCTGGGTCTTGACTGACATTATTATCTTGTAAATACTCTGTAAGACGGTTTGTCTTTTGGGGTGGCTTTTTGGTACAACTTGTACTAGAGAGTTTCATCGCCATTGTTAATATATCCCATTTTGATTTCTTCAAAAAAAAACAAATATTATATAGTTTTAGTAATATATGTAGATGATCATCCCCGTGAGCATAGCACAGTTGGTAGGGATATTGCATATTATATGCAGGGACCGGAGTTCGAACATCGGACACCCCACTTCTCCATAATTAATTGTGTGAGTTCTGCCCACTAGACTAATTGATCAAGAAAATATATATATATATATATATATGTATGTAGATGATTGAGGGCTTCAATCCTCTAGTTTTTAGGTTAATCCCCGTATTATCGAGGAATCAATGGGTGTTAGCTGTTAAGTGAGCCAACCATGTTAGGCTTCAATCTATATTAGACTTTGTTCATTTGTGAATGAGATAAGTTTTATTTTTCCGTAAAAAAAAAAAAAAAATTTAATGTGTATGATTTTCCCTTATTACATTGAATTTTATAAATCTACAAATATTTGTGATATCTACTTGCATAAATATTTATGAACATTACTATAAAAAATTATGAATATGACAAAGATAGATACAAGGAAGCACAATTGTGAATGTGAGATCAAATTATGTTATTATTTTAAGAACAAAAAATATGAAAGATATATGTGGGTTGAAGTACATTTTTTTTTTGTCTTAACCTACTACTAGTTTTTAGGGTGGTTGATAATTTAAAGTTTGATATGATGTGTCATTTCAATGCCTTAAATTCCTTATTTCTGTTGATTGTTTTGAAATTTTCATTCTACTCAAAATAATACACGTGGTTTTATTTGTTATATGCTCATAGATCTGAAAGCCAAGTTTGTTTATCGCGAATTCAATTTTGAGGAGCATGGAGATGAGTGAGGTGCAAAATGGAAAAAAGGAGGTTGATATAGCAGTAATTGCAAATGACGGTGCTCTTGTAGATGATGATGGCAAACCCAAACGAACAGGTCTATAGCTCTTTTTCTTTCTCAAAATTTTCTGCATGGTGAATTATAATCTCTCATTCTATAAAGCACAGACACTCCCAGAATAAGATGTGTGTCGGTATCGAACATGCGTCTGTATCTAACACCGACACCGGTATTCTTCTTGATTTCTCAAAATTGTTGTATCTACATATATAAAATTTCCTCGATAGCACATTGATTTCGTTAAATTCTTCTTGATTTTAAATATGCACCCATTTGAATTTGGATTCTTTTCCTTTATGAATCACTTAATTATGTTAATAAATTTTGGAAAGCGTACACATTTACCATGGATTAGCTTTGTTTTTTAGTATCTCTCCTACTAATGCCTCTTGCACGTTTTAGAATTAGGATAAACAATTTGCTGCACACATTGCGTGAGAGAGGATAGAAATTGAGGGAACAATTTTGTTCCTTCACGTCAATGGCATACCATAAATTTATGTAGTTTCGTGAAATTTATGTAGTTTTGTGACAAAGTCTGAAAAGGTAACAATATATAATGAAACATTCAAACTTAAAGGGCCTATGTGGGGAAAAAATTAAAGGGGTAATATGTTATAATTAAATAACTTAAAACCATATCATATTGTTCGTAAAATTTATATCAAAAGAAAAAACAATAAGAAATTCGGTTTTATGTATTTATGGGGGAAATGGAAATCTCATTTTAAAAGAACAAAATCAGTGCATGTTTTGAAATACAAACTATTTTCGTTGGTCGTTGAAAGGGTGACACAAGAAATATCGGCAAACATATGGCTAAGAGCTTACAAAATTAGCTTTAAACAGCTTAAATACATGTCATTTACAAACAAGATCCTATTGTGCCAGTTCATCTATATACTCAATGTAGTCCTGGTTTTCTGTTAAACTACAGGGACAACATGGACCGCAGCCGCGCATATTATAACGGCGGTGATTGGTGCTGGTGTGCTGACATTGCCATGGGTGATGGCTCAAATGGGATGGATCCTTGGTATTTCATATATAATAATTGTAGGTGTTGTCACACTCTACACTTCCAATCTTCTAGCAGATTGTTACAGAACACCAGACCCTGTCACTGGCAAGAGGAATACTTACATGGAAGCTGTTAAAACCATCTTAGGTACAAAATTTATATATCATGTCATACAAGATGAATTTTAATTATTGTGCATGGATATATTTACATTTCTTTTCAGGTGGTAAAATGCATTTAATGTGCGGAATTGTCCAATATGCTTTGCTTAGTGGAGCTGCAATTGGATACACAATAACTACTTCTGTAAGCATGGTGTAAGTTCTTTTATTGTCTTCTTTTATAGTTTACTTTTGATTATATACTAAATTGTCATCACTAATATGGTGTAAACAAGTAGTAGATGTTAGGAGTTCAATTATTGACCACTACATATGAAAAAACATATATTGAAAGATGTCAATGTCTTAAATGAATGTCTGTTATCTTGAGATATAGTCTCTACAAGTTGCGCACCAAGAATACCTGAGTTTTAAAAATATTGTCATGAAATGTGTGTTATATATTTTAACTTGATTAATTACGAAATGTTTCATATTTTAGGTCAATACAAAAAATTAATTGCTTCAACAAAGAGGGAAGGGAAACAGTGAGCAAAATTCAGAAGACAGAGTAAAATATATGCTCATTGCATTGGGAAATGCTGCACTTGCTCGCAGCTATGCTCAAATTGCTATAGATATTCAGGTATAAAATGAAGGAAACTATATATTTAGTGTCCATATCATTCCCTCAAAAAAAAAAATTAGTGTCCATATCAGTAGCTTTCAATTTTATAATATAGCACTTACAAAAGAATGAAATTTTAGTCCCCTATTTTAAAAACGATTTATTAATACTCCAATTTAATCTTTTCGCAGACTTTGATCTTTCATCTTATTTTTTGGTTCATGATGTTGACGATGTGCCTTATTCTATATGACGTGACGACATTTTTTTACGTGGCGACATTTATTAGGCATATATTTGCTGACATAAATATTCAGTATGGTCTAATAAGCGCAACCATATCATAAATGAATATGTTGTATCATCAAATGAAAGGTGATAGTTATGGGATATGTCAGCATAGTTGGGATCTCAAAACCTCCACACTATATTGATTCATAATAAAAAAAGGACGAAATTTTAGACTCTAAACTTTTGAAATCACAACTAACGCGTAAATGGTCATTATTACGTGGCCTTGGTTTGTGTGATTGATGCTACAGCCATACGGTTTTGATCCCTGGCATCTGGTCTCGCTGTCTGAAGGTGGCCTTTGTTCTCGCAGCAGTGGTGGTTGGTTGTGGTGTTTCGTGGGGGTGGCAGTGGTGGTTGATAGGGTGGTGGTGAGCATGGTGGTTTTTGGTGGTTATGAAAGGTTTTGAGGCTGAATACGGTGGCGTGGGCGAGGGGTTCGGTTGGAGTGTAGGTGGTAACAGGGTGGTCTGTGGTGGTGACGGACGTGTGGTGTGAAGGGGGTGGTGTGGTGTCAATCTGTGTTGTCTGATTCCGACGGTTGCAGGTGTGGCGGAAGCTCTTTCATCCATGATTAATACTCCTTCAACGAACTTCCCGATCGTTTGTCGTCGTCAAGATCATGGTGTTTGTAGTTGTTCGCACTGGTGGCTATATAGCTTCAGATTTTGCTTGATTTGGTGGCAAACCCCTTCTGAGGTCACTGTGCGTCCATTATTTTTACTGTTTGTCGATGTTGTTTTTTGTTATGTGGTGGTGTTGTGGTGGTGGTGATGCGTGGTGGTGGTGGTGGTGGTGGTGAATCGGTTGAGGTGGTGGTGGTGGCTTTGAGTGGAGGTTCGTGGAGCTTGCTTGGTGAGGTTTGGAAGGGTGGTTGTGGTTTTTGGGACTCGATTTTGGTGTCAGAACGGTTTGCGGGCGGGAGCTATATAAAGGGGTGACTGGTGTTGTTTAGGTGAGGAGGTGGGTGTTTTTTGGGGTGATTTCTTTTGGAGGCAGCCTCTGGTTCATGGGTCCATGTTCGTTGTCACTAACTCTCTTTTGCGTTTTTGGGTTCTTAAGGTGTTTAGGGTGTTTGGAGGGTGTGTGTCCGTTGCGATGAGCCTTTTCCTTTTGATTTGTTGTTGTTTGCACCATCACATATCATGTCTTTGATCTTACATATTGTGTGCTGGTTTTCGGTGGGCCGGTTACTTTTGCTTCAAGATCGGGAGTCGGTGTCTAGCAGCAATCTTATTTGACTTGATTTGGTGTTTCTCTGATGTAATATTTTTACATGTCATAAAACTATTTACAAGTAAGTATAATAGGATCGTTTCCACAGGGAGTTGCGTATATCTTAAGCATTTTAACGTCATTTATCATTTTAAGTGTTTGGGTATAAATTGTTTGTTTGTGTAAAACTATTGTTCTATTCGACATAAAAGTAAAACGAGAAGAGATAGGGCTATTTCGCTTGGGGTCAGAGACATCAAC
>Ga0228711_1011832_pt1 | contig 10919 bp, 4 predicted proteins | sample MedpolnodulmetaG_2_FD_177996 | JGI IMG/M metagenome (GOLD analysis project Ga0228711, IMG submission 177996) | Root nodule microbial communities from Medicago polymorpha collected in Santa Monica, California, United States - brown nodules | ecosystem: Host-associated > Plants > Roots > Nodule...
ATATCTTATCTTTTCTTTCTTTTTTTTTTTTGAAAGAGACTTTTCTATCATTTAAAAGTACACTTTTATTCATAAAATACTGTCGGAAAGTTCACTACTAAAAGCATACCCCGTTTTTTAGATATGTGGAATGGAGAACCTTGTACCTTCTATTTCCTACCCTCTTTAATATCATATGCAAAATAATATTAAGCAGAGAGAAAAATGGAAATAAAATTGTATAGATAAAATGAAGAATTGTTGTTTACAATAGGTGTGGAATACTCTTTATACGTAGATCTCAAAGTAACTATCAAAACCAACTAGTCTAACTATTTTGCAACTACTTTTGAGAGCCCCACAAGTTAGATTGTGGTACAATATGGCCATGTTTGGATAAACAACTTATATTGATGCTTATAGCACTAGAGCTTACATCATAAGCTCTTATACTCAATAAGCCCTTTATGTTTGGATATGTATACTAAAAAGTACTTACATAAATTGAAGTATTTGGATGTGGTCATTATATAAACAATTATGAAATGATAAAATATTTTTGATTTAAATTAGAGAATCAAACCACAATTTTTTTTTAAGGAATTAAACCACGATTATAAAGTTGTAAAAAGAACAATATTAAAATATAGTAATAATTTTACCATGCATATAAAAAAGAGTTAAATAAGTTTTTGGTCTCTATAAATATAGTCAATTTTATTTTTTAAACCTCATAAAAAAATGACATGTTTTGGCCCCGATAAAAAAATTCAGCAAATAGTTTTAGTCTCTGTTAAATTAAAATTTGTTTAATTATGATTAAACTCTGAAACTTTTGAAGGTTTTTTTACATACTTGTTTAGAACATTATAATAAATTCCTCCACAAAAAATGTGCTCAAAATTTGATTTTTAAGCCAAAAGTTGACTACTTTTATCTTGAAATTTTGATGTTTAAAATAATCATATTTAATTCTTTAGATGATAAAAAGTTGTAATTTTTGGAAAAATAGTTTTTTTTTATAATATTCTTAACAAGTCTGTCAAAAAACTTTCAAAAATTTAAAAGTTTAAGCATAACTTCACAAATTTTAATTTAATAACGACAAAAACTATGTGCTGAAATTTTTTATGGGGACCAAAATATGTCCCATTTTATATTAGGACTAAATGAAATTAGATATATTTATAGGGACCAAAAACTTATTTTACCTTATAAAAAATCATCAATATTCAAATAGAACAAAATTAACATTAGAGGTGTAGATAAATAGTGTAAACATCACCATTCTTAATAGGGTTAAATAAGTTTTTCGTCCTTATAAATATATCATATTTTGATTTTAGTCCTTATAAAATAAAACAAAGTGTTTTCATCGTCACAATTTTTTTTGTTTTGTTTTTGGTCCCTAACGTAAATAATTTTGACGTGTTCTTGACATTCTTTTAACATAATATGAATATACAAAAGTTAAACATAATAAACGGACATAACATGAACATATTTTGAACATAAAAGACTCATAATCTTGACACTCTTATCAACTTAAATTGGCCATTAGGGACCAAAAACAAAATAAATTTTTTTGTGAGGACGAAAACATTATGTTTAATTTTTTAGGAACTAAAATCAAAATTCACTGTATTTTAGAGACGAAAAACTTATTTAACCCTTCTTGATAAATGTAATAATGTAATTACCCTTTTAAAAAAAATATAACAATACAAAGAAATAATTAAACATAGGTAAAACTTTTATAGTCCTATATCATTGTTGAAAAAGTCTTTATTTTCTTGTTGATAGTTACGTGTGTTACTTTACTTATATAAAGATAAAACAAAGATAACTATATGGCTAATCACAACAACAAATTAATTATATACAATAAATAAAATATAGGTTTTGGATAAAGTGCAGCGAGAGTCGAAGCACGTCCTCTCATTTGTATAAGTTGCGTAACAAGCTATATGTTAAGCTCAAAATTTGGGCTTTATTAAAATATGGCATAAGCAGCTTATGAAATTGTGATAAGTTGTTTTTATTGATTTATCCAAACACCTTTAAAAAAGCTTATGTTAGTAGATAAGCCCATACAAGCTTCGAATAAGCCAGTCCAAACGGAGAAAAGAATGCCGGAAACAGTCCAAAAAAGGAAAATACAACGATTAATTTTTTTTAAATGCCGGAAATACACTGGTTAAAAAAAAATTGAATGCATAAATTAGAACGGCTAAGATTTGTTGAATTGCCGGAATATCGGCAAAAAGAATTGGTTACCTTGCTTAAAATAATGGTATAATAATGAATTTGGTTGCAGTTTATAATTAAGTTGGATTGTTACCTTAATTAAAATTAAAATACAGGACAATTTCTTCGTTTGAGAAATACTGATGGATTGTTTTTCATATACGACCCCAAAAAATAATAAAATACACAAATTTTAAACCGATATGTAATTAGAAGATTTCAATACGAAAGGGAAAAGAAAGGGGACCTCATTCTATCAAAAGGGCACCGTGAAGTGCATAAAGACGAGAAACTCAGAGAGTGGTGCTCTCATGCTCTGGATATATATAGATGACAATTGCAGCATTAGGAGGAATGTAGGACCCCATTCATCACCATAATACATCACTAACGTGTGACAGCTTCCAGCCAAGTGCTACCAACACATATGTCACTAATTTTATTTTATTTTATTTAACAAATATGAATTTTTGTTAACACTTAACATGATACATTATTACATTTCCCTAATTAACCGGTAACATGTACGAGTACTTTGCCTTTTTAGTTTTTACAAGTTCCCCTGCTAGAACAAGTTGTTAAGGTCAACGACATACTTCCATGCAATACGGAACTAAAATATATAAAATATAATTGGAACGTTAATGTAGGGTCTCTAATTTATGATTAATTGGGACAGAACCCGTTTATTTTGTAAGACGCTCCTGCAAACAACACCTAGTGACGGTAACATCTGAGCCAAACCTACTTGTGGCACAAAGCACCACCCTCTCTAAATAAAATACTACCAAGAGGCAACTCTTGTTGCATAGCAAGAACAAGCCCAAAATTTTGCATGTTGTTAAAGCATATACTTATGCACATGGAATGGTCTTTGGTACTGATTGAATGAAATTAAAAAATTAATTGACCCCATAATTGGAATCAAATCTTTCACCCTTGTTGACTGTTGTCTTGATCAGCCACATACCTAAATCAACAACTTCAATTACAACTCAATTAATGTTTTTAACTAGCCACAATTCATGTCCAAAAGATAAAATTTCACCAACAATTTATGACTAAATTTAACTATCAAACAATAAATAAAATGCATATATAGTAGTACTAACGAAACCATACATACATGAGTGTAAATGAAAATTATCAACAAATTGCAGATCAATATTCTATTCTACACTAGAAATTCATAGAGGAAATTAACATAAATAAATAATAAAGGTGGTGAGATTACTAATTAGAAAGAAGCATATATATGAGTTATTACTTCACATATACACGTGATCACAGAGGGCAAATCGGGAATTTAACTACACCCTCACTCCCCTAAGAATTTCTAGCTAGATCTGCAAATCTACGCCGTTATTTCAATCCTTTCCTTTTTTAGCTTCATTTTTTTCTTCTATGAAAGCAACAACATGATGAAGGATGATAGAACAATTGGAATGAAGAGTGAGCAAGACGAAGTAGGTGCGGAGGAGGGTGGTGGAGGACTGTGGTAATAGAAAGGAAAATAAGGAACAATTGGATTAGGTGGTGGTGGAGTTGGACCGTAGTATCTGTTACTGGGTGGAGGGTAATAATAGTACGTTCCTCCGCCACTGCTGCCGCTGTTGGAAGACGGAGGAGGAGGAGGTGGAGATGAGTAAGTGTGAGAATGAGATGGTGGAGAGTAATAGTATGAACCTCCACTTGATCCACCACCAGAGGAAGTAGGTGGTGAAGGAGGGGGAGGGCAGTTGTTGGTAGATGAAGGTGGTGGTGGAGATGGAACTTGGTTGCAGGGGTTATCACAAGCAGCACACATTGTGCACTGGATCTGTTCCTTGGAGGTGGTTTTCGGGTAGTGATTTGTTGCATCTGTTGTTGCTAAATGTAGACACACATTGCTGAGTATTAACACTGCTATTATGAACAATGTTATTGTTTTCATAATTGGAGATGAATAGAGTGTGGTAGGGGAAAGTGTAGAGTTTGAACTTTGAAGTGTCGAGAAAAGAAGATGAAAGTGGGGTGAATGAGTGCAGAGGGAGAAACGTTGGGAAGTGACTAGGACTCTTACTTGAAAAGCAACACTACTGTACCTTTTTGTTGATGCACCTTTATTTATTTTTATATACATTTTTTAACTAACTTAAACGATGAGAAGAGGAAAGCTAACAACACTCTCTTTTGAGTATTTACTCTAGCACTCACTTTTTTATTAGATGAAATCAATGTAGGACCTACACTTTGGAAATGGAACCTACAAAAAGTGGTGGAACATACATTGATTTCATCTAATAAAAGAGTGAATGCTAAAGAGAGTGTTCAAAAAAGAGTGTTGCTATATAAAAACCTTATATTATTTTTTTCATTTTTAGACAAAAATTATATGGAGAAAAAAAATGAAGAAGGAATAACAACATAATGTGAATTTGAAAGTGAGAGTTATTTCAAATATCATGAAATAATTTTACAAAATTTCATTTCACTATAAAAAAAAAAAAGATGATACCGACAAACATGTTTGAATTGAGGTTATTCTAACCAACATATTACCAAACCGTAATTCAAGTAAATACTTGTAAATGTAAATCTTCTTATTATAAAAGCTTATAAGGTTAAGCTTTTGCTTAACCCTAAATTTCCCTCCTAAGCATCTTAACCTAACTTCCTTAAGAAGTCTCATGTGTGCATTTAATGCGGTATTAAAAGTCATTTCTCTCTCAATACTTGGACTGACTTTCTAACTTTCCATTTTGAATTTGAATTTCCCTCTTTCCAACAATTAATACATCCCTAATCAAACTCTAATCTTTTTCAAACTCACGGTCAATCTTCATGTTCATAGTCTCTTCTTCACAAATTACTAATCTCTCCAAAAGAATCTCCCTTTCTTATCTTTTTCTCTCCTGATTAATTCAATATTCTGATGATAGTTAGGGTTGGATTTTTTTGTTGTTTAGGGTCCGTTTGGTTCAAGAGTTTTGGAGGGGAAGGGAGGGGTGATTTTTAATTTGTAGTGTTTGGTTCAATATCTAGAAGGGGAGGGGAGAGGAGGGGAAGGGAGCAAATTTTATTGCACTGCCAACATTATCCTTAGATTAATTTAAAATCTCAATATTATCCTTATAACAACATTTATTATTATTAGGTTATATTATCCTTGAAACAGCTTTTATTTTTAGTTTATAAGTTATATTATCTTGTAACAAATTTAATCATTATTAGGTTATATTATCATTGAAACAACTTTTATTTTATATTATTAACAATTTTTTTTGTAACAAATTTTATTACTACTTGTAACAACTCTGTTACTAATCTATTATTCATCGTCTACATCGTGTTGTTATCGATTACATCGTTATTGTTTTGTTACTTTATTATCCTTATTTAATTAAGTTTGAGGGTAAAACGGTAAAATAATTTTAAAATCTCTCCCCTTCCCTACCCTCCTAATTCTTGAACCAAACACACCCTTAGTTTCCTCCCTTTAGGTCTGTTGTGGTCTCAGTCACAAATGCAATGATATTTTTTTTTTGTTGCTATATTTGATGTTTGGTAATATTGGTGCATATTTGAAGCTTCATAGTTTTTTTTTGTGTTATAATATGCATTCTTAGTAATATCTTTTGTAATTTTGCTGTCGATCCTTATTCCCTGGAAGTAAACTATTTTGTTCGTTGATGTTAAGAAGACTAATGCATGATTAAATGATATTGAAACCGTTGTCCATTTGAAAAAAACTATTGAATGAATGATTATATTTTTTTGCTAATATGTATGAATGATTCAATGACATTGACATTATTACAAATACAAATCATTTATGTGATTGTTATTATTTCTAACGGTTTTGCTAACAATTGCTTTAAGGATCCATAAAATTAAAATTTGTGTTGAAAATATAAATTGTGTATTTTGTCAAGCAATAATTATACCACCTTTTTCTTCAAAAAATTACACCACTTTTCTTTGTTCAAAATTACTTCTTTTACTTATCCAAAATAATTTTTTTCACTTCTCTCACCTTATTAGGGCACCTATTAACATTCTATTCTTAATATTGTTTTTATGAGTAATTTATTGGACATTATTTTTAAATTAATTTAATATTGTAATTTTATTTATATCAATTAAAAACAACGATACGTTTGACAAATATTTTACCCGTGCGTCGCACAAGTGCACAATCTCGCAATTTTTTCCTCTCACTTACAATAACATTGAATTGATTAAATTGATATATTCAACTGCTTAGGAATGAAATATTAGTATTAAAAACAAAACATTCTACTCCAATTTGTCGTTTTAGTTGGCAATACATTCTCAACTTTAATTTTTTTTGTTACACATTTAACTTTAATTATTTTTACTTATATATAATAACACAAATTCAATTGGATAGTTTCAAATCAAGTAGGGAAGGTTGCACTTATATTTGAGCATACCATTTTTAATGTCGATTTCATGTGGGCTACTACGGTAGAATTAATCAAGGAAAAAATATCTATAAAAGTCCGGCATGTTATGCCTCATTGGAAAAAATAAAGATTGTGATGTCGGAGCACATACCTTCGATGTACAGTAACACTACCATATTAATCTTCAGTATTTCTTGTTTTTGAATATCTATAAACTCAAAAAAAATGTGGTGACATGATCATTCTCCATTCAATTTTTTGTCGACATTGGTCTATGGTATGTGAGTTTGAAACCTATTTCTTTTTTTAAGAGTCTCTTTGAATTTGGCTAATGTAAATATTGTATTTTTTTTCAATTGTAGATATATTATTTTTAGTGGTTATATATTTTAAAAAAATATTTATTTATTGTAATATATATTAACACATAAGACCCGTGCGTCGCACGGGTCGGTGGTCTAGTTCAAAATAAAATATTTGACCTAGCTAAGATAGGACATAACAACTTTGTTCTAGTATACCAAAGTTTCATATAACTTGAGAATCTAGGTTAAAGATAGTTTATATATAGAATAGTAGTATTTTTCAATCCAACGAAATGTTTTTTTTATAAAAAGGGCAAAAGATAACTTAATTGTCCAAAATGAACAATATCTCGTAATACGACGTGGCGTATAAACTCTAGCTCCCTTAGCCTTGAATGATGGGCGACTCAAGAGCACTCAATCAGTCAAGACAAAAAAATATCAATGTTTAACAATTTGTGAAAGAAGAAAATTTGACATTGTTGTTGTAGTAGTATCACATTGTTGAATTATTTTGTTGAAATTGTTGTGATTTTTTTCTAAAGAAATTGTTGTCGTTTAATTATGTAGTTGTTGCCATTGAGGTCAAATGTGGTCTAATGACAGATTTTTCATTACGAACAATTTCAGATTCTACATTCGAAAAGGCCAAAAGAATGCTTAGGATTATAAAATTCAAACGGAACCAAAATGTGGATTTTGAAGGGCCTGCAAGATGAATGGAGGTAGAAAAAGAATAACTCGTTTTTTTTTGGTCGAAACATGTCATTTCATTTCATTGGTTGATAGTCCCACCTCCATATATTTACAAAATTTGAATAATACTTCGTTCTCTTTTAATTACCTCTCTATTTTACTTTCTTTAAGTTTTATGAATTCTCTCAACTCCTCCACCTCAGGATTTCTTCAATTTCAAAAAAATAGAGGTGAGTATATTGCATTTTATAATGATTTTACAAAAGTTTAGTGAAATTGAAATTCTTTATTATGGGTATTACAAAAATACTTTACACCATTAGTTTTTGTTTGATTTTTCATAACTTTTCTCAATTGAAGATAATCTTATTCAATTTGTGTCAAACATTGAACGTGAATACTCATCTAAGTTGAAATTCAAACTTTAGATGACTAAGTTGTGAGATCTAGTCTTTTCTCTTAAACACAACCTCTTAGTTTAAAAAAAAAAACAATAATAATCGCTTGGCTATAAAAAAAAGTAGTTTAAATTTGAAGTTTACGATACATGAAATAAATAATAATATTGTATTAGTTATATGTGTATCTCTCTAAATAAAAATGGCCATCAAATAGACAAAATATTGGTTTTCCCTTAAAAATATATATATATATATATATATATATATATATATATATATATATATTGGTCTGTCTAACAGTAACAACAGTGAACTTGAGAATATTTGAGGAAAAAACAAAAGAATAGTGGAAATTTTACCCTATACCTAACACATATACTTTCACCCCTACATATTTTTAAAAATTCCAATTTTACCCCTTTTATTATTTAACCTTTTACACATAAATTTTTCACCCTCATTTTTAACATCTCCTAATTCAATATCAATATGAGTTCACCTCCACATTGTACTTTTCCGAAAATAATTCGGAATACTCGTAAGATAGCTTTCCGAATTTTTACCGGAGAACAAAGCACTACATATCCGGTTCATGCCAATTACGTTACATTACCATGTAATTTCAATGCCAAAAACAAAGAACCGGAAACATATATACTAGTTTTCCGGTGCATTTAATTTATTTATTTTTAAATTCCAACTTGCTTAATACTAGTACTTTTTTTTAGAACATGTTTAATACTGGTACTTATATTCTTGATTCTTGATATTACTTGCTTATATATATATTTTAAATGTTCATTTTAGTAATAGTTTCTTGTTAAAAAAAATTATATTATAGTTTTTCATTTTTTTCTAAAGTTCTATTTTCTTGATGTACAGCTGGTTGATCACGAACCACCTCATATCGTCGTTCGTTTCGTCCTATGCGTATAATTTTGCCACCTCGTCCTCTGCACCGAACCACTGAATAAAAAAAGACAGAATTAATAAAAAAGACAAGAATTAGACTTAAACAATAACATCACAAATTCATAAAAAATATTGTATGGAAAGTGCTTTTCCATGAAAGTTAAAATATCAATTACACTCATCAGAATTTATTGCACAGGAACTAATAATTGAAGTATCAATTGCTTATAAGAAGAATAATTCAACTTCAAATTGAGCAAGCTGAACTTTATATCAATTGCTTATAGTGTTTAACTATTAAAGTCTATTCATTTTTTCTGTCTCTAATATTAAGCATAGTCTGCAGGATAGAAAAAACAATGAAATGTAAAAAAGCAAATACAAGAACCAATCAAACAAATCAAACAGAATGCATAAAATGCACAGATTCAATCAAACATCAGTACCTGTTAAGATCAGGAGAAAAACAAAAATTAAACTTTATTTTTTTTTTTTATCAAAAACTACATACATAATTGAATAATTTTTAGTTTATTCAAGATGGTATCAATTACACAAGTGTAATGGCACTAAAGCCAAGCAAAAAACCAAAGAAGAGGCGCGCAGACAAAACCTCAAAAGCTTATGTTTTTGAAATTCAGGTTAATGTTTGTGGTATTCAAATTCTCATTCTCATTGTTCTCCCTGGATTAGTTTGTCTTTCTTAATTGCCACTCTCAATTAGTTTTATGGCATATGTCATTATTCATTTCTGGAATTATATATGACATATTTAAATTATATATGAAGTTTGACTATTTTTCATTGTAATGAAAATGAAGTTTGTCTACTTCAGAGAGCTTTTCAAAAAATTGTCGTCATTTCAAAAATAAAATAAAAATAAGAACGCAAAAAAAAAATTGTGCCTGAACCGGAATCCTTCACCAAACGATTCCGGAAGGAAGTAAGTGTTCCACACGTTTTCCCCTACCGGAACGCTTTGCACATGATTTTCGAAAATCAACTGGAACACTTGGGTTAACACGATTCTGGGAACACGACGACGACATTTCACCGAATCGTTATTTCCGGTAAACGATTTCGTGAAGGATTCCTAACCCACTAACCCAGAAATCCATGAAAAACCTAACCGTGAAGGATTCCGGTAAACAATTAAGAAAAAACACAGAAAAGATGAAGAGAACGGAGGAATTGAGGCTTACTGTTTGTTGGAAGCAAAAGCATAAAAACGTTTTTTCGTTGAACATGTTGAAGTTGAACTGCAGGAACTGCCACACGAAGGGTTGAAAATTGTTGTTGACACATTTGATAGGGCTGAAAAACACGAGTAAATTACTCAAATGCCCCTCGACAGTTAACTGCCGAATTTGATTGAAACCGGCTGCAGTTAACTCCCGAGGAAAACCTCAGCAGTTAACTGTCGAAGTTCTGTTATAAGAACAGAACAAACAGACATAGGAGTTTCCAAAACTCCATTGTTACGTTTTTGGTTCTCATATGTGCGATTTTCAGCCATTCCAAGTCATTCCAAGCCAATTTCAATCACAAAAACAAGTAACTTTTTTGAATCCTATTGCATTGCTGTTCTGTGGTTGAATTGTTTTTTTTCCAGTTAAATTTCGATTATGTAGGTTTTATTGATTTTATGATATGTTAGATTTATGTTTAGGTTTTATTGTTTTGACGATTTGTTGTATAATTGTTAAAATTGTTAGAATTGTTAGGTTTAAGTTTTATGATTTTAGGATAGTTTAGGTTAGAATTGTTTAGGTTTAGGTTGTTATGAAATGGTATAATTGTTATAGAAGTTTTATTGAATTGTTAGGTTTAGGTTTTGATGAATTGTTGTAGAATTGTTAGAGTTGTTTAGGTTTAGGTGTAGGTTTTGATGATAGTTTAGGTTTTGATTTTATGGCATTGTTGTTTAGTTTAGGTTTTGATCGCCAATTTTTTTTTTTTTTTTTTTTGTT
>Ga0228711_1011833_pt1 | contig 10919 bp, 4 predicted proteins | sample MedpolnodulmetaG_2_FD_177996 | JGI IMG/M metagenome (GOLD analysis project Ga0228711, IMG submission 177996) | Root nodule microbial communities from Medicago polymorpha collected in Santa Monica, California, United States - brown nodules | ecosystem: Host-associated > Plants > Roots > Nodule...
ATATGGCAGTGAAGGACCCGAGATAACCCACCCGAGACAAACCGCCACCCTCTCAAACCGTCATCCGACAAAACCGAAGGCATGAACGGTCGGAAAAGGGTCTAGATTTAGTGGTCGTGGTTTCATGTCGGCTCAGCATTTTTGAACCGAAACCGACCGAACCCGACCGCTGCTCACCCCTAGTGTTTGGGAGAGAAAGAAGATGGGAGCATAGATGTAGGTGACACGTTGGGTGTTCAAATTTGAATAAAAAGTAGAGTCTCGTCCTTTAAAAGATGTTTGAATTACACACCTCTCCTCTCTTATGTTAAAATATACACTTCTCTCCTTTGAAAAGAATTAGACTCCCCTCTCCTATAAGATGTTTGAATTACAATCTCATCCCTTAAGAATTAGGCTAAATTACTCCATGAGTCCTTTAAGTTTGAGGTTTGTAACAGATTGCTCCTTTAAGTTATTTTAGTCACACATAAGTCCTTTAAGTTTGAGGTTTGTAACAGATTGCCCCTTTAAGTTATTTTGGTCACAAATAAGTCCTTTAAGTTTGTAAAAGTTTTCAATTTAGTCCTTCAACCGCATCATTGTTTGGTTAATAGAAGGACTAAATCAAAAACGTTTACAAACTTAAATGACTTATTTGTGACCAAAATAACGTAAAGGACCAATCTATTACAAACCTCAAACTTAAAGGACTTATGTGTGACCAAAGTAACTTAAAGGACCAATATGTTACAAACCTCAAACTTAAAGAACTGAGTAATTTAACCTAATAATTAAATATGCACTACACTTTAATCTATTTTAACTTAAATAAATATGTTTATATTTATTAATTTTGAACCACTGTTTAAAAAATATAAATTCATTTCTTTATAATTTAAATGTTGATGATAGTTAAATTAAAATATATTGCTATTAATTTTATATTTTAGAGTATAAAATTTACTTTTTAAATAACCATATTTTATTGTCTTTAGTAATTTTTCATATATTTTAATTTAATTTTGGGTTGTTTCATATTTTATATTAGGGTTTAAAACTATATGTTAATGAAATTGTCAATAAAAAATGGCAAAAAAAATATGTATTCAAATTTTGATTATATTAAAATAGACCTACAATGCTTCTTTTTTTCCAAAGTATGTTAGATTATTATATTCTTGCTAGATTATTAGAAATAAAAAAAATGAGGGATTAAAGTGTAGATTTTAACTTAAGAGGAGAGGAGAATGTAATTCAAGCTTCTCTTAGGGGAGGGGAGTGAAATATTCTCTTATATATTTTGAATAAGAGGGAAGGGGGTGTATATTTTAACATAAGAGCGGAGGGGAGTGTAATTCAAGCATCTTTGAGGGGAGGGAAGTGTAATTTACTCTAAAAAGTATAGAAAAATGCAAACCAACTCCTATCCAAATCGAAAATAGTAAAAAGTCCTACTTGATTAGGATGTATTCAGATCAATTTTTCATTCAACGACGTGATTTGGTTTGTGGTGTTTCGCCATCAAAACAAAAGCGTATGCAAATATGTTTTGATTTTAAATGCTTAAAGAAAACACTACTTTAATTCAACCCGCGTCATTTGTCCCAAACTCGCTTATTGAAAACAGAAAAGGAAAATTGAAAGAGAGGTGGCATTTAGCATGGGTCAGTGAAGTTTTTTCCCACCATGGAAAAGTTGATTATGTCCATTAGATTAGATGAGAAACACATTCTTATTCTACTCTCTCAGCACTAGATTATTTGTTTTACATTATCTTCCTCCTCTCTCTTTCATGTCCCCACACCACCCCAGCTAAATCACAAATTCAGCAACTATTTGACCACCACCACACACCACCATGATTATTTTCCACCACCCGTCATTGGTTGCTGAATTTGTCTGTAATTTTTTTTCATTTCTTTTAAATTTGAAATTCGTTTCCGGTTGAACCGTCATTGGAAGCTCATTTAGTGAGAAAGAAGGAATTTATATATTTCTTTTGCTTGCAAAAAAACTAATACAACAGTGGAGTTTTCATATCTGGAATCTAATGGTCACTTATACGATGGTTTTTAAATTTAAAAGAAAGTGTTTAACAAATTTACAATACAAATCATGGCAATACTCATACTCACTACCTCTTTATTCAGTACGGTACCAGGTATTCAAAAAAAGTTTTATAAATTGAAAAGCAAACAGAACCTAAACTATATTACTTGTGTGTTTCTAGTTTTAAATGAAATTCTCAATCCAAAGAAATGAAGTTGTGTTGCCTCTGCTGTATGTGTGATATGATGCACACGCAACTCATTTGGGTCAGAAATTGAGTTTGTTAATCTGAGTTATTTGGTGCGGTGCGCTGGTGGAAAATAATCACATAAGCAGAGTTGAATAAGGTCATTACTCATGAAGGTTGAATGAGGGTGAAGACTGTGGTAAAATAAATAAAAGGGTGAGATTGCTGCAAGTGGTGAGAGAGAGATGGAGGAGAGTGAAAATAATCTTGTGTTGAATGTCTATGATAAAAATATGTTCCTTACTTAATCTAATGGTCAAAAAATAACTTTTCCATGGTGGGAAAAAACTCTCTATTTTCATACTAAACCCCACCTGAAAGAGAAGAAATATTGTTTCTGATGTTGTATTAAATATTCTTGACTTGGTTACAATAGAGAGGCTCTTGCTTATATATAGGCAAGAGGCTTATAGCAGAGCAGCTGATGTATAACAGCTGTGAAAAGCTAACAAAGGGCTGTAACATATAACAGCTGTGAAAGGTTAATTAAGAGCTGGAAAATTAACTATTGTTACTAAAACTCTAATATCGCACAAAAACACTCACTTAGGTTATTCAGTTAAGTGGGTGTGTTTGTTTCAAGGATTAAATTTACAATCCTGTGAATAACATTCCCTGGAACATTATTCCTAGGAATCTAAATCCTATCAAAGTGTTTGGTAATTAATTTAGTTTCCCATAAATGTTTTTAAATATATTTAATTTATAATTTAAAACAAAAAAATAAAAGAGTTAAACTAGTGCGATAGTGGAAAGTTATGGGTGGTTACCTCTTATTTCCATGGGAATAAAAGATTCTCATAAAGTCAGATGGCATTTCACTTGGGAAGGTATAAAACCTTCTCACCATGGCAAAGTTTATTTTAGCCATTAGATTAATTTGAGAACACAATCTTATCATATTCTTCCAACATTAGATTATTTCTTTTACACCTTCCACCACCCTTCTCTCTCTTTCCTCCCCACCACCGCCAACATCCTCCCCAGTCCCACCACCACCACCAACATCAAACAACCTGTAATATCCCAAATCATATATCTGAATATCCCCAATTCCATTAGCAACACTGTCAACCGCCTTCTCCGACGCGGATTTCGATGAAGTGGCAGTAGCAGCTACCTTCCCACCTTTCTCTGCAGTGGCGCCAACCTTGTTATGAGCAGCTTTTTTTCTGCTGGCTTCAGAAACCATCTTCAATCCCTAATATCTATAAAATCTAGTGAAGTGGAACGTGAGAAGAAGGTACAGATCTACTGGTGGTGGGGAGGAAGGAGAGAAAATGGCGGTGGAAGGAGTAAAAGAAATAATCCAATGTTTGAAGAGTATGATAAGATTGTGTTCTCAAATTAGTCTAATGGCTAAAATAAACTTTCCCATGCTTGAAAGGTTTTATACCTTCCCATGTGAAATGCCACCATAAAGTCATGTGTAAATTTTATTCCTATGAATAAAATATACCTAGGCATAATTTATGAAAACTTGAAACAAACATGGAAAACAAGGATTCCAAACTGAGAATAAATTTGCAATCCATGAAACAAACACCCCTAATGTTCAATCCCACATACAAGTTAACCGAGTCTTTTCATTTAAACCATTTTCTTTTTAATTTTTTTTTATTATTTTGTTAATTGAGTGTTTTAACTTGAACCATAATTATTATATTGAGGAGCTTACAACAGACAGAAGAGGGGAGGTCAATATAACATAGGTAACGATGCGACTGATCATGGTGGCTGGCCACAGGTGGAGATAGAACTCAACGTCTACCGAGTATGCAAAACACGTTCGAAGAAAGAGGAGGACTCACAATGCCGATTGTGCATGATTGTTGAAGTGTAAAAAAAAAGAGCTCATGCAGTGTCGTGTTAAGAGATCTGATTGAGCGGTTTTCATACTCTGGTAGTGACCGCATCAGAAAAAACGTTAATTTTATTTGAGCTAAATGCATTTCATTTTCAATTACTGTAGTCTTATTTTAATTTCCAATGACTTCATTCAGCACTACATTGATTCAAATGTATATGGCGCCCTAGGTTGCTCAACCTCTGAAATAAGCCGATCTAATGTATCTTACAATAGGTTTATCCCATCGGATGTTACGTCAAATCACACCGCAACTCGCAAATTGTTCTCATGTCAAGATAATTTTTATTGTAAAGAAAATCTCCATTCCTATCTCATCGACACAAAACAACAATTCTCAGTTCCTACAACATAAATAAAAAAAATTATTCATACCACCTGCCAACTTCAACAATATAAATGAAGAAAAATCCTAACAAAATATTATTACATTGAATATGCAACAGCCAAAGCCTAGATTTAGTAATTGAATAATCTAGACCTCCTAATTACAAGAGGTGATCATCAGATATCTTTCTTTTTCGAACTTCTTTTGTCACTTTTGTACCACGACTCCGTGCAAAGAGTATTCCCATGAGTTTGATATAAAAAAATTACAAGTATCAGTTTTAACAATACCACTCATGGTTTTGACAACAGAGCCTAGCTTTGGCATTTCCATCAAGCAGATAACATTGTCATCTAATCCTGCATGAACAGAAGTGTTGAACAGTGAGGACAATGTTAGCAGGCTAATGGCATAATAAAAATCAAGTCATAAGCAATTTAAGCAATCAGAACACATTCAAACCCATTGAAAATTTGAGCTAGCATTGAAGACAAATCAATAACCAAAATTAACCAAAGAATGCTACCAAAACTTTTTTTGAATCAGCAACTTAAACATACTTTTCAAAACTATAATAACAGCTTTTCAAAACATTTAATCTGTTACCAATAGTAAAGTATAAATCATCTCCAACCTAGAGAGATAATAGTTATTATGGCTGTAAACAAAACGAGATATCCCCTCAATGGTCTAATAGAAAGAACTCAGAAAATTTCCAATTATAAGACAAATCAACCACCAAAAACACACAACAAAAGGAAAGTCGTTAAACTTGTGCCATAATGAGTACACTTAACAACTATTAGAAACACTTAGACCATTGTTAAGAATAAGAGGCGTGATATTGGATTGCAACAAAAACCCTAAGATCTCATAGCTAAGAATAAATCATCTACAGCTTATGACAATGGCTTCATTCACACCCTTTGCACACCATCTGAATATTTTCTTTATATATAATTTGAGAAACATCATGAATGAATGAATGGAGTGAGTGAGTGAGGGAGAGAGAGATAGAGAGAAGAAACAGGTGCACGTCAGGCTATAAACAAAACCATGTAGCTTCTCAATAGTCTATTTGTCCATCATTGGGAAGCAAACCATGTAGTTATCAGAATTTGAAGTTCTTTGAGCAGAAACTAGTGCTCACCTTGTTTTTAAGGTAGAGTAAATAGACCTTATAAAAGCCCATAAATATAACTATAAGAGACAGTTTAGACACAAATAACCATTGTAATCTAATTTTTCTAGATATTTTAAAAAGAGCATAGAATAACTACGAGTTTTGGTATAACCCACTTGGGTTGGCCTAGTGGTATCAGCTTGGGACTTGGGAGCTCCTCCTCAAGGTCTCAGGTTCGATTTTCTCTGGTGCTAATTTGGGTGGGCTAATTTAGTTTCTTCAACAAAAAAAAATACTACGAGTTTTGGTTAATTACTCAATTGAAATGTGGGTGATTTTTAAGATACAAATTATTCTAACCATTAAAAACACAAGGCAATGGGATTAATATAAAATACAAACAAAAATAAAATTAATCCAAAGCCCTCAGATCTCATAGCTTAATATATCATCTACGGGTTAAACCACAGGTTTAATTCATAACCATCTTGCACCATAATAAGTTGTTATCCAAACAGAAATCCAGAGACACACACACATAGTAGAGCACGCACGCACGCACACACATAGGGATGGAAAGAAAAGATTGAGAGAGAGAGAGAGAGGTGCAGATCAGGTTACGAACAAAACCCATGTAGCCACTCAATAGTCTATTTATTCATCATTGGGCACTATTGCTGGAAAAGCTTCACAATTGTTATTTTCAGTTTCTCTCATTTTTTTATTCAGTCATTAAATAGAGTAAAAAATGTGTGAAAAGAAAGAAAAAATAAATACAGCAACAATAAGTAAGATGGTTGAAATGATAAAAAAATGCAAAATATAAAATAAAATAAAAGTTCCAAAACAATTTAGAAAAAATGGATAAAAATAAGTTTGAAGAAAATAGGTCAGATAAAGCTTTCTAGGCTATGCATTTCCATCAGTAGTGCAGTCTAAAACTGCTCAGAGCCCAGTGCAAGTATCATCATTCACTTGAATAAAATCAATATAAAAGCAGCAAAACACAGAAACTTAAACTGGGCAAAACAATTTACCATGCAATAATAGTTCAAAATCCAACCGTCGGCGAAAATAACAGCTGATATAACCATTGTAATGAAATATTGGATGCTAACTGAAATTCATAGACCAATCGTATAAACGGTGGGATGTTTCAAACATTCATCGAAGCAGCATCAACATATGAGCACTATGGAAACAGTTTTTAGATATGGAAAAGAAAATTTAAGATAAAACTCGCAAACTACTGACTTGATATTAGATATTTAGAAAAACAAAAGGTAAATACAATTCATTGCCAGATCAAAAAGTAAAACAAAAGGTAATAAAATTCACCCTTCTAAAAACACACAGAGAAAAAGATAGTACTCAAAGCCCTCAGATCTCATAGCTTATATAGAATCATCCACAGTTTTCATCACATGTTTCATCCACAACCTTCTTGCATTCCTCCACACACACACACACACACACACACAGACAATCACAGAGGGAGAGACAGAGGAGAAAAGAGGGGGGGAGAGAAAGAGAGAAATGCAGATCAGGTTGTGAACAAAACCATGTAACCGTTCAATAGTTTATTGATGCATCATTGGGCAGGAGAACCAACAATTTACTCTACTAACACAGTAACTAGATAAACCTTAAATTTCAACTTAAAATAGGTATAATTTTCGTTCTGATTCTTAGCTCTCAATTTACCAAACAAAGAAAGCATAATTTCAACTTGAAAACCAAGAAAACATATACCAAACAAGCATAATTTGAGCTAAATTTTGATCAATATCATAATGAAAGTTACAAGAAAGAAAAAATTAACCTTACTAGAAAATAAACAAGATCATAATTGAAAATTTGACATTTAAGAATCACCATTCTAATTACACAAACAGAAAAAGATTGTATCCATAGCCCTCAGATCTCATAGCTTATATAGAATCATCCACGGCCTTTATCACAGGTTTCATTCACAACCTTCATACAGAGAGGGGGAGGGAGATAGAGAGAGAATTAGATAGATAGATAGATAGATAAAGAGAGAAAGAGGGAGATAGATAGATAGATAGATAGATAGATAGAGAGATAGATAGATAGATAGATAGAGATGCATATCAGATTGTGAACAAAACTGTGTAACCGTTCAATAGTTAATTGATACATCATTGGGCAGGAGAAACAACAATTTAGTCCTTTTTTTTTTGAAGGAAACCAACAATTAACTCTATGTACATAACACCGTCAGCGCTATTGGTATAGACCTTAATTTTCAACTTAAGTAATTGGCATAATTTTTGTTCTGAATCTTAGCTCTCAATTTACCAAACAAAGAAATCATAATTTCAACTTGAAATCAAAGAAATCATATGCCAAACAAGCATAATTTGAGCTAAATTTTGATCAATATCATGATAAACCTTACTAGAAAGAAAACATTAACCTTACTGGAAAATAAACAAGATCATAATTGAAAATTTGACATTTTAGAATCACCTTTCTAATTACACAAACAGAAAAAGATTGTATCCATAGCCCTCAGATCTCATAGCTTATATAGAATCATCCACGGCTTTTATCACAGGTTTCATTCACAACCTTCACACAGAGAGAGGGGGAGGGAGATAGAGAGAGAAATGGATAGATAGATAGATAGAGAGAGAAAGAGGGAGATATATAGATAGATAGATAGATAGATAGATAGATAGATAGAGATGCATATCAGGTTGTGAACAAAACCGTGTAACCGTTCAACTGTTTATTTATACATCATTGGGCAGGATAACACATAACATCCTCCATTTTAGAAATTTAAATGTTAAAAACCTAATTGTTATCAGTTCAGAGTTTCTAATCGACAAAACACTTTTAAGGGCCCATTTGAAATACATAAGTTGTGAGAATTTGTAGCAGAACTTATGTAAATAGATTTTTAGCCTAGTATCATAAGTTCGCCAAGATAGCTTACGAAAAGAGCTTATTCCACACACAAATGGCTCGTTCCGATTAGTTTATTTTGAGCTTATGGAAATAAATAAGCTTTGATGTATTTTTGTTTGTCAAGGTGGTTAAGAAAAAACAGCTTACGAAGATACCATTTTTGTTAGTGAGAACCTAATGAATGAACAAAAAAAAACTTATTTATTTGCATTATATTCAATCCAAACAGGCCCAAAAACATTCACCCTTCCCAAAATAGCTTATACATTCACCCAGCACAGTTTGAACTAAAATTGCATTATATTCAAAAACTTTCATCTAGCAAAATTAAGTCAGAAAATAAAACTTTACCCAAGTCAATCACATACTAAAAAGATAACCTTACTACACAATAAACAAGTTCAAATACATTCTTATTTATTAACTTCAATTTTTTCAGTTCTTAATTACAAATGTTTGAACAAAAACTTACCTCACACTATAATAACATCATTAACTAATTCAAATAAAGTAAATAACAAATAAAACAGAAAATTACTTCAAAAAAACACACTCACAAACAGATTTGACCTAAAACTACATCAAATTCATAGCTTTTAACTAAGTAAAATACATAAAATTAACCTTAACACAATTCAGATTGAACATTTTTAACACAAATTACTTCTAAAAATTCGGGTAAAAAAATCTTACATTTTTTTTTACTATTTACAGTAACGATCAGCTTTCTTCTTAACACGATCATCAAGCGCATCTTCAACAGATTTCACCTTCGTTTTCGGTTCATACCCAAATTTCTTCGCTTCAACCGGAAAAAGTTGATCGTACTTCATTTTCTTCGCTGCATCGATTGTATACTCTGATGATTCTGCTTCATCAACGAGTTTCTCCTTTTCTTCTTCTTCAATTAGGGTTTCATCTTCGAGATTAGGATTAGGGTTAGGGTTAAGGTTTTTGTTTTTTTTCTTCTTTTTCTTTTTGTCGATGGTTTTGGAGGTTGTAGCTAGGGTTCCTCCTTTGAAAGATAAGCGACCTGGTTTAACGCGTGCGTATGGATCTGACATTGGGAATTGGGAGAAGGGGACGGCGTTAGGGTTTGGTTTGGAGAGGGAGAGGTTGGTGAGTTCTATATATATAGGGCTTTTTATGTATCTACTATCTAGGAGTAACTGTTTGCACCTCCATGTTTTCTTGTCTACCTACTAATACACTGTTGTATCATCTTTTTTGTTTAAAATCGATGATGATCTCCGTGTAACTATAAAGACTAATTTTTTATTTAGCAGAAACATTAATATTCCATCAAATCGGATACCGTATCATATTAATTATTAACACGCGTGTAGATCTTTGGTCGGGCTCCCTTGGGGTTGGGAAATCACACATGAATTCAGGATATTAATCTTGATTGAACAAGTATTGATGTTCCGAATCAATGTGTGATTATGATGATTGCACTAAATCATGTTTTATATAGTTAAACTAATTTCATATATATTTAGGAGGGTGTATTGAATTGAGATTTTAAAAGACAGTTTAAAAATAAAAAAGTCTTGTGGTATTCAATCAAAACTTTTATATAATATAAATAAATCTTGTGGTATTCAATTAAGACAATCAATATTGTTTATTGAAGGCAACGAAATCTGGTGGTATTCAAATGAGATTTCCCCAGACTTATAAAATGTCTCTTGGTATTGAAAAGTATGTAGATTTTAACAAATTCTTTTGATGAATGGATTTCATGAGACTTTTTAGTTGAAAATACACATAACATACTCATTCAGCAATCTCACAGAAAACCATGAGACTTTCTGAGATTTTCATAATTTTTTTTAGCAGGGTCATAACATTTCTTGTCTGATACCACTCTCATACACTCTTCTGGTTATTATTCATAAACCCCTCTTTTGGTATTATTCCTTTTCTATATTTTGAAGAAAAAAAAGATATTATTCCTTCTTCACAGTACATTTTAACTCTTCATATCGTTGTGTCTTTTTTTTATTTTTTTATACGAAAGTTGTTTGTTGATGTTGTTGTTCATGTTCCAGTAAAATAAATATTGTTCTTGTGCGCATTACATATTTATTATCATTATATTGCTGCTTCTCATATGTTCATGTTCCTGTAACCAAAGAAGTTTGTTCATGTTCCAGATTTTTAGGTTTTTTTCAAGCCATCTTTTTCTTCTAAATTTATTAACATTATTTGTTGTTTTAGCATATTATTTTGTTGTTGCTAGATACCTTAGGATTATTGTGCAAGTTTTGTTATTAGTCAATTTCATATTATAAGTTTATAATCTTTTTTCATCCACCACCGTTCATTTTGAAATTTTTTTAAAAATTCATACAATCCTTTCAAATTCTAAAATCTTGTAAAG
>Ga0228711_1011834_pt1 | contig 10918 bp, 8 predicted proteins | sample MedpolnodulmetaG_2_FD_177996 | JGI IMG/M metagenome (GOLD analysis project Ga0228711, IMG submission 177996) | Root nodule microbial communities from Medicago polymorpha collected in Santa Monica, California, United States - brown nodules | ecosystem: Host-associated > Plants > Roots > Nodule...
AATTCAAATAAGAGAATGCCCCAGCTGTAAAAATCCAAAAAGATCCCAAGAAAGTATAATTCCAACACAAGTATTATCATCAATAACATTTAATTCCAAGGAGTCAAGATTGTTTGAATTTCAAGCTTATCAAGGAATTCAACATCATCCCCAGCAGCTTCATCAAAAACATTACTTTGATCCATGTTTTGTGTGGTGTGCATCATCACCATAATCATCATCCTCATCCAAATTCAATCCATCTATTTCAATTCAATCAGATTTTTTAAATTTTTTTATTTAAAAAACCAAAACGACGTCGTTTTGGTAAAGGCTTAAAAAAAAAAAAAGAGAACCGGTCAGACAAAAACTCGGCCGAGTCACCGGTTTTGACCGGTTCCGGCCGAGTCAACTGCATGGCCGATCCAAATGTTGGCTCGAACCGGCCTACCCACCGGTTACCGGTCCGACCGGTCCGACCGGCCGGTCCGACCGTCCGGTCCAAGCCGAGTTTTAAAACTATGCATGACATTGAAAGATTGAATGATTAATACATACTCAACCAAACAACGAGGTATCAAAATGTTTTTTTCCCACTATATTTGTGATGCACAATATCATTAATATATAGTTTTAAACTTTATTATAAACCATAAAAAATACAAGATAAAATAATTTTTTTGGACAACTTACTAAAAAAAGTTGCTAACTTAGTAGTAAGAGCTTAACCTTACAAAGTTTAAATCGTTATTCGAAGAGTACTTCATTCAATTTCGCATGTTCTTCCTTCTCTGGTTTCTTTTTAAAACATCTTATCTTATCATGAACATTTCTCACGAACTTTTATAAAAATGATGATTCACATTAAAAGTTATAAAGAAAAAGAAAAATAATTTCTTAAATGATAGCTAGCTTAATTTATTTTAATAAAAATAAAAATAAAAAAAATGGTGTTTTTATACTCCTATCTCTTCTTCAAACTTTTTCTACTCACTTTCTTTCTGTCTATCATTCTTTTGATAAACCCATCTCGCCGTAAAATGCTTCCTCAGCGAATGAAGAAAGCAGTTACCGATAACCCTAAAAAACTTGCCAACTTGATTGATCTCGTTAACCTTCCTTCTACCCTCAGAGACTTCGTCGGTCAATCTCAGACTTCTCGTTTATCTTGTTTCATGCGTGTTTGGTCCTACATCAAAACCAACAATCTCCAGGTTCACCTTTTCTATTCAAATCAAACTCAATTATTTCATGTTTAGAAATTTGATTTTCCTATGTTTTTACAATTTTATCAAATTTATTAATTAATATCAAAGTTACTTGTTCGTAAAACTTAGCTCAACTGACAATGTCAGATATATTGCTAGACTGGACACGTTCGTATGTGTGTGAGTTTCAGGTGGTGTTTACCACTTTGTCTGAGACGGAAAAAGAGAATGATATGAATTTATTTAATTTTAATTAAAAAGGTCGGAATGGGGCGTACTTGAGAAATTTTGAATTGATATGTAGCACAAACAATTTAGATTGAAGATGTGTCTGCGTCCGACACTAACACAACATTGAAGATGTGTGCATTTAATTTGCTAAAAAGGACTACTACAGTTGTACAGTGTTTGATTGTGAAACTGTTCCATGGATAAGGGGCAAGTGGCAAGACAAAAACTGATATTCTTGTCCATCACTAAACCACAACAAAACATTTTGTCCCAAGTACAAATTGTCTAAAATACTGAAATAGCCTTTTGTCCACCAAACATCGTATAAGACAAAAAATTGTTCATTACTATAAAAGTTTGTCTTGTGCTGTTCTATCTTGCATTGTGTTGTTCTATATAGTACTTACCTTTTAACATATCAAATGCACTTTATGTCTTTTGTGTCAGTTCTGGTGTTGTGTCCAGTGACCGTTCTTTTGCTTATAGTTTATCTTTGAGTGTTACTTTTGCTGATCAAATTCATCCTATAAGTTTTAATAGTGTTATCAATCACGGATAGCGGCCAATCTCAAAAACTCTAGAGTGAATTATGATAACAAGAGGTAGCTATTTTGAAATTTGTACACAATTTATAATATCAGCATCAAAAATCAACTAGTTGCAGATCAGTGAGAAGGGTGAAAAATGACAGGAAGAGTGAGACAGTGAGAGTGGAGAAGCTCTAACACTGTTTTGGAGTTTTTGAATTGCATAATTTCTTAGATCCCCCAACCATAATGCCCCCAACATTTAAATCTTTTTTGGAACTTTTTGTGTCATTCTGAGGTGCGATGCTATCTAGCTGCACCACTATAGTATGCTACACCAAACCAAACCGCTCTGCTATTGTGTGTCCTGTAGTGGTCAAGGGTCACTCTGCTACACCACTATAGTATGCTATTGATTGCACTTATTGCACTAGTACTTCAAAAAATGTTTTTCAACGGTTAGCATTGGTTTAGGCTAAACAAGAGCTCACTAGTTTGTCATCTTGATCTTGTTTGAGCCAAAGCACTATCAACATAATATTCCAAAATAAAAGAGATCTCTTTCTGATGTTATTGTGCTGTTATATGATCTTTTTATTTAACTATATTTGGGAAGTTGTAAATAATATAAAATGCATGGACCCATTTTTGAGTTAGGGGCTATCACCATATTTGTTATGATGTCTTATGGTTTTGGTATACCACAGGGCCTTTAACTTGGCTAGGGGGTTAATATGCTACACTTTTATATAAATAGATGTCTCTAGGTAATCACAAAGTCCTTGTAATTTGTCGGCATAAAGTTTCAAACATATCCTTTATTTTTACTGTGTCAAATTAATTATTTATCTTTAACAACATTTACGCCAGAACAACTTTAATTCTTAGTCCACTTCTGTTACAAATTTGTCTACATGATTATTGAATGATAAACTATGAATAATTTTTCACCATTCAACACCACGAGTAGACTCTCTTTGACAACAAGGAGATCACAATCTTCAGATGAAAATTGAAAAAAGGTCATGCTAATTTTGATGATTAGGTATTGTAAAAGTATTTATCATGTAATTTTGATGTTATCTTGATGAATTGAAGATGTAATCCATCTTTTGAATGGTCAAGTAAGACTTTTGGTAACATGCATATATGAAAAATGGAGTTTGGTTCAACATTGTTGACAGTTTTAAACATAAAGGACTACTTTGACAAGAAAAACAGATAAATTACATGTTTGAAACTTTCAATAAGACCACTGGTGCAATTTTTCCTTTATTTTCGTACGTTGTTTGATATGTATGTTGAATAGACTGACTAAAAGATGAGTTGTTTCTTTGATAGAGCAGGATCCAAATAACAAAAATGTGGTAAACTGTGATGAGAAGTTGAAAGGCATTTTACTTGGGAAACCTCAGGTTGATTTAGCAGAACTTCCAGCACTTATCAAGCTGCATTTTCCGAAAGAGCCCAAGTGATGTGTGTGATACAAATCAAAACGTCTGTTTGATTGGAAATGGAAAGCTCACATACTCTTCCTCAAGATGAGTCTCTCAATTGTTTCCTGCTCTGCTTTTCCCCCCATAGATTCTGCAACAACATTAGTATAGGAATCTAGAACTTCAAATACCAAATTGGCAGTTTTCTTTGTGCTGTATGGATGGATTATTTTATTACATGTAATCCAATTTAAAACTGTCCTGTTTTGCTGCATGCTTTTGCGACATTATAAATTCTGTATTTAAGAATTTTTCTTGTTGGAGTTATGATTTTGTAATGCATAAATTGTGAGTATTATCATATATGCCGAGTCATTTTATCTTTCCTTAGAATCGGCCTCTGCAACAGCTATAGAACTGTTTCATCCAAATCTAAATTCAGTGAAGAAATGTTAAACGACTTAATATCATTTTACTCCATATACATTTTTAAAATTTGATTGATGGATTGTAAGTTCATATCATTTAGATCATCTATAAATCTTTATGCAAATTTGATTTATTGAAACTAAGATTAAGGTTGAACATTGTTAATCTTGGTGAGTTTCTATAAAATATCAAATGATTTTGGGTTTGTGTAAAATTTTACATAAATGATTTATATGATATAAACACACAATCCAACGGTCAAGTTCAAAAAATATTTATCAAGTTAAACAATATTGAGTGGTGTAAAATTAATGTAATTTGATCTTACATCACACACACATATATGTTAACAATCTAGGCTTCATAAAATTACAATAGCATAACATGATGAAGGTTACAAGCAAATATATAGTAAAATCTAATGGACTAGACTAGTAACTTAGAAATCTAAAGGACTTAATAGCATAAACCCAATACTTTATTATCTATCACCTCCTCTCAAACTCACGATACAACGACAAGAAACATCTAGAGTTTATAAGAAGAAAATACTCAATAATATAAACTCAAAATACTACCCCTCAAGTTAAAGCTTACTAGCTTTAGATTGTTATAAGTAACCATGAAATAAATCAAACCAACTAATATCGTACCTAGCCGAGAGAAGCAACCGAGGAATAAGCAACAATTGAAAGCGATGAAACCACACCAAACAAAATTGAAATTGAACATAAGAGCCAATAGAGAAAGAAGCAATCAAAAGTTTAAATATGTCTTCAATGAAAACTTTTCACGAACAAATTGTAAGCATTATCTTGACTCACCAAACTATCCAAAAGAAACATCATAACATGATGCTTCACAAACTACCAAAGTAGATACCATGAAACCAAACAAAACTAAATCAAGTTGACCAAAATAAACCAAATGAAACAAAACCAAAGCAAATTGAAGAACCAGTGTGAACCAAAACAAACCAATTTAAACCAAAAGGACAGAGAGAAGAAGACCAACTAACAGTCTTCAAATAAAGAACTACAAACTCAAACAATAAACCAAACACGGTGAGTGACCCAAACACAAAACTTAAACAAAAAGAACAACCACAAAGCTCCCAAGACTCAAACGAAAAAAGAAAGAAAACCATACCGAACTGAATCACAAACAAAAGTGGGTTGTCTAATCCAAATTATGAATAGAGGCAAATGATTTCACTATTACTTTTCTCATCCTATTTACTTCTCACGTGTCATATAATTTTTAGAAATATGTCTATAAGATTTTGGATTATAAAATCCGAACATAGTGTGGATGTGTTCGGGTTATATAATCCAAAATATGCTTATATGTAATCAACAATCAGCCAAAAAAAAATCAGCAATCAGAATCTATCCCATTTCAGCAGTTGAGTTTTATTTTTTAAAACAACCAAAAAACAAAGTAAAAAAAATGATAAAACCTGTCAAATAAAATTATAAAAATACCACAAAAAATTTTAAAAATAAAATAAAACTAATGCAAATTTTTTCAGAGTTTTCTGAGAATTTGAAGAATTAAAAAAAATGAGAAATGATTCTAAACTAGGGAATCTAGATTTTGAGGGGTAGATTCCCGTAAGAAGTGCCTTCTAATGGAGTCTTGATCTTTGATTTTTTTCTGACTTTCTCGAGAAATTTTAGAGCAATTTGATCAAGTAGTCTGAAAACCAGATTTTTTTTACTAGGAACATGTAAAAATGACCTAAAACAGAAGGATGAAAGTTAGGAAGATTAGCATGGTCCTTAAATTGGTTATCCACATTACAGACAGACTCAAAATTTGTGCTGATACAGTTCGGATTATATAATCTGAACTGTTTTCCCTGAAAAATGGTGTTTAGAGAGTGTTCGGATTCTATAATTCGAAAATAGCAAGAAACACACCCTATTTTTTTAGGTTTTCGGATTATAAAATCCAAATTGATGAAAATCTCATTTTTCACCCCAAAACAAAGGAAAAACTCAATTCGGATTATAAAATCCGAAAATCACATGGACATTATCCTAAAAACATAAGTCGCGCGAAAAATGGATAGAGTGGAAAAAATAATAGTCAAATGATTTTAGTCGGAGAAGAGACAATCAAACATGAATGAGAGACATTCATGACCGATCAAATTTAAGCCAATCTTTGAAATCCACCAATATTGAATGAGAAGCAACTATATCTTTTCAAACGAGAAACAACAAAACAATTGAGGGACAAAAAAATTACAACCGAACCAAAAAACCACCAATATCGAATAGAATCAGCTGTACTATAGAAATCAAAGCAACCATATTCTCAAATTTTTGGGAACTCGACAACAAAAAGCAACGAGATGAGTAGTCTAGAGAGGATTGAAACATGCTCTTGAGGTCATATTAAAAATCTAGGATTTTAAAAAGAATAATAAAAAAGATGACTCGGGCTTTGTAAGATTACAATATCAACTTGATAAATGTTACAAGTAAATATATGTAATAAAATCTAAAGGAGACCAGTAAGTTAGAAATCTAAAGTCCAAATATATGCCGAATAACGATTTATGTAATTTTATAAAACACAGTTAATCTTGGTGTATCTTAACAACTTATCAAATGATTTTATATTTTCGTAAAAATTTTCACGAATGATATATATGATATACACTTACAATCTAATTGTCAAATTTAAAAATTATTTATCGAGTAAAATGGTATAGAGCCGTGTAATATTGGTGTAACCTTGCATTGCTGTAATTTATATATATATGGTAATGCTATATGTACGATTTGCATATGTTATATTATTATAATAGAAACTTGGTTAGTTGAGCATTACAACTGCAATTAGCAATAAGAAAGGCCAGAAAGTATTGTCATGAGTAAGATAAGATGATGAAGAAGAAAACTGGGCAGCAATTGGCCGGAGGTGCAAGTCCACACACATCTCTCTACCAATTGGCAGCCATACCACTAATTAAGTTGCTGCCGGTGACGTTGTTAATTAATAATTTTGCCTACACCACTACTTCAGTATTCTCCAAATGAAACAGGAGGAAATAGTAAGCAAATAATGTGTATAAATATGTGTCATCAACATGCATGCTCATTCACAACTCACCAATACTATCAAAACTACATAATATTATGAGTATCATCATGTCTTCAAAATTACCATTTTCTTTTCTCTCAGTTTCAGTAATAGTTGCTCTCTTGCTGGCAACTACTGAACCAGTGACCTCTCAGAAAACAACTTCCTTCGACTTTCAAAAATTCACCTCTGGTCAATCTGATTTAATCATGCAAGGTAGTACCGAGATTTTTCAAATGGGATAATGGCACTCACCAACCCTTCTAACCCTAGTACCGGACGGGTGTTGTATTCAAATCCAGTGCCTATTTGGGATAGTAATACTGGACATGTTGCTAGCTTCGTCGCTTCCTTCTCCTTCACGGTTGAGGACTTTCGAGGTTATAATCAAGCCGATGGAATCATCTTCTTTCTTGCACCAGAAGGCACCGTCATTCCTCCCAACTCTTTCGGTGCAAACCTCGGAGTAGTTGATGGGCAAAATGCTTTCAATCAATTTGTTGGTGTAGAGTTTGACAGTTATGCCAATGTGTATGATCCCAAGTATCCACATATTGGAATTGATGTTAATTCAGTAATTTCCTCCAGGACAACACCATGGAATAGGGTGAGTGGGTCATTGGTGAAAGTAAGTATAATCTATGACTCTCTCTCTAACACATTGAGTGTTGCTGCCACTAACAGCAATGGTCAAATTACTACTGTTGCTCATGTTGTTGATTTGAAAGCTGTTCTCCCACAGAACGTTAGGGTTGGTTTATCTGCAACAGTTACATCTGGCGGCCGCCAATTGCAACACATTCATTCTTGGTCTTTCACTTCAACCTTGGCATGATTGGTCTCCTACGTACCTTATGTATGCATGCATGGAGATTGTGATAATAACTAGTATGACTAAGCAAAAGACCATACTAGATTGTGAATTTGTGATGATAACTGGTATGTATAAACAAAAGACCATGCTAGATTGTGATAATAACTAGTATGGCTAAACTAGATTGTGATAATAACTAGTATGGCTAAACAAAAGACCATACTTGAACCATGTATATGTTTCAGTTTTTCTATAAATAAAGTCCATGCTTAACCTAATGTTACCTAAATAACTAAGTCATGAATACCTATCAATTTCTCAATAACTAATATATACGTACCGCTCCAAACACACATAAAAGAAAAAAAAATTCAAGTTTAGTGGTATAAAATATCAATAAATTTTAGGTTAAATATGTTTTTATGCCTATAAATATTTCAACTTTTTGTTTTAATGACCATAAAATATATTTCCGATTTTTAGTTCCGCAAAAGTTTTCTATCCACTTTTTTGGTCCTTGCTTTGAAGACACGTCATGTGTATCCTTTAAATTTTTGAATGGGTTTTTCTTCTTCTTCAAGAATGCTTAGAATATTATAAGAATCTCTCACAAAAATATTATAACTTTTTATCCAAACATGAATTAAAAATGAAATTTTAAGCGGTAAAGTCATATTTAATTTATGTTTTGTTAAAAAAATCTACTTTTTTTGGGATTGATTCTAACAATATTATAATTATTCCTGGGAAAACTCATTCAAATTTCAAATGATACACATGAGTTGACTGAAAAGTAGGGACCATAAGTGGTGATGGAAAAAGATATGTCCGGGAATAGAGCTCAAGGATGAATCAGCTACGGTGCTTGTGTTGCGCTGCATGGTACGGTGGAGGAGGAACTCCAATGATGTTGAGGATGACTTCTACGACGGTGGACGATGGTACCTGCAAAACAGACACATACTCTGATGCTCAAGCCCATACTTGCTAGAGAGAGGGGAAAAACATCTAAAGTTGTATTTATGAGATTGAACATGGGGTGGCAGAGGTGCCACACTTATATAGATGTGTTTGGGTTTTGGATGGTTGTTGATGATGTGATTACGACTAAGGTCGTCCTGTAGTCGTGTTCCCGTGTTGTGATGATCTTGGGTTGTCTTGTGTAAGCGCCTTCAGAGGCGTTCTGCTTGTTTTCTGAACTTGAGTTAATGGGCCGTAGTTTAGTTGTTGGTAGGTTACCATTGGACCGCTAAGAATCTGAAATCTAGGCGGAAACAATTTCCCCCTAATCCCTTATCGTCTTTATGACATAAGGAGCTTGTTACAGGTTTAACAATCAGTGGCCGGCCTCTTTGCTCTAAAGACATCTTTATGCCGATTTTGTGCGATGAGGATGGTTGTCGGTAGCATTTAAGCATCAATTGAAGATTTCTAAGAAGGGGTTGACAAAACAATCATCAGTAGCAGACTAAAACGACCCTTTTGTCAACATAAAAATTGACGTGTGTCCTATGATTCCTTGGATTGAGGCAGTGCGTTTGATGATGTTTGTGCATGGTTCCATTCTTGAGGCGCAATCTGGAACGATGAACCATGATCTTTCATCTTCTTGTGTATCTTGAACTGTTGATTAAACTTTCCTCATAAAGTTACCAATTTGAATTCCTGGGAACTTTCTTTCTAAATTCCTGGGAATATTAAAAATATGTTTGGTTTAAAATGTATAATCCCAGGAATAAATGTCAAACTTATTAAAATACCCTTTTACATTCAAGAGACGAAAAATAATATTTTTCATGTTTTTTTAATCAAGCGAAGTATATATATATCACATGGCAGGCCGAGAATCTGTCCAGCAGTTCAGCACTGCAGCAAATGGCTGGTAGCCGTGCGCGGAACATTCAGCCATTGAATCCATCACATGTGCGGCCAAGTTCCACTGGTTAGCAGGCCGACAAGCTGCAATTCTGCCTACAAATTCTGAACCACATCAGCACATGCATTTTAAAAAAAAAGATTGAAGATAAATATAGAGAAATTTAAAATAAAAACACACACACAAAAACAAAACAAAACATAAGACACAAACCTGTTATGTTGGATCTGGATCCAGATGAGTGAAAAGAGAGAGCAAAGAGGGGTTTATATATATATATATGTGTGTGTGTGTGTGTGTGTGTGTGTGTGTGTTTCTATTAATTTGGAGAACGCGTGGGAAAAATTAGGAGGGAAGAAGCGCGGGTAAAATAGGGGTATGGGTGGGTTTTCACCATGAATGTGGAGATTTCATTCCTAGGAATAGAAGATTCCAGCCCCCCACCCCCGGGAATAAAAATAGAGAGTCAACGGGTTAATAAGATTCCTGGGAATAATTTATTCCTGGGTATATTATTTTTGTTCCCTTCTACCAAACATCGGAATATCGCATTTAATTCTCTAATTCCTAGGAATATATTTTTTATCTCCCAAACAAACACCCCCTAGTCTTCCACCTTCTTATAACCCTCGTTAGTGAGTGAATAGTTAGTGGACCTTAATCACTTTGATCACTCACTTACTCATCTTGTGTCATATAAATAGGGCTCATATTGTAGTGTAAAGGCACACTTGTGAAGAGAATAATAGAAAAGCTTTCATCATCATCATCACCTTCTTCTTTTTCTTCTTCTTTGATCTTGTGTTTTGAGTTTATTTTATAACATATTATCAGCACGAAGGTCTATCAATCGGAGGCAATACTGATTCTTATTTCTCATGATATTGCTTACTGTGTTGTATGCTTGTACGTGTTGAAAAGAGGTGGAAATTCAAATAGAAACATGATGTATATAAGTTATATATAAGTATGTTTATTCCATTTAAAACAGTAAACTTATTATTTTCTAGTACAATATTATAAGTATTAACAAGTTATTCAAAACAGTAAACTTATGAATAAACATCCTTTTTAATACAACAAGCTTTTCATGACTTTTATGCTCATAATACGTTATATAAAAAAAAGATAAGATGTTCCTTTTGTTCTAATGTTATGTTATTATTTTTGTGATATAAGCTGTAGAACATTACTTTCTTAACTTAGACCGTTATGCATGTTTATGTTATATTTATATGTTACTGTGTTATTTTTGTTGATATATATATATATATATATATATATATATATATATATATATATATATATATATATATATATATATA
>Ga0228711_1011836_pt1 | contig 10917 bp, 9 predicted proteins | sample MedpolnodulmetaG_2_FD_177996 | JGI IMG/M metagenome (GOLD analysis project Ga0228711, IMG submission 177996) | Root nodule microbial communities from Medicago polymorpha collected in Santa Monica, California, United States - brown nodules | ecosystem: Host-associated > Plants > Roots > Nodule...
TATATCATGCATATAATAAATTTTATATAATTTTAATTTTAGGTAAACTCGTACGAGTTGCGAAACCTTGCTTATAAATATAAATATTTTCTTACAATTAGATAATTTTAGTAGGTTAATTGCCATTTTTCAAAGCAGTTTTGAAGTACAATTCTAAGTGCAGAAGTTTATTGTGTTAGCTGAAACACATTTTGCAGCTGTAATCAAGGAAGTCAATATTAACAGCGGTCTACATTTCTATGCTTCAAAGGGAATTGTGTTTAAAATAAATTGTGTTGTGTAGTCACTACCAAAAATGACGAGTTAAGAAGAATCATCAACATGAGATAAATGTGCTAGGCTTTCAATTTTGAATTCTGCTCTTTACTCAAATGGTTTCGCTCATCCCCAAGTGAAATTTCATATTTATCTTTACGTGATTTAAGTTACGCTAGTGCAAAAGCAACGTGAGTTAACCCACGTTGCGTGACTTAAGTCACGCTAGTGTTAACGCTAGCACAAGTTAACACACGCTAGTGTTAACACTAGCGCAAGTTAACTCACGCTGGTTCTGTGCGCACCATAACAGACATGCAGTAGCTACTGCCTTGTTCCCTGAACTCATAATTTATAACCATACTCATACATAGCTACAACCATTCATTCATTCAACCAAAACTCATAATTTATAGTACATTTATTCATTCATTCATAATTTAGAAACGCAATTTTAACGAAAATTAACACAAATGTCATAAAGAGGCGCAACCGCGCAAATGTAAATGTATTACATCCAAATCCAACAAAATGTCATAAAAATACTACAAATATAAAAACAAGTCCTAAAATAAGACACTACTGTTGCTCCTGTGGACTCCTAGACCTCCTCCTTGGAACCGACTGCTGCTCAAACACGCTATAATCGGTACGGAAGCCCTCCAAAATGCCGAAGAAGAGTGGATTTGAAACCACCTCTGGAATCTGCATCGCATGCTCCACTCTGCCTCACATGCTGGTAATGACCTACAATGGATCGGGAGGATGTCTGGCCCACTCATGGTCAACAAGAATATCATGGTAGACAGGTCTCGACATGACAATGTCAAGCTCTGGAGCAGGGTTGACGATAAGAGGATGAGATACATGGTAGAACCACCTAATGTAACTATCTGAATGCTTCCAAGGCTCGTCGTCTGGGACCTGGGCACCCCTCTGCTGCTGGGGAACGACATGCAGAGCAAACTCCAAGAAGGCAGCAGCCACATCTGCTGCGGCAAGAGGCATAATCGTAGTAGGAGGTCGGGGAACGGTCTGAACATAACTGTACTGCCTTAGAACCCGCTCGGGCAAGTGACTCACCATCTTTTGTTTGCCGGCCATGATCCATCCGGGGTACCAGCACACGTTCTGAAAAAGCGTCATGTCTCGTCGGTGCTCGTACGACCTCCAGGTGACATGACAATGCTCCATCGAATCCAACAAGCCTCTGAAGTGATCATCATGTTTAAACCCCCTCTGAGGTTTCCATCTACCCACATACGGGTTCTCCCGTTCGTAATCTAGATATCTCGACCTCGGAACCACATGTCTGAAGTGGACTATAACCCATCCCTGCAAACACAGAGACAAATCTATATCAGCACACAAGTGCCATACAAGAAACTATACATTTATGTTTAACTTAGAAAAAGAAGAAAAAATATATTACCACAAACAAGCTCATATAACCACCAACGGAGCCAACATTTAAGCTGGAGGTAAGATTCAGCTGCTCATACAAGAAAACAAGTCCCATCGCACCCCATGACCACGTGCCTATGTTAGCCAAATCCCGAATCGCAAGCATCCACAACAGATTAATGGTTTTGCTGTTCTTGCCGGCAAAAAGGGTGTAGTCAAGCAAGAGCAACAAGAACACCTTGACACAGGCGGGCCTAATACGACTCAGCTCCTGCTCCTCCTCTTCTGATAAATCCTCCTCCCCCAGCAAATGGTTACACCTATTCAACAGGTGCTCATAACGCTCTTTCAGGGCCGTGTAAGTGACAAAGGCTCCTGAATTATTACTCGCCTGCTCCACCGCGTCCTCTACCGGAAACAACAGGTGAGTCACCATCAGGTCTACACCCTGGTCATGATCTAAATCATCCTCCTGAATGAGCCGTTCAGCGACGGGGATGCCTAGAAGACAAGCCACATCATCTAGTGTGATGGTTATCTCCCCAACAGAAGGATGGAAGCTGCTGGTCTCCTGATGCCATCTCTCAGCCATGGCACACACTAACCCGTGGGAGATGTTGTCGTACCGAATCAGAAGGAGGGGCCTTAAACCGGATCTATCCACCGGTACCCAGAACCAAGGGTTAGCTTCTACCGGTAACGGAAGTGACAAGGCAGAAAGCTTAAGTTTTCTCCCGTGCGAGACGTCAGTCATCTTACGATCCGTTTGCAACTGAAATACAAAAAAAAATTAAATAAGTAAAATAAACATGAAATAAACATAAAATATTCTACGTAAAAAATAAATCAATTATACTTAAATACGTAAAATAAGCATGACATATTCTACGTAGTTATACTTAAATTAAATAAACATAATATATCTACGTAAAGTAAACTTGACATAATAGTAAAATATCATTAAATTAAATAAAGCAAATTATACTTACTATTTTATCGTTCCAAATCTTGCATGCAACGTGTTTACCGAAGTCTGGTAAAAGTGACAACTCATAAGGCCCCCTTGGAAAGCCCCTATCCTCATCCTCCATATCAGGCTCTGCATGATGCTGAGAATGCTGCTCAGGCTGCTACTGAGGAGGGTCGACGTACTGCTGCTGAGGAGACTCGACATACTGCTGCTGAGGAGGCTGATCAGGCTGATACCCCTTGTCAAATTGTGGTTGATACCCTTGGTGATACTCATACCCCTCTTGATACTAAAAACCCGGCTGAAATTCAGGCTGCTCCTCATACGCCTGCTCCTGATAATGTTGTTCATGTTGGTACTGTGTCGGGTCCACTATCCGGATGGAACCGTCTGTGACGTTGATCCCCCCGCAACATCAACGGTAGCAAGTCTCGTTCCCCCCACTCTCCCTTGACCTCGACCGTTCGAAGGCTGTAATGCTTGCTTCTCCCTACGTGCACTACTAGTAGGGGCAAGCCTCCCTAACCTAAGTCTATTTGGCCTCTCCTACTCAGACATATCTGCACAAAAAGCAAAAAATCTTTAACACATTTGCACATAATTTCGACAACAACACATGTGTCATCTTTAATAATACAACAACAACACTATAATGTCGACAATGTCATTTGACTCCATAAATTACCACATTGCAGTCAAATTAACTATAATCAATATTAACAAACATAATAGCAACTAATTACATCATTAACAATCCAAGAAAACAAAAAAAATATCATTGAGGCATTTTACTGAATACGTAGTGTACAATTTCCAAACAACTATGTAATCTAACAATTTCTAAACCCTAAACTACCACATTGTACCTTAAACAACATTTAAACAACAATTCCTAAGTTATTTGGTTACTAACAATCATCAAAACTAACATGCATGCAAAATTTAAAAAAACCTAAAAATGTTAATTTTCTACAAAAATTCGAAATTTTCAACCAAAATAATGCAAAGAATTAGGATAATAATCACTTACTTGATGTTGTGGATGAAATTTGGTTTGAATGGCGCAAGAACGGTGAAATTCGGATTTTGGGGTGGAATTTTCGTGTTTTGAAGAAGTTGGAAATGAGGTTCTGTGTTGTTGTGTTGCTCCTAACTGACTTAAGTAACGTAGCGTGACATAACTCACGCTGTGTTGTTGTGTTGTTTTCTAGATTTCTTTTACTTCTGATGTATGAAAATCACTATTTCAACCAAGGATGGATCCACAAAACTATCAGACATGGGATTGGAGACAAGAAAATTACGCTAAAGTCCCCAGCGGTAGTTAACTATCGTTGGGGAAACCGGCAACAGTTAATTGCCGCAGGCCTCAGCGGTAGTTAACTACCGTTGCAGTCTGTATCATAAGAACACAGAAAACTTCTAGTTTCTGGTTAACAGAAACACATGCAACAAAGTTCAAAAACATACCAAATTCACCCAAACCTTCATTTGCACAAAAATCATCCAATTTGCTTGAAGTAAATCACAAGTAAGTACCTTTCTTCCCAATTACATGCAATGTAGGTTGTGTAGGGTTGTATTTTCATAATTTGAGCAAAATGTTAGTGTTTAGGTTAGGTTAAAAAATTGCAAATTATAATAGAATTTGATGTTGTTTAGGATTGTTTATGCTGACATTGTTGTTTAGAGTAGGCTTAGGTACTATGTAGTTCAATTTGATGTTGAATTAACACTAATTGTGCTAGTATTTTGAAATGCACTTAAGGTTTTTGATAAAATGCCTAAGTGAGATAATCTTGCTTTTTTTGTGAATTTTTTTCTTCAAATATGTTATATTTTATAATGTACATATGTTATAATTATTATAAGCTTGGATTTTTACATTTTTTGGCAAGTTTGAAGAATGACATAATGTGGTATGTTACATAAATGTCTAAGTTGTTGAATGATTCTAAGCGTGGATTTGTATGAATGCCTTGTGATATGTTACATGTTACTTGCTTGGATTTTTATGCTATGTTCAATGCTATAAAAGTATATAGTTTTTAGGAAATGCCTAAATACATTGTCCACGTATTTATGTTATTTTTAATTTGTTTTGTACAGATATGGCTAGGGATGAGGATGAGCAGATACATTGTCCACGTATTTATGTTATGATTAATTTGTTTTGTACAAATATGGCTAGGGATGAGGATGAGCAGCAGCGACTTATTAGAGAGGCGAGGATGCGCAAAGGTAAAGAGGCGAGTACCGCTAGCGCTCGGAGAGAGAGGGTGGATCAAAACCCGTATGTACCAAAGACTCGAAGGCGTAGGGACGCGGGGTCAGGTGTAGAGAGCTCACAGTCACATATGGATTATGTCATACCCCAATTTTTGACCTAACATGTTACATTCATACGTCGTCTGACCCTGATTAGTCTTTGACTTTTCGGTGAAAAATTTGGCAGAGAGGTACTTTAAAATACCTTATTTTTGGTTTATTTTGGGGCCCACATTTTTATTTTATTATTAGTCTTTTTTATTTATTTTATTATTATTAATTTTTATTTTATTTTATCTCCATCTTTTATATTATTTTTATTTTATTTTGCTTTTTGTAGGTTATTTTCTTTTTATTTATTACTTAGAATAGGTCCAAAAATAAAATGTCCATGGTCCAAAAAAATTTCAAGTCAAATGTCAACTTTAACATTCCTTTTTCAAAATTAATCATAATTATCCATCAAAAATCATTAAACCACTTTTTCATTTTCATCAACCTCATCACCTATAAATAGAGCCCTCATTCCACACTTCAAAGGACACCAAAAGTTCTCTTGAGTTGTCAAAAAACTTTTCTCTTATCTCTCTCATTTAACTTGTGTTGGCGAGCTATTCTTTTCTTCTCCCTCTTTTTTCTGTCCCTTCGGAAAAAGTCTCTTCGGTAATTTTGTCTCTTCGGTTGTCCCTCTCTCTTAGTTTCTTTTATTTTTTTTACTTTTTAGCATTTTTTGCGTGTCATTTTATTTCTACTTATTATTATCATTTAACATTTTAATTATCGTCATTTATTTTCCAGCAATTAGAATGTATCTAGGTTCAATGTAAACAATATAAATGACACAAGTGTGCGTGTGTATGTCCTTTTATTTCTTTACCACTTTATATATATCCAAAATGCAAAAAAAATTAGATTAGGAATTTTGTGGTGATCCAACGTCACTACAAAAATCCACGCGCTTTTATTTTTATTGCTCCGTTAGTTTAATTTTCATTTAATATTTAAAAACAACAAAAATATGCAAATAACCAAAAATCACCAAAAATGTTTTCATAATAAACCTTGGGAATCAAGTGATTCCTTTTTTTTTTTTATTTCTTTCTTAATCAAATTTCAATCCATTTAATCATACTTTGAGTCATCTTCCTTTTAATATAAAAAATACAAACAAATTCTATTTTGCCACTTGGCTTTTTACATTAAAACTTTTTCAAAACTAAAAAATACAAAACCAATCAAACTGTAATTTCTACCCCGAACTACGAGGTTTTGATCCCTCACAGGTACGTAGGCAAAGGACACTCGTCCTTCCAAATCAATAAAAAAAATGTAAATAAAAATCTTCCTTTTCTTTTAGTTAATCACTACTTCTTTAAATTCCATTTTTAAAACAAGCAAGTTTATAGCACAAAAGTTAAAATAAAATCAAGAGGTTCTCGTAGAGTACTACGAATATTTAGGGTGCTAATACCTTCCCTAAATATAACAACCCCCGAACCCTTAATCTCTAAAAATGTGGTATTTGAACCTTTTTTCACTTTTGAAAAAATTAAAAGTTCAGTCGTGAAATAAAAAGTGAGTCAAAGCTAACCAAATAGTTATGACCTTCAAAAAATGACGCGACAGATTACTCCTTCCAGGTGATTGATCCGACATCAGCGCATGATTATGCTCTATACGAGGAGGGTTTTGCTGGATATGATTGGATGGATGAGGAGAGAATGTTTTATCAGCCGCAAGACGAGGCAGAGGATGAGGAGGTGGCAGATGATGAGGAGGTGCCAAAGGATGTTGTGGCGGATTATCTAGAGGCAGATAATGTAGTTCCTGAGGGTGAGCCTGAGCCTCAGACTCGGCGGCGACGAGGTCGTTGTGTTCCCTTGATACCGCCATACCTTGTTGGAGGGCCATCCTTTCCTGGAGGTCATGAGACCACGACATTGTTGTCTGACTACGCGAGGCACGTGGCAAAACCTCTTTGGGTGAACCATCATAATGTAAGTGTTTAAATACTTTAAAATTCTTTAAATGCTTTAAATTGATTAAAATTAGTAGCGTAAGTGTTTAAATTCTTTAAAGAATGTAGCGTAAGTGTTTAATTTTTTTTAAAGAATGTAACGTAAGTGTTTAAATTTTTTAAAGAATATAGCGTAAGTGTTTAAATTTTTTAAATAATATAGCGTAAGTGTTTAAATTTTCTTAAAAATGTAGCGTAAGTGTTTAAATTTTTTAAAGAATGTAGCGTAAGTGTTTAAATTCTTTAAAATTTGTGGTGACAATGTCTCAATTCATTTGATTTTCAGATGTGGCATGATGGGGAGTATAAGTGTATAAATGCAGGGAAAAAGGTGAGAGAGCTTGATATACCGAAGAATAGATTGAGGTGGTTTTGGAATCCTGTGGAGGCATCTGGCTTACATCATTTGATATACACCAGGTACTCTAGTGTGACTCATGCTATGATACGTGCTCTCTGCGAGAGGTGGCACACGGAGACCAGTAGCTTTCATCTACCCGTGGGGGAGATGACGATCACTTTGGATGATGTGTATAATCTGCTCCACATTCCTATTCAGGGTCACATGTTGGACCATGACGCGATAATGGATCGGGACCGTGGCCTTGATTTGATGATTAGGTTGTTGGGCATATCAGAAGCTGATGCTCGTGCTGAGCAAAGGACTGAGTCTGCTGGACATATCAGTTATCCCACACTGAAGCGGCTTTATGAAGCCCACCTGATATAGGCTTGACGGCTGGAGGACCCACAAACAAGGGAGGAGATGTAGGAGAGAGGCAGAAGGAGGCAGTGGTGTGTGAGGAGTTTTCTTCTATATCTCGTCGGTAGTGTGTTGTTCACTAACAAAATGAACAGACACATCGACTTGATATATCTTGATTGTATGGCGGACTTGCAGGTAAGGATGGGAATAGGTCAGGCCGGCCTACAAGGGCTTACGGGGCCTACGGCCTAGCCTACGTCAGGCCAGGCCAGGCCAGACTTTTTTTTTAAATAGAGAAGGCCTAGGCTTTTTTAGAAGCCTATTTAACTTTAAAGGCCAGGCCATAGGCCATTCAAAAAGCCTCTTTAGCCTATTAGGCCGACCTATTTAAGTAAATTTAATAATATTATTTTTTATTATATTATATTATATTTTATACTTTAAAATAAAATAAAAATTTGTTAACCTTTACAATAATTTAAGCTATAAGTATACATGCATTTTTTGCATATTCAAATGTATTATTATAAACTAGAATTGAAATATGATACAATATATAGTCAAATTCTTTAAAAACTCATGTTGATTATCAAAAGAGAGTTTAATCTAATTGATTTATTAGTTCGCTAGTCTATTTAAACTTCGATCACATTGCTTATTTAAGATGTTCATATGAAATAGGCTTTTAAACAGGATAGCAGGCCGTATCAGGCTTTCAAAAGACCAGACTCAGGCCTAAAAAGTAAGCCTATGACAGGCCACAAGCCAGGCTTAGGCCTCAAAAAAATGTGGCAGGCCAGGCTTAGGCCTTGCAAAGCCTAGCTCGGCCTAGCCTATTTCCATCCCTACTTGCAGGCGATTGGGAAGTGGTCTTGGGGAGGGATGACCTTAGCTTACCTGTACGATTATCTGGATGATTCTGTTATTCTAAATAACAGAACGATGGCCGGTTGTACGACTCTTCTTATGATAATATTTTAATATTTATCTTCATTTATTTATGAATTTATTTTATAATTTTTAGCATCATATTAGATTATTTTTTTCCTAAGTTCGACTACATTTATTTAGGATGTTATTTAAATATTTTTGTGAAGTTTTTATAATGTATTAGATTTATTTAATATTTAACTCGAATACTTATTTAAGTGTATTATTTTTTTGTTGCAGAGATGGATTTTGGAGCATTTGTCAGGTCCGTACCCAAGGAAGCCTAACACAAAGTGGAAAAAGGAGAGACCATGTGCTGCGAGATGGCTTACTAGTAGGGGGCATGTAGATGTGCAGCATTACCGCCTACGACTGGATCGCTTAGAGGTGGATGATGCCAGGTTTTGTACTTATGGTGATCACAGAGAAGTGCGCCCTTTTTAGCTTCTGTGCACTTACTCTGGATGGATGATGTGGGGGAAGGAGAGGGTGTATCGTCATTTACCTGAGCGGGTAAAGAGGCGGTTTGAGTATGTACGGGACGTTCCCATATACTGTCATCTGTCGCTCAGATGCCTACGCAGTTGCTGACCACTGTGTTGCTAGACGCGCAGGCGTGGTTCTACCCTGATTGGGTACATAGGTGTCAGAGACAATGGCATCATGATGCTGGCTACATGGCTTGGTATGCGTAAGTCTCTCACCCTCGTATTCTCCCACCTGATGAAGGATCTCCTCCCGGGTCGGTAAACGTGGAGCAAATCATAGAGGAGGAGCATGCCAGAGAGCTGTCTGACACATTGACGATCATTAGGGATGTCATGCAGATAGCTGATAATGCTGTGGCCAGGAGGGGCGAGATGACCAGAGAGGAGCTGCTGTAGGAGATGATCCGGATTGGCAGTATTGGTCGCCCTTCCGTTACGTATCAGATTGCCAAGCAACGCAGAGGGTAGAGGCATCGTAGGCAGCAGGGCTGATTATCATTAGGCTTTTTTATGTACTTTTTGACTATGATGATGGTGATGTATTATTATGACAGGTCCCGTACATTTTCGTATTTCTATGACATTTTCGTACATACCTTTTATATTATTTCTTGCGTTTTAATTTTATCTTGTTAAATATTATTTCGTACATTTTATATTCATGAATTTACAATTGGGATGAAAAAATTTGTTTAACATGTTAAGGATTAAAATTTTGGATGAATTTGTTTAAGTATGAAAGAATTTGGTTATGAAAATTTTTGCAAATGGAAAGTGAAAGTGAGTGAGTGATGAAAGAGTGGCTGGAAGCTGGGTTCTGACATGAATATGTTACGACACCAATGACAGTTAACTACCGTTGGGGACTTTTGGGTAATTTTCTTGTGTCATTGTGAAGTTATCAATGTCAGAAAAGCAATTTTCAAACTTTTTTACACATGCTTCAAATTAAATCCCACCATATGTCATTTTGTTAGATTAGTATATAAAATATATACATTGTGTGATTTGATTGAACGATTATATAAAAAAATTACACCAATGACCAATTTAGTGGGTAGGACTTCCAAGTTCCAATAGTACACTTAACAACAGATCATGAAGTAACACAAGGTTTAACCCAATTGAGTTATTTCGGTGGTATTGATTTGAAACTTAGGAGTATGATCCTCCTCAAAATCTCAGATTCGATTCTACCCAATGCTATTTAGGAGGTTGATTTAGCTTCTTTAGAAAAGAAGAAAACACCAGGTTTAATCATGGAGGGAGGTTAACAGAAGTATGAATATGAGAGACATTTTGCAATATAATTTTGAAAGCTTATCACAAAGTCAACGGACTATTTTGGTAGTTTACTAGTGCACTTTTTTCCTTCTAGATTTACATCTTTAATCAAATATATTGATTGTTCGTTACATTGGAATTTCGACGAATCAGTTAGTCTGAAAATATATTTTACATAAATTATTTTTTGAGAAAATATTTAAATAAACTTAATCTTAGAACACGCTAGTTCAAACCAAAGTGAAGTCACTGGTGGGCTTGATCAATAGAGCATGTACAATACTATTCATTTCCATTTGCTTCTTAGAAATTAAAAAACAAAGTGAGAGCTATGAATTTACATCTATGTCTTATCGCATACTCCACTAATTAATTAACTAGAGTAAGATTTTTCTACATTATATGATCACATAATAACCATTCTATTGAGTCTCACTCTAGCTAGAGAACAAAATTTGAAATCAAGCACATTTGTTGTCATATACATTTTTAACACCCAAATGTGTCTACCGTTGTGATCTTCAACCTCTTAACAGTCGATAAAAACATCCTACACATTAAAAAAAAAAAAAAACAAATAAAAAAAAAAAAAAAA
>Ga0228711_1011837_pt1 | contig 10916 bp, 6 predicted proteins | sample MedpolnodulmetaG_2_FD_177996 | JGI IMG/M metagenome (GOLD analysis project Ga0228711, IMG submission 177996) | Root nodule microbial communities from Medicago polymorpha collected in Santa Monica, California, United States - brown nodules | ecosystem: Host-associated > Plants > Roots > Nodule...
AAAAAAAAAACATTGAGAGCTTACTGATCACATTTGATGCTCTTGTTTATAGTAAAGCTTAAGTCAACACCGCATCGTTTAGGAAGTAAGACATTTAAGTCATCCCTTATGTTATGGAAGTGCGTTGAGGCTTTTTTAAGACATTCACATGCCTTGTGTCGATCACCTTTGGTGGGCACCAAAGATTTCAAATCTTTGACACCATTGCAACAAGCAATTGAAGGGTGATCGTCCTCACCGATGAGATATCCAATACAAGGAAGTATTGATGTCTTAGCTTCTTCACAATCAAAGGCGTGCCCAACCACCACCATACGGAACAATATAGTTAGAAATGTTATAAGTACAATGGAGGTCTTCATCTTATAGTTGCTATAATAATTTGTGTTTTGATATATATGAAAGGATGGCTTAATGAGCATTGTTATATAGATGGAAGTATGAGATATTGTTAAAAGAAAGAGTTTGAGGTGTGAGCAATGGTTATGAAACTTTGACTTTTCAACAAAAATTTAGGTGGAACTCCTTCTTACTCTCGTTTGGTATCATAATTTTTTTTTTCTTTCTTGTGATGATGTGAGACATTTATTTAGATAAAACATGATGACAATATTTGAAATTTGTTCATTTATGATATTACAACATATAATAGCATACAAAGAGATCATAATGTTGCTGAAAAACTAAGATTGTACTATAAATTTTATTTTTACTGATTTTCACAATGTAAAATCTTTAATTAAGTGTACTATGACATTGCACTTTCAATAAAATGTCAAAATAAGGAGTTTGAGGTGTCAACAATGTTTATGAAGCTTTTGGCTTTTTATAGGAAAGTTAGGTAGACTTTGATCTTATTCTCATTTGTCATTGTGAATTTTTGTTGTGATGATGTGAGGCATTGAATTTATTTTAGATGCTTAAACTTCTGAGTTTATTTTTCATTTAGCAAAATGAGGATGAAAATGTTTGAAAATTGTTCCTTTATGTTATGACAACACACAATAACGTATAAAGAGATAATGTCACTGAAAATTTAGATTGTATTATAAACTTTCTTTTTAATAAATTTCACATCATAAATTCTATAATAAAATGCACTATGAAATACCGCATGTAAATAATTGTCAAAAGAAGAAGTTTGAAGTGTCAACAATGATTATGAAACTTTGGTTTTTTTTTATTTATTTATAAGAAACTTGGGTTGAATTCGTTATTTCTCTTATTTGAAATTATTAAATTTTTATTGCGGTGATGTGAGTCATTGAATTTGTGGTAGATCCTTTATCTTTTGAGTTTATTTTTCATTTAGCCAAAAGAGGATGGAAATCATTGAAATTTGAACATTCATGTTATAATAACACACAATAGCATACAAAGAGATAATGTCAGGAAAAACTTTAGAACGTATTATAAACTTTCTTTTTGCTAATTGTCACTAGGTAAATTCTTTAATGGTTGATACTATGAGATATCACTTGAAACTAATTGTTAAAATAAGTAGTTTGAGGTGTCAACAATTGTTATGAAACTTATGCTTTTTAACCATAAATTTATATCAAGTTCGTTGTTACTCTCATTTGTTATCGCTAATTTTTAATTGTGATAATGTGAGACAATGAATTTGTTTTAGATGCTTTATCTTATAATTTGATTTTTCATTTATAGAAAAGATGGGGAGCGGTTATGGTGCATAAGAAAATCCTTATGCACCGTGCATAAATCCCAACATAATTGCTTCCTACACCCCAAATGAACCCAAACAAAACAAAACAAAACAAAACGAACCAAACACGAAATCTTCAATCTCATCATCAACACCGTCGTTCATCATCATCACCGTACCGGAATGCCAAAACCATTTTGTTGTGGAAATGGTTTTTGTGAGTCGTACTCCAAAACCATTTTGCTGTGGAAATGGTTTCCAGAATCTTCAATCTCATCATCAACACCGTCGTTCATCATCATCACCGTACCGGAATGCCAAAACCATTTTGCTGTGGAAATGGTTTCCAGAATCTTCAATCTCATCATCAACACCGTCGTTCATCATCATCACTGTACCAGAATGCCAAAACATTTTGTTGTGGAAAACCATTAGATGTACTTAATTGTTTCCAGCAGTTTCCCAGCCATAAACCCCTCTAACATCACAAAGATTTTGAATCCAGTAACAACTTCAGATCTGAAACCGTGAAAACAAACAGTGACGAAACAGTAACATATAGCAATCAACACAGCGCCACTGGATCGAAGAAGAAGAAGAAAACGTGAGGGAAGAAGATGAGCGAACCGGTTTTAATCTTTAGATCTACTCCTTCTCGTTGTGTTTTTGCGCGATCCGAGTTTGGATTTGGCTTTAAAACGAAAATGGAGGTTGAAAAATGGCTTTAGTTTTTAAAAAGGGTGAGTTTGGTTCTCCGGCACGGGGCCGCCGCCGCCTCTGGCCGGCGACCACCGCGCCAGAATCATCATGTGTGGCCGGAAGAGATGAAGACTCATCTGAATTGTAGAGAGAGGGAGAGAGCTTTATGTTTTAGTGAGAGAAATGTTTGAAGCAAATGAAGTTTGATTTGGTGTAGTTTGAGAAGTCTAGGATTATTACACGTGTACACTAGATCTGATGGTTGTGAAGTGTTTATGCACGGTACATAAGGATTTCCTTATGCACCATAACTTTTGCCGAAAAGATGATGGGAGTCTTTGTGATTTTTCCTTCATGTTATGACAACATGCAATAACATACAAAAATATAATGACACCGGAAATATATATCATATTGTAAACTTTATTTTTACTAACTTTCACAACTGAAATTATTTAATGAAGTGTACTATGAGACATCACTTGCAATTAATTGTCAAAATAATGAGTTTGATATGTCAGCAAAGGTTATGAAACTTTGACTTTTTTACTAGAAATTTAGGTCAAATTCTTTCTTGCCCTTATTTGGCATCATTAGTTTTTTTCTTCTTGTGATGATGTGAGACACTAAACTTGTTTTATATGCTTTATTTTTCATATTTTTTTCCATTTATCCAAAAGAAGGTGAGAATATTTGAAAATTATCTCATCATGTTATGATAACACACGATATCATATAAAGAGGCAATGTCACTGAAAACTTATATTATATTATAAACTTTCTTTTTTCTAATTTTTACACGGTTAATTCTTTAGTAAAGTGTGCTTTAAGATATCATTTGCAAATATTGTCAGAAAAAGTAGTTTGAAGTATCAATAATGGTTAAAAAAACTTATGTTTTTTAATTGGAAATTTAGATCAAATTTGTTTTACTCTTTTTTGGCATCGCTAATTTTTATTGTGATAATGTGAGACATTAAATTTGTTTTAGATGTTTAATCTTATGAGTTGAATTTTAATTTATCAGAAAGAGGATGCAAATTTTTTTCATTTGTTCATTCATGTTACCAGGGTCGTCCCAATCAAATTGGAGGCTCTTCCCTAATATAAAAATGATCCATAATAGATATAAATTAAGGGTAAGTTGAACAATTATAAATTAACTGTTAGAAAATTTTGGATGATTGTTCAATGTTCAATAAACCCCTTAAATTGCTCACATTTTCTAAAATAGTTGATCGAGAAGAACAACTTGATTGTAGTTTACACAATAAAAAACCAATCGAGAAATATTTGAAGGGCTTGCGAGCAATCCAAGAGGCATATTGACCAACTATCAAATATTTGAGGCCTCAAGAAATTGAAGGCACGACTTCATAGAGTTGTGTCAATGGTCGACCCTGCATATTATGACAACACGCAATAGCATACAAAGAGATAATGTCATAGAAAATGTATAGCATATTGTAAAATTTCTCTTTACTATTTTTCACAACTTAAAGTCTTTAATGAAGTGTATTGTGAGATATCACTTGCAACTTCAAAGGCATGTACAACTCCATCACGACGAAAACATTTACTTAAGGCTGAACCAAAAAAGTTCTTCATCTTGTAGTTGTTATATTTACTTATACTTAAATGTATGAAAGGAGGAATGAAGAAGACAATTATATATATCTTGAATCTTATGATACTTAAAAATGGAAATGTTGTCAATAGTAGTTATTTGAGTTTGTTGGCGTTTTATTCTTTGCAAGAATAGTAAAGTTGATTTTGTTTATTCTCTTCTTTCACTGGATTAATTTTAAACCAAGAAGTTATTTGTTGTTGTGCAATTGTTTGAGATATTTCTATAATTTATTATGAAAAAGAGATTAAAACAATTGAAATTACCATTGAGCATACAAAAATAAAGAGGGAGGCAAAAGAAAGGAGACACGAAATAAGAAAATACGCACCGGTAAGACTCAATAGTCAATACTTTGGAATCTATACTATATATAAGAAAAACTACCCATTTCAGCACTTTTGGGCTAGATTTTTTTTCTTCAAAAATACCCTCAATTTTCAATACAAATAACACATGTAACAAATAAATAAGAATAAATTTAAATATTAAAACAAATATTTTTTGTTTTTTTTTCTCTTTATCATTTAAAAAGTGGAACAAACTAGATGAGTATATTTATACTTACTTTTTCATCATTCCAATTATACCCTTAAACAACTTTTTCTATAATAAAATTGTTGTTGGTGTCATTAAAAAAAGAATTTAGATTATATATTTTTTTGTTATATTGTATTATTGTCGGTGTCGTTGAAATAGATAATCATAGTTAGTTTGATTTTTTATAACTTGAAAACAACAAACATTTATATATTTTTTAATTTTAATTAAAATAAAGAGAGCGGAAAGATGAGCACATGTGTACCCGTCTTTTCGCTAGTAACTTATAAAAATAGTCGTAAAAATATATTTTTCTTGTGAACTTGTGATCATACCTTAAACCTCTGCTTGTGTAAATAGTTACTAGAGGTGTAAGTGTAACCATAAGAGAGTTGTCTTCATTGTCACATAAATTACTATGTTTTTACTATTATTAATCGATTAGCAACTTAATTTGTACTTATATATCTCTTTTGATTCCATTAGGGTAAAGGGTGTCTTTATCTGAATTTTTTACTTACATATATTTGCTATCTAAATTTCACGTACTTGGTTATAAATATCACATATTACCGCGGAGTTTACACATGGTAAGACATTGCTGCAATATATGGGATACCTTAGGAATTTTCAAATTTAGTATAATAACTATTTTTTAAACTAAATCAGTACTATGAATACATTATTTTGAAACTAGGTTTGATTTTGATTTGTGACAATTAATTAAAGCTTATTTCAATAAGTGGGATATGTCCATAGTTTTAGTCTTCTGTATACTTCGATTTAATGGACTATTTGTGAGCTACTCAATCTTGTTCAAGGTGATATTACTCAATCTTATTCCAGATGAGATTTTACCTTAGCTTGGAATTTTATTACTTTTTTTCCCCTTCATTTCTCCTGCTTTTAAGCACCATTTCGGTTTTTCACCTAAACTCATTTTTTCTACCAAGGTTTGCATTTTTACGCCTTATGATGACCATTCAACCCAAAATCGAACACGGGTCATCTTCGACCAACCAACAACGTGATTCCTGATTGAGTTGAAGCTGAATTTAGAACAGATGTGATGGAACCTCATAACTTAGAAGAAGAAATGACGATCTCAGATCTCGTTGAAGCTGTTTTGGTGAGTGTTGGACTCAGAGACAACGTTGAAATGGGGAGACAAAAGTTTCAAGAGGAGCTTGAAATGGATAAACTTGCAAAGTTACATGCTGAAAACGAGTTTAAGAAAAGAGAGGAACCTTGTCAGAAAGATCAGGATCTTTATCTCTGCTGAAGAAATTGAAAACTGATTTAGCTGATGATAAAGACACTGTTTTAATTCTAAGAGAGAGGAACATTGAGTTGAAGAAATTGTTTGATCAAATGTCTAAAGTATTACAACCGTGGTTCCAAAGTTTCATTCTCATAGTATGTTTATAGTACACTTTAGAAAAAATAGTGTGTAACATAAACATACATAATTTATTGTGCGGTGTGAAATGTCGAAAAAATTAGTGGGACATATAATTTTGGATTCAGGTATAAAGAAAAACCTATAGAGATTTCTGTCTTTGATTTCTGAGAGTATTACTATCAGATAAAAGGAACTTTGGGCCACTCCAAAATAAAGAGCCTTTTTCTCAAGGTATTATATTATGGTAGAAGAGAGGAGACTAAATCTGTAAAATGTTATTGAATGAGTCTGAAAAGATTGTGCTAAAATTAAGGTTACTAATTGAAAATTGAGGATAACAATTTTTCCAAATGCAATAAACTGCAACAAAAAAGATGTGCTATCATTCTCACTTTTCAAGATTGCACAGGTACAAGCATTTTGATAACATTAGATTTTTGTGCCAGGATAAAAACACTCGATGCTATTTTCCTTTATCTTGTAGTGAAAATTGTGAATCTTAACAGGTGCAATGCCATGTTCTGTTTGTTTATGCAACACCATTAACTGCATAATAATATCACCAACAAAACAAAGTCAAGGGAAGTTAATATGATCTGGCTTAATCAACAATCCATTGCTACAGAGAGTGGTTGCTATAAGATAAATCCAAAGAATTAGTGCAAACTAAAAGCATAACAGTTTGCAGTTGCAGTATCACAATTACGACATATTTGAACATTGAAAGATAAACAATCATAACTTCTTTTTCTCCATTTTCCTTAATCTTGTAGCGGCCAGAACATGCATTAACAATGCCACTGATGATAGATAATATGACTGATTAAAATGTGAAGTTGGAAGGGTGGCAAAACACTATTCCGCCAGTACATTCAGGATATGCCCTTGAAGAGAAATTTCATGGAAACAGGAACTGTAAGTTTAAATACAAGGACTCGTTCTTAGCTTCATGCTTGACTAAGGAAAAGTAATGCTTGACTAAGGGAAAGCAGTGGCAAAGTTTACTCAATCAAAATGTAAAATGCCAGTTTTGTCAGAGGTTCAGAAGTTAGCGTGTTGATCTCTTCTAAGTATTACACACCAATTTAAGTGTTGATCTCTATAAATGGAAGTCAAAGAGAGGTTGTTTTCATTAAGATTATTTTTACTCCATTAAATTTTTTAAATACATCTAGAATCATAGGTCCACCTTAAGTATGAACTAGTTATATAGAATGATACAATCATACCTGTCCATGCACGTCTTTTGCCAAACCAGTGGCCAATGGTTCAGCCTTGACCAAAATGTCAGCAAGGTACTCCATCTCTAAGATAATAGCTGGCTTCTCTTCATTCACATAAATATCCTTATGGTCAAGTGCAATGAATGCACAACCCTGTAATAGGAACAGATAAATAAAGAACAAAAAAAATATTGAAATTGATTTGAAAAAGAGTCAAGTTAATACTATCTTACATATTCTGACGTTAGTGTATAGCAATAGTGCAGGAAGTCTAAAACATCATTTGAAGAGCCATTAGCAGCAACTTGAAGAAAAGAGATATCGTCTATCATTATAGTGACAAATTTCATGTTGTCTTGAGGTAGTGCCTGGATCACGCTTTCTATTTTCTCAAATACAGCAGCAAAACCGTTGTGATTGGGTTTCCCTTCATCTAGTCATCGATAAAAATGATATTACTCGGTCATTTATACAATCAATCATACACTAAAACAAAATATCAATATTTGGTAACTTCACCCAGTTAAAATCACAAAATATTAATTATAAAAGGGGCACGCCTATCTTGGTTGTGTTTTAAGCACAAATTCCATTTTTTGAATCAGTTATGCATAGAATGACATGTTGCAGAACCTAATATGGCATGCTTTATAAGTTAGAGTCATTTCAAAATAGCTTTTATAAAAATTTATGGCTACAACCTTCACGATTTCAAAGTTTAAGAAAAAATAGTTAGGGGAATATTTTGGGCATTATGTGAAAGGGTAAGTCAAACAGTAGATCCCTAAGAAGAGGCATCTTACTATACTTTTTCTTTGGGATAATATAGACTTTGTTTTGGTGCCCAGCCTATTGTCATATTCAGTACTGGATATGCACCGCTGTTCCACGATTGTGCATAATAGCGCTGTGGTCAACTACCTAGACCTCAGAATCATGAAGCTACTGCTATTTTCAAGTTGAGAGTTCACTTTAAAATCAAGGTTCGGGGTCAAGGAATCCGGTTTCTTACAAATACACTCCAATCGACAGGATCTTCGTAAAAAAAATCATTCTTCCGATATAAGTTGATCTGTATGTTTCCAGCAGTAGGATCATGAGGGAAAGAACTTTTGTTGCTAGTTGTTGTCCTTACATCCACCTTGAGAAGGAGGAGTATTCTGAGGATGGGAGTCTATAGGACCCCTAAATTAACTATAATGTATGTATGCGAGGAAAAAGAACAGGAGCGTTGAAAAGAAGCATAAACTGGAGAGAGAAAACGAATTTTCCATGATATAATAACTCCTGAGTTGGTAGTAGGGAAGTGTTGGGTGTGTGATTCAGCAGACAGGGCTATATTTAGGGGGAGTAGTAATTACTAATTACAGGAGGGAGGCTGGAATTGGGAGGGACTTTTCCTAAGTTTATATTTTCTTCTTTCGTTGTATTTTCGTTCTGTGTGTTACTGGAATTGGGTCTGCTATCACTTTGATACAACCCTTGATTCCATTAGCATACAACGTTTCTATTTTGTTATACTTCATTCACTTTAGGTTCTAATCAACATATATATATAAATAAGATAAAGGGATTAGAGTTGAGCTATCTAGTCATTTGAGAAAGTGATGGGTCTTTTGTGCGTACAGAGGTGCATAGTTGCAGACCCTCAAAGTTATTTTATAGGGAAATCTTCCAATAACATACAGGGTTCATTTTGCGGAGGCGAATTGACCTAGTAAAACAGATTCTCACAAACCAGAGCCTGATTGAATTTGATCATTTCAGCACACTTACAATGGATCTATGGACCTTAGCTTAATTTTTTTCTCTTTTAAGACAAGCATGCTTACACAGTGTACTCACCATTCAATTATATTTATATACTATTTGAGTTACCTTCTACACCACAGTTTTAATGTTTTTCCCTAATGAACTATATCCCATTTCAGATTCGACTACTCTCCACAAAAACCCATTCCTCAAATTAGAGCCTAAAACGTACAGTATCTTGAAAGGATTACGATGCAAACCACTAATCTCTAACAATAGAAATTAAAGGGAAACACAAATTGATGAAAGGAAATATGAATATTATTCATAAAAAAAACAAGACATTACAGAGCCAACGTTCCTTCTGCCAGAGCCTAGTTTCTATAGAGAGCAATGTCCTCCATCCACAACTAACAAATAACCTCACACTCAAACATCCCCACTATTTGATAACATCGCACCATCAATAACTAACCATCAATAACTAACTCTTATTGGGCACTCCTATGCTTATACCATGTAGGAAAAAAGTAAAGAGCCGCGGACGGATTTGGGTAGTAACAAATTTGCTTGGATGGTAAGGACTGGGAAGGAAAGGGAAACATATAGAATCAAAGATTCAAGTGAGGAAAAGGTATGCAAGTGGGCATCCATGGACTTCACATGCATATCTAAAGGAGTTCTTGTAGATACGATTTAGTGGATTTAGACTTGGAAGGAAATAATTTGCAATTCTTAGTTTCAAGAAGAGATATGTTTCCTAGCTTAGACTAGAGATTTAACGACTGAAGAATAATGCAACTTTTATAAAAGATAAAATCCTTCCTGTTTTATCAATAGTTTTCCAGGAGAATTTTACGTTTTTGTAATGTAGTAATATACCTGGCCCGTATAGTTTCTACCCTAAGTTTAATAAATGACAAGCTGATAACAATTGAATATTATCGCAAACAAGCCACCATAGCATAGTTTAACTTTGCCAAGCAAATGATAAGGCAATGTAAGAACAAAACAATGATACGCCTACCTGATTTTCTCACCTGGAAACTGCAACATAAGCATGTCAATGAAAAAGAATCTATTATTATCTCTTTGAGCAGCCAAGTTACAGCCCTACCACAGATACCCAAGAAGATTGTCAAATACCATCAACCAATAGATATAAATATAGACATAAAATGCAGAATAATTTGATAAACAATTGACTAGAAAGTAACACAAGTTTATAACAATACATTATCAGTACGTCCAATCATATTTCACAGTTGTACAATATTTATAAGATTGAAAGTAAAAGTAAAACTTATTTAAACTTTCCGGTGAATAATTATTAAAATTAAATTTCTTCTGCCTTTGTCGCTGTGATTATGCAATACAAGAATTGCTCCATAGTCCCATTTTGCACTACTGTCCTTAAAGGCACAAGTATTCATTTGAATCACACATCATGTGTGCTACGGATATTTGGTTTGTTTCGTATATAACATTCACCAACAATAGTACTAGTTTCACTACAAACTAATTATACTATAAAACAAGCATGACAGCAAATAATCAATATTAAAGAAATAACAACAGTATACAACACCAGAGCAAAAACCCATATACAAAATATCTACTGGGAGTACCATATTCAATTTCTAGCCGAAACAATCATGGTCAAACTTTACCTAACTCTGGGTCGAAATTTGAACTATCAGGGATTTACAGTTATTAAAGTAATACTCATAGTAATTGTAATTATAATTGGATTCAATTAAATTACAATTAATTAATCAAAATGTCTTTCAACATGTCCCAAGCCAGGGAATTCAGACCCATGAAGCACAAACACATACACAGACACCTGACTGGGCACACACACTAACATAAATACCGATAATAATTTGAGCAAATGACATGATTCAATGTAATCACATGTGTCAGTGACAAGTGTCGATACCCCTCCAATTAGAAGTGTCAGGGCTAACAACAACAAAAAAAAAGCGCAAAAAATTGAACAATTTA
>Ga0228711_1011839_pt1 | contig 10914 bp, 9 predicted proteins | sample MedpolnodulmetaG_2_FD_177996 | JGI IMG/M metagenome (GOLD analysis project Ga0228711, IMG submission 177996) | Root nodule microbial communities from Medicago polymorpha collected in Santa Monica, California, United States - brown nodules | ecosystem: Host-associated > Plants > Roots > Nodule...
TTACCACATAGTGTTTCCTGAACGTGTGCCCGACCATCTTTATCAATTTGGCACCTTAGGAGGCTTTTCAAAAAACAATCGCTCCGCTTTTCAGCTTATATGGTTATCTTGTGTGTGGGTGATTTGGCTTGAAAGGAATGCTCGTGTTTTGCACCAAACAGAAGCTTCAAATACACAATTGCTAGATAAAGTTAAGCTTCAATCTTACTGGTGGTTGAAAGCAAATCGTCCTAGTTTTGTTTTCTCCTACCATTCTTGGTGGTTAAACCCCTTACCTTGTTTGGGAATTATCTTGTAACAGGGTAGTTCTCTTTTTTAGTTTTCCTTTTTTGTTCCCCGTTTTATTGTTGTATTGTATTTGATACTCTTTCAGCTGGGTTTTCGGCACTCCTTGTGCTGAAATCTTCAGGCTTTCAGTAATATATCTCATTTTAGCTTCTTCAAAAAAAAAATATCCTGCTTAAATCTCATGTTTGATGCACCAAAGGGATATGATAAAATAAACCATTTTCATATCCTATCCTAACTTTCCTTTGTAATTTCTATCTTGAGTATAGGCTCGGTTAGAAATTATCCTGATGGGATTAGAAGATCATTCATTATTTATTATCTTGATATTCTGCTGTTTTTAAAATATTGTCATTTTTAAAATAATGATAACATGTATTTTCTATTATAATTAGTAACATGTCATTTTTACAATATTTAATTAATTATGAGAGCAATTTTTTCATTTAATTATAATGATATCCTGTTTGTTATCATGTGTGGATCAAACACATGATATGATTAATGTTTATCATATCGTTATCATATCCTATCTCTATCCAGCTTTATATCATATCATGACCATTAAACAGACCCTAGGTCCGTCACGCTAATTGGACACAAGCTTAGCCATGTATAGTTATAATTCACACCTTATTATACATACTTCTCACTTAATTCAATTTTTTTAGTCCACCGCTTAATTCAGTTCTTTATATGGTTAATGGATTTTATCAACAAAAGAAAAATTCATTACTAATTTCAACTCTTCCCATCCCACTAAAAAGTATATGGTTAATAACTTGCAAATATCTTGTTAATTCAGTTCATTTTGTGGTCGATTCGTGAATCACAAACTTGGTTAATCGAGTTGATATTATTTGTTAATACAATGTTGAAAGTGGTTAACAATAATATAATTATTGTCTAAATCAACCACGTAATGAACTAAACTAGTACTTTTTAGTGGGTTGTGTAAAAACAAGTGGTTAACTGGATTGTTGACCCGTGCGTCGCACGGGTTTATTGGTGAAAAAAAAAGAACAGGTGATAATCTATAGTAGACAAAATAAAACAATTTATAAAATATATAAAATCTGAAAATATTATAAAAGAAAATTCAGTAATCCTATCAATAATTTTGTTGTCTCTGTGTAATTTACGACGGTTTATGTTTTTATTTTTTTATTTTAGAGAAACACGGTTTAGGGTTTGCTATATATAACCAAGTTTGCATGAAAATTAGGGGAGCCAAGTTTGCATGGAAATTAGGGTATTCTGTTTGTAAACGTATTAAATAAGTGTACAACAAATTGACAAAACAAAAAAAGTCTACAGAAATAATAGATATATACAAACGATGACACAACAGGACATGAATGAAAAACTCGAGAAATATTAGGGATTGCTGCATTTTAGAGAGAATTTGTTAGGTTCAATTAATGCGCTGCATTTTAGAGGGAAATTACCAGGTTAAACTACTGCAGAGCTAACAAAATTAATAAATAAGGATGACTTGAATTTTGGTGGTTAATGTGGGTACTCTGGGTTGTCAATGAGATATATGTGAAATAAGTTGTTAATAACATACGTTTTTGTCCCTAAAAAAAATACAGTTTTGTAGCGAATACAGTGAAAGGGATCAATGACATAATTTTGTTTGTGTTACAAAAATACCTGCCTATAGATTTATTTTATTTTTAAAAAGTACTGCACCATCTAAGTCTAGTTATAACCTGATAAACTTTGGAATACATCATCTAGTTAAATATTCTCTCAAAAAAAAAATCATCTAGTTAAATACTAAATATGGCATAGCTTTTCATTATCTAGCTTCAAAATGATAGCGAACTAATTAAATTTGGAAGTTGATTACAGATATACATACTAACATACATACAGAAGTTACATATGGAGGTAACAATTTGTTTGCTTCTCACTAACAGTCAATATATTAATATCAAAATGTGTACAATGAAATACACTAATTAATTAATGACTATTTGTCAAAAATGGTGATCGAGCTGCACCAAAAACAAAAATGGCAGAAAAATGTATTCAAGAGAGGCATGCGTGCAGTTGAGAGGTAAGATTAATAAAAGCCTCTTCTTTGCATGGAATAGTGAGACCACCCATTGGATGATTGAAACCAAACTCTTCCTCGGCTCGATTTAACAAATCAAGAAATGAAGGGTGGTTTAAGTAAGATATTGGAACCACAAAACGCTTCTTTTGAGCCTCTCCAACATAGACTGCTACATGGCCCTTTGGAACATTGGAATGATTTCTACCATGGAGATGATGTGATGATGACTTGAATATCTTGTTTGCATGAAGAACCATAAATGGAAGACGAACACCCATAATTAATTAATTAATATGATCAATTCTGGGTTGATTTGAATTCAAGACAGAAAGAATGCGAATATGTATGAGATGTGTGCGGTGGATCTGTGCAACAATAATATTGGAACTGAATGCTTAATTTGGCGTTGTTAGTATTTATGTAGGTTTTTCCACCATTTATTTATATTATATGTATAGTACTAGTTGTGTTGTGTTACTAATGATTGAGAGTGGGAAGCCATACATTTCCAGAAGTGATCATGTCACATCATACGATATTAATAAGTGACTCCAATTAATTAATTACTTGGGCATATGGTGCCACAAAAACACTGGGCCCACTTTTTGAAATTCACAAAAAAATTATTATGGGATTGGAATTCTCTCAATTGAAAATTCTCTTAAGTGGAATCTCAACCATTAAACATGAAAGAGAAAGTGAAAATTAAATTATAATAAAAAGTTGTTCTTGTATTTTAAAGGTGGAGATTGAAAATGAAGAAAACTTGAGAAATTTTTTAATAGAGAGAACCCAAATCCAAAAATCACATGGCTGCACTGAGCAAGCTCAGTTTCAAACTTGAATCCACCCCTGCCCATCACTCTGTAGAAAACAGAGGGCCGAACGTACACTGAAAACGAAAAGGATCATCACAATCACACGCTTGCATGTGATGGGGCTTTATAGATGCAATAAGGCTAAAAAAACATAGCAATGCTAAATGCCGCAGCTATTAATCACACATCCATGCATAATATACCATATGCCCCTCCTCTCTTTCTGCCTCTATTAGCAAGTTGACATTATTGGTTTATATGATCGATAACTCACGCACGTGGACCAGAGCATCCACAATAATTAATAATAGTTCTTTAACCGGCACTCTTTAAATGGACCCCACGTTACATATAATTTATTTATAATATTTTAGTAAAAATACCTATTAAAGACTTAATAACTTCAATGAAAGTACACTAATAAGAACTCCAATGAAAAATACTTAAATAGGTTCAACTAACTTTACATCATTTAACAAAAATAATTTATTTATTAAATTATAAATTATCTCATAATATTTAATTATAATCCTTAAAAAAATAAAATTATAAAATATTTATTTATTCGTATGAACTTAAATTTCTGTCACATTTGCTAATAATTTGAAAATGGAAAAATTAACATTACAAATTTTACATTCATTCGTTAAGAAATAATAATAATAATAATTTGCATGAATTGCATTTTATTTAAAATGATGACAAATAGATAAAATAATATTTAAAACAACTATTAATTATTTTTTTTAAATCAAAACAACTATTAATTATTAAAATATTACTTCTTTTGTAAGCGGGACCATATAGTACAAATTTTATTACTTATTTTAAACGTGAGATCCGTTAGTTGCCTAGGAGAGAGATAGTCCTTATATAATTACTCGTTCCTTAATAGAGACTCATTTTTTCTTCCTCCAATGGGGGGTCCTTAACAAGGAGTGATCCTTGTTAAGTAAGGACCTCTCATTGGAGATGCTCTAAGGCTCTTCTTGTTGTGTTATATTTCCAAAGTTGCAAGTCTCACATAAGAGGGTTTAGTGAACCCTTAAATCTTTATATATTATTCCCTCCGGTTTTTATTATAAGAAATTTTTAAAAAAAAGAAAATTGGTCATTTTTATAAGAAAATGTCGCAAGCGTAGTTATTGTTTAAAAGACTTTTATATCTCATTTAATGTTTCTCTTTTTAATATTAGAGTATGTATTTAATGTTTCACAATTGTTTATAAGAGTATATTTTTAAAAATATTCAAAAAAATTTATTTTTGATGTTTTTTGGTTTTGTATCTTATAATAAGGACCGGAAGGAGTATATTTTTAATATGCAATGTGAACTTGAAAAAAAGCTAGAAAGAGGAGACTCATGTCATCGCAAGCTCAAAGTAATTAGGCCAACTGCTTGACTGCACATATGATAAATTAATGCCGCAACCTTTTCCCTAGGTCACTATGAAAGATACCTCCAAAGTATACAATGATTATCATTCATGTTACAAAAATTGCAGTTTTATTAGTTGTTACATCCAAGGAGGTTTGTGCAATAATGCGGATAAATCCCCAAGTTCAACGTATTCTTGTCCGTCTCAAACTTTATCGTATCCTTTTGTTGTTGAAGCTTGCTGGATTTTGTAGCCAAATCATATTGATCACACAATTATCATCAATACTTATTTCCTTCAAAATCATGTAGCTTTGCCTATCATATGCATAGACAATATCCAATCTACAATACAATTTGTCTAGTAAAACTTACAACTTTGCAAGTGTGAAAATTTAATTGCAAAGTATTAAATTCCAAATAGTTTATATGGTTTAGTATGTATTTTCACATAAATGTTATTGGATAAATATTTAATATTCCCAATTGGCCACGTTAGTTACCTGCACAAGTTTGAATCAAACCTTTCAATCAAATAAATTAAAATAAGGAGATGTTAACCGGTGCCTCTAGGGCACTAGTTAAAGGCTTTAAATGGTAATTTATGATGAAAATATGTGTAATCAATGCATCGAAAATCAAAATATTTGACTTTTTTATAAAATAATTTCTTCTTTTAGAATTCTTAAAGAGTGCCCCGGGGACACTCGTTAACAACACTCATTAAAATAAAATTGAAATTCAATAATTTTGGAGTGAAATATTATTATTTAAAATTTGTTCTCTAAATTCAGAATCTTCATCGGAAATCGCATCATCTGCATGGTGCAATAAGTAGGCATAGGGGAGCACTTGAGTGCCTTTGTGGAGGGAAAGGCATGTGCCTTTGAACAAATCAGATTGTGCCACATGGATTTTCCTTTGTTTTTTTAAAAAATAAATAGAAAAAGCTTATTAAATGAGAACAAAGGAAAACGAGTTGGCGACTCTATTCTCTTCAAAGGGAAACCACCGCCGACAACAAACGAGTGAACACTGGTTGAGATTCAACTGCTGAAACACAATTGCAAAGCAAGATTCTGCTTCCGATTCCATACCTTCACCGTCAACCAGATCTGTAACATCACCGTCGTCAGTGACGGTCATCGGAAACGAAGGCGGTCACTGGATGCAGGTCGGTTGCCGTGTAATCTTTTCTTGGCGGTTGATTCCGGCGGTCGTGTAATTTTCAGTTACAGTTATGCTCCAAGTATTTGGAAATGTTTACGCAAATAAAAGAACGGGAGAATTTTTTTGTTGATCTGTTTGTTGACATGTTGGTCGGAATGAGAGAAATGCTTCTGCTAATCAAACAGTATGCATCTGATGCAGATTTATCTCTCAATTTTATTAGCTTAAGGAATATGCATTTTACAATTTTACTGAATGGTTGAGATTGTAAGCTTCTACGACAGCAACACATAGAAGGTAAACTTCTCAGCGGCGGGTAGAGGTGGAGGACGACGAGTGACACTTGATGGTGGCTGATGGTTGAAGTTAAGTTGCAGAAGAAAGGAATGAAGTGAAGTGCGTGTGTTAAAATTTCCCTTGTTCTCATTTAATCAGCTTTTTTCATTTATTTTTAAAAAAATAAAGGCAAATCCACATGGCACAATCTGATTTGTTCAAAGGCACATGCCTTTTCCTCCACAAAGGCTCTGAAGTGCTCCCCGTAGGCATATATATTGTCAGAACTTAGAACAAAGGCATGAGTGGCAGTTATGTGAAAAAGTGGCGGTATATATATAGAGTTGTGTTATTTGTACAACTAAAATTGGACAACTAATGCAATACCCTATGATTTTGTGAGGAGTACGCAAACCGAAAACAGTAAAAAACTATTAAAAAATAGCAAAGAAGTTGTTGGTTGTAGAAAAGTGATGTTCATATATCATTCCTCATATATATATATAGGAGAAGTTAGGATCTCTCTTCTCTAGTTTTCTTCTATAGTTGGCGAGATAAAGACACTAATTTTTTTGTTTGTTTGAAAAAGTACTATAGAATAATTAAAAGTAGTTTTTTTTTTAGAAAAAAATAATTAACAGTAGTAAAACTCATTATCTATTTTTTTTGGATTTATCTCTCTCCAAATCGTATACTCCATTTGTTTTGATAAATGAAGATGATCTTTTCTCATATAAGAGCATCTACACATTTATTTTTTGGTATTTAAATAGGTAATTTAATAAACATTCAATACCTCTAACCAGATATCTTATACAAATTTCTTAAATAAGACTTGTTAATCATTTATCAATAACTCTTTTTTTTTTGTTCAATAGCCTAGTGGTTAGATCACACACTTTTTAAAGTATGGAGAAGTGGGGAATCCAGGATTTGAACCCGACCCCTGCAAATATTATCTCTGAAGCTACCAACTGAGCTACACTTACGGGACCATTTATCAATAACTCTATATCTTTATATTTCAACATTTTAATATTAAAAAAGATGGAACTCACTTAAGATTGAAATGCTTAAATAAAACCTTTGTCCCATCAAGTACTCAAAATATTTTTCCTCTAATAGAGCTACCTAACAAGTACCAAATCTCAAAATGGTGAGATCCCCGGGATTGTCTAAATGGATTATTATAATGTGGCAATGCAAGAAAGTTACGTAAATAACTAACCAGCACTGGAGTTTGATCTCTATTATCGATATTATGGTATGTCAATGTTAGTTTTGTGGTTACTTCATTCATGTATCTGAATTCTGTTTTAAAAACCAAGAATCACATCCTCCTCACTCACAAGTTTGTTAGATATAACAAGTACCGAATATAATTTTCTGCAACCGAAATTGGAATGGATATGTACCATTGCACTTGCACCACAGAATAGAATAAGTAAAACTGGTGTCAGAATACGCGAAATTGAAATTGATATGTACCTTTGTACTTGCAAAAATTATAAGAGTCTTTTTTATAAGGGAAAAAATTATAAGAGATATAATATGATTTTGATATGAAAAAAATTCTCGCCAAATATATTTCTAAAATCATATCTTTAAATAAAGAGAAAATTGTAAGAATGTCTTAATCAAATTATAAATTTTAGTAAAAGTGTTATGAAAGTTAAGTTTGACATGACCACGAGACAGAAGACAACTTTTGGATGTTTGCAAGCAACACATGCTCAGGATTTTCTTCTAGCTATTCCGATTGATGGGTTAAGTCAGCATATGTCACCAGTGGAGTATCATACTATCCTTATATATCGCCTTATAATTCCACTATTTCCTATTGATGAGGTGTGTCCTGTTTGTCGTAAGGTGTGCCTGGATACTTTTGGGGAGCATGTTGTTCATTGTAAGGAGCTTCCTGACTTTAAGTACAGATATGACTTTGTTAGGGATGTACTTTTTGATATATTCAGATGGGTGAACTTCCTGACTCACCCACTAGATAGAAGATCAACACTCAGGCCTGCAGATGTTATGGTGTACGGATGGGTAGGTGGAAAACATGCTTGTGTAGACTTGACTTGGGTTTCACTATTTGTGGGATTAGGTGTCAGACCTTTTACCGTAGGACAGGCAACCCTAAAAGTTGCGTCAAATAAAGTGGCCAAACATGAGAAAGCGTGTTCTGACAATCAACATGCTTTTATACCATTTGTTTTTGACACTTTCGGTTTCCTAGCACCAGAGGCTTCTACATAGAGTTCAAAAGGTGATGCATAGCAATGTCATGTCTCTAAGGTCCATGAATGTTATGTTCACGAGGATTGATTTTTTCATCCAAAAAGTTCTAGCGGTACAGTTTGTTGTCCGCTTACCTTCTTTTCAAGTGTAAATAATGGTTTATAGATTACCATTCAAATCATTATTTATATATCTTTTAAAGAATTTAAATTTTAGTGATATCTTATTTTAAATCTAAAATCTTCAAAAAAAATATTTAGACATTTTGTTTTCAACACTCAACCGAATGAACATCTTTTCTGCATTCAATTTAAAAAATTTATCAATATATTTCTTGGATGAGACTGCATGTATATTTGACTTAAATTTTCCCATCATTGAATTTATCTATTTTTTGTTAGCTTCAATCAACATTGGTACATTTCCCTAAAAAATAAAAATTACATCTTGTGGACAGTAGAAACATTGATTTTTCTTTTTTATGGCTTTTGGATGGTTTTTCAGTAAGATCTCTGTTCTCCTTATTAACATGAAATTTCTTTAAAACATGTACATTTTCATGTTCTTCTTTGAATTCATATCCTTCATTTTCTGTTCTCCATCAACAATACGTTAATTCTTCACCAAATTAGCGTAAAAATACGGATCTTTTTGGCAGTAATAAATAAAATCTCTCGGGTAATCACATTTGAAGGAAAAGAAAAGGAATCTCTGGTGCAAGTAAATATGATTTTAAATACACTCACACCATGAACGGGTATGATGTGCGAAGAGCAAAATAGAAAGAAAAAATTTGAAAAAAAAATCGTCGACAGCAGGGTTCGAACCTGCGCGGGCGAAGCCCAACAGATTTCAAGTCTGTCTCCTTAACCACTCGGACATATCGACTCTGTTGTTTATATCGAGAGCAAACATGTATTTGAATACTAAAACAATCCTTTTGAGTTTTTGCACCGTTTGGTGAGAGGAGGCGTTCCTATATTTTGTTTCTTTCCTGTGATTTCACTTTTTCATGAAAAATTCTACAAACGATTTTTGTTTTGTTTTTTGGTACATGCTGCCGGCTTTAAATGATGGGTTCATTTGTTTCTAAATCCCTCTTGTAAGTAAAAACATCAATATTGTAAATTCTTAAATAAATATATCTATCTAATTTTGTTAACATTTGGTTATGAGTGCTTTAAAACTTTGTACAAGAGTAATTCAGAGATTGAGTATCTCACTCATATTTTGGTGTCAATACTGGTTGGTTGGCTGGCTGGTCTTTATACGTATCATCATTATTAATGTTTCAATTTTTAATAAATTGGTGGTACTATGACTTAATTCAAGATAATGTTGGTCTTTACAACTCCTTCATCCGGCTTTACATGGTGAAACATGAGAGAGAAATCAATGATAGCAGTTTGTTAGAGTTGTATGGAGGCTATGGATTCTGCAGGATTTACTTGGAATTAGGCTTTTATTTATGGTCAAAAAGTATTCATTAGTATTCTTCGAAATAATGGAAAATCAATGTTGTTATTTGAAGGAGATTGTGTAGATATACACTTACGATAAACTTGACAATTTATTTTATTTTAAGGGAAAAGTTACCTTGTGCGCATAAGTTTGAAACTAAATGTAGAAGGTTTTTCTTGTAACTTATGCATTCAATGTCTTAAAAGTTGCAAAAATTATACTTTCAATATAAAATTTATTTTTAATTTCCATTTTAAACTCTTTAACTTGTGCTCTAAGACACAAGTTAGAATGACCCGGGTCATGTTAACTTGTGCCCCAATGGGACACATTAAGAAGCTAAAAATATAATTAATCAATAAATGCATAAATTTAAAGTTTGCTTATATTCAAAAACGGAGGGAGTATATTCTAAAACAGCCCTTAATGTAGAATTCCGCTCTTCTCCTAACAAAATTCACTCGCGCCCAGTTGAACTTCCGAAAATACCCCTACGTGAGTTAAGTCACGCCGCGTGACTTAACTCACACACCTTATAGCTCTGCATGACTTAAGTCACGCACCACTGGCCTGAGCGCGAGTTAACTCACGCTGGTTGACCAGTGGTCTGAGCTCTAGAACACCTTTTTTTGGACGGTGGTCGGGTTTTCAACTTTCAATCTACACATTTTTTTTACCAAGTTTACACATTTTTTTGACCACATTTATGGTAGTTATAACTATACTACCATTCTCACCTATAAATACCCCTCCATACTTCCCTATTTCCTCACACCATATCACTTTCTCTCCCTCTTCACTCTCTCCCTCTATTTCTCTTCTTTTTTTTCTTTTCAATTGTCCCTAGTCACTTTTTACCCCTTTGAGGTATAAAGTAGTCAGTTTTGAGGTAAATGGTGAGTAGCCGACTTGGAGAAGCGATCAACCCTTGAGATAAAATTAAATTTGCTTCTTTTTACCCCAGAAAAGAACAAGATTTAGATTTAGCCCAAGGGTTGATGATGTATTTTCCTCAAGAAGGTTGCTCACTATTTACCCCAAAGCTGATCACTTTTTACCCCAAGAGGGTAAAAAGAAAATAAGTAGATTCAGTGAATTCGAATAAATGTATCAATTATTGTATGAATTCTATTAATAAAATGAGATGTTGTTATATGTATTAATTTTGTTCATTTCTTTTTATTTATATTTGCTTTTATTTTCTAATTTTGTATTTA
>Ga0228711_1011840_pt1 | contig 10911 bp, 4 predicted proteins | sample MedpolnodulmetaG_2_FD_177996 | JGI IMG/M metagenome (GOLD analysis project Ga0228711, IMG submission 177996) | Root nodule microbial communities from Medicago polymorpha collected in Santa Monica, California, United States - brown nodules | ecosystem: Host-associated > Plants > Roots > Nodule...
GGGGGGGGTCCGGAAACGACCTCTAAAGCCCGGAGTGCACGGAACATCACATGTTGTCCTGCACTCCTCACCATGGCGCAGGAATGGCTCTCCTAGCGAGCTTGCCAAGACAGGGGAACCCAGAAATAGGTTTCCTCTCGGGAACTCACACAAAAACTCGCCCATCGAGCTTGCCAGAACAACATATGATGTCCTGCACTCCTCGCCATGGCGGAGGATGAAGGTGAGAAAAACACAAGAAGGGTGGTTGAATTGTGTTAGCTTTTTCTTCTTTTTTAAAACTAAGTCCAATGTTCAGAGTCTAATAGAGTTCTGAATCAGGAACAAAGTTCAGATTCTATTGAAGTGGATAAAGTAAAGAGAAAGAGAGAGAGAAGATAAAGATACAAAGCAATTATACAGGTTCCTTCCGAAATCCGGAAGTAGTCATGTCCCCCTTTCACTTCCAAGGAGAGTTCACTTAAATCAATATCTGATTACAGATGCTCAAGCACACAAGTAAGAGAATCCAAATACTCAAGCACACAAGCAAAAGATTTCCTATGCTCAAGCACAAAAGCAAGAGACTTCTAGACAAACACAATTACACAGAAAAATGTTTAAGGTTGAACACTTGATATATAATCAGTGGTGTTCATAATACAAATCAGATACAAACTCTTAAGATTCTAGAATTTCTATAATATGAAAGTTGTTAAGAAATTCTAAGTGAACTTTGATGTGCAATAATTTCAGCAAAGTTTTGGCACTTGTAAATTGTTGGCGAGTCTCTTACAATCTTCAAGTCATCACTCCTTTTTATATAGAGGTGTGAGAGATAAGTTGATGATTGCCAGCACATCAAAAATAGTCGTCGTTGAATCTTGATAATCACTAATGATCTGTTGATAGATGTGGTTATTGTCCTTGGAGGGAATAATTGGAAATCCATTCCTTGTTTGGAGAAACCAGTGTAGACATAGTTGAAGCAGTACTATTGCAGCCAAAGTAGTGGAGTAGTAGTTCTACAATTGTACTATGTCCTTTTTCAGCGCTCTTCAGTGGATGAGCATTCAATGCCTTCTAATTCCTCTGAAATAACCGTTGCTCCAGTCTTTTATTTCTTTTGCAATGATGTGTCTTTAGAATAACAAATTTTAACTAACTGCAGCTTCTTGGCTTCAAAATTTAATGGTCTTCAGACTCTGGCAGTCAGCTTCTGAAGGTCTTCAGACCCTGGCAGTCTTCAAACTTTGTCTTGAAACATAAGCTTCCTTTGCTAATTCCATTGCTCTCTTTTGTTCTTTCAGAACCAATAGTTGGATATAATACTTATAAATTTTTGTCTATGGTCCTGCACACTTGAACAAATATCTTCTGAAAAACCAAGTCATTTACCATTGTTCTTATATATGTTGTAAATCATAGAAGCTAATTTGCTTCTGTCAATACCTGATACGATGAAATCTTCAAGAGCAATTTCTTGTTTACTTAAAGGTTTCTCCTCACACTTTTCTTTTAGTTTCTGACAAAGATACTTGAGTTTTCCTTCATAAGTTGTACAAATGAAGTCATAACTCTCAAGTTCTTTAATAATTCAACATATTTTTATTTTAAATCTTTCAACTCATTGGATCTGTGTTCAAAGTGTGTGAGAAGTTCTTTAAGAGATTCAATAAGTTCATCTATGGGAATTTTATAATATACCTCATTTTCATCCTTAGAGTCTGTTTTAGGTTCAGCATCTGAAGCCACTGTAGTCACTAACCCCACAACTACATTTGCTTCATCTTTAACTTCATCATTATCAGACCCTGACTCACTATCCAAATCTTCCCAGGTGGCCATCAGACCCTGCTTGATCTGTCTTCTGAACTTGTTGGATTTGAAGGTTGGTTTCTTGAATTTTCCTTTGATTTTTCTTTTTGTAGGCCAGGACAATCAGCAATGAAGAGTCCATGTTTCTTGCAGTTGAAGCAACAATTCTGATCTTATTTTCTAGAACATTTGTAACCACTACCTCTTCACAAGAACTTCTTATTCATCCTAGCTAGGTAATGAAGTTTGTTGGAGAGCATAGCCATTTTTTCAAAAACAACATGATCTTCATCATAATCTCCAACATGAGACTCTTCTTCAGATTCATTTTCTTTGAGAGCTTTTGAAGACTTTCCTTTAGACGTTAGTGCAATAGTTTTTGGCTTTCTAACAGGTTCTTTCTCATTGATACCAATCTCATGACATTTTAGAGAGCTTATAAGATCTTCAACACTTAGAGTGTTTAGATCCTTAGCTTCCTAAATAGCAATCACTTTAGGTCTCCATTTGGTAGGTAAGCTCCTTAGAATCTTGTTCACATGATCAAAAACTACATAACTTTTCTTAAGAATCTGAAGTCCAGAGACTAGAGTCTGAAACCTTGAGTACATAGACTCAATGTCTTCATCCTATTTCATTCTGAACAAATCATACTGATGAACAAGCATAGTATCTTTAGCTTCTCTAACTTTCTTGTTACCATCATAGTTTGAACACAAGGAAACAAACATTGCTTTAGCAGTAGATTTATCACTCATTTTCAAGTACTCCTTGTGAGGCAAAGCAGCAACAAGAATGCCTCTGATCTTGTGATGTTTCTTGTATAGTTTCTTCTGAGCATCAATGTGTTTCTTTCTATCAACAACAACTCCTTCTTCATCTAACACCAAGTCATCAACACCATCTTCAAGAACATCCCATAGTTCTTCATCTAAACCCATTATGTGACTATACATTTTGGTTTTCCACCAAGAGAAAGTTTCAGGATCTCCATTAAACATAGGAGGCTTGTTAGAACCAGATGACTTATCTTTAGTGCCATAATCATATGGTATGGCATTATGACCATAACTGGAACCTTCAACAGTTGACATGTTTTACTCAGATCTTTTTTTGTTACAATGTTAAGTGTTATGACAAACAGAACCGGAGCACTAGTACCAACCGAAGGTGATAAAAGCACAAGAAGAGGGGGGGTTGAATTGTGTTAGCTTTTTCTTCATTTTTAAAACTAAGCCAATGTTCAGAGTTTGATAGAGTTCAGAATCAGGAACAAAATTCAGAGTCTAATGCAGCGGATAAAGTGTGTGTGTGTGTGTGTGTGTATATATATATATATATATATATATATATATATATAGAGAGAGAGAGAAGAGAAAGACACAAAGCAAATATACATGTTCCTTCCACAACCCGGGAGTAGTCTTGTCCCCCTTGCACTTCAAAGGAGAGTTCACTAAAATCAATTTCTGATTACAAATGCTCAAGCACACAAGCAAGAGACTTCAAAATACTCAAGCACACAATCAAGAGATTTCCTATGCTCAAGCACAAAAGCAAGAGACTTTTAGACAAACAAAATTACACAGAAAAATGTTTGAGGTTGAACACTTGATATATAATCAGTGTTGTTCACAATACAAATCAGATACAAACTCTTAAGACTCTAGAATTTCTAAAATATGAAAGTTGTTAAGAAATTCTAAGTGAACTTTGATGTGTAGCAATTTCAGCAGAGTTTTGGCACTTGTATATTGTTGGTGAGTCTCTTACAATCTTCAAGTATTCACTCCTTTATATAGAAGTGTGAGAGATATGTTGATGATTTCCAACACATCAAAAAGAGTCGTTGTTAAAGTTTGATCATCACCAATGATCTGTTGCTTGATTTGGTTATTGAACTTGGAGGGAATAATTTGAAATTCATTCCTTGTCTGGAGAACAACCAGCATAGACACAACTGTAACAATAGTATTGCAGCCAAAGTAGTGGAGTAGTGGTTGTACAATTGTACTATGTCCTTTTTCTACGCTCTTCAGTAGATAAGCATCCAATGCCTTCTAATTCCTCTGAAATAGTCGTTGCTCCAGTCTTTTATTATTTCTGCAATGATGTGTCATCAGAATAACAAACTTTAACTAACTGCAGCTTCTTGGCTTCAGACTCTGATGGTCTTCAGACTCTGACAGTCAGCTTCTGAAGGTCTTCAAACTCTGTCTTGCAACGTAAACTTCCTTTGCTAATTCCATTGCTCTCTTTTGTTCTTTCAGACCCAATACTTGGATATAATACTTACAAATATTTGTCTATGATCCTGCACACTTGAACAAATATTAGCATATCCAGTTGACATTTTAATACCTTGTTATCATCAAAACTTAAGGTGGTAATGTTAAACACATTTTATTCCAACACAGGAATGGCTCGCCTAACGAGATTTCCAGGACAGGGGAACCTAGAAATGAGTTCCCTCTCGGGAACTCACACAAAAACTCCCCAAAAATCCCAATTTTGATCCCTATTGTCCCAAAAACGTTGTGCAAACTTCACCAACAATTAACATATTTCAAAGTAACATTAAAATGAATCAAATCATGAGTTCATGACATCAAATCATCAAGTTTTCATCATCACACTCAATTTTCACCAAAAACTCCAAAACTTCACAATTAAATCCAAACTTCACAACCAACACCAACAATTCATAACCCATCGACATACAAACATACCCAATGATTCAACAAGTGATTTAAAACATGTTTGAACAATAATCATCAAGAATTACATGATTTTCACACAATTAAGCAAAATTCTCAAAACAACTTATTCCAAATCACCAAACATGAGTTCACACACATAAACAACTTAATTCTGCAACTTTCAACATACCCATAATTACCACTTAATTATAAGCACAAATTTTATCACATATAATCATCAATTTCACAAAATCAAACAAATAAATTATGATCCATAAGCTAGAAAATGATTATAGATTACTATGAAAGAACAAACTTATTAACCTTACCTTGTTTTTCCTTAAGCTTAAGCTAATTCACCAAATTCTTCACTCCCATCTTGAATCCTAGCCGTCTTCTTTTATTTTCTTCACTTGGGTTCTCTTCCTTTTCTTCTATCTTTACTTGTCTCTCAATTCTCTCTATTTTTCTCTAGCCACCCTTTTTGTGTGACTGTGTGAAAGGAATAGATAACCCTAATTCTTTCCATAAGTTATGCTTATATACTCCAACTAATAGGGTAGGTTACTTCAATTCATAATGGGCCTAGAGACTCTTACCACTTAATTAAAAGTTACTACTCACTTAACTTATTAAAACATCTCATTAATTACTATCTCAAAATAATTACCTCAAGTTACTACTAACTTAGTAAAAATAACCTTTCACACTAAAACGCTAAAGTATTATACATTCTAAAATTACTAATATACCATAGTTCCTCAAATTACAAAAACACTCTTAGTCCTAAAAATGACTAAAATACCCTTCTCACCTAAAAATCCACTAGTCCTAAATCAAGCACACAAACAAGAACTTAAACACATATAATAAGTAAATAAAATAATCCTAGCGAAAAATAGGTTGTTACAGCGTGGGAGGAGGAATATTTAGTCGAGTGTCACTGCTTTGTGATGTGTCTTTGCAGGTTCATTATTCAGACTATTGGGTGTGGTTACTGGATCTGTCGACAGGTTATACAGTAAGGGGCACGTACACCCTCCTCACCGATAACGACACTTCTTATAAGGTAGTGGATCCAGATTCTATATGGAAGAGGCATATTTCGTTGATGGTGTCCTTGTTCGTATGACGTCTCCTACGAGATCGAGTTCCCACTAAAGATAATCTCTATAAACGCGATATCATTTCTGTTGAAGATCAGTTGTGTATCTCTGGTTGCGGCCAACTTGAATCTATTGGTCATCTACTTTTGGCTCCCGTATGACGTCTACCGCTGGGTAGGCATTGTTATAGTCTGCCCCTTTGATATGTCAGACCATTTAAACAATTTGGTTACTATCTTGGTATTTCCAAATCTTGGATGGTAATCATTTGATGTGCTTGCATTTGAATCATTTGGAAGGAAGGAACACCATAATTTTTTCAGACAAATCGGCCTCCACTCCTCATCTAATTGACAATGTTAAACTTCTTTTGTTTTGGTGGTTGAAGGCAAAAATGTTAAACATTGCCTTTGATTAACATAGATAGGGGAGCTTAGCCCTTTATTGTGTTTGGGATTAATTTTGTTGTATTTGTTTTCATTCAGAATTCTGCTGTAACATCACTTTGTGACTGTTTGGATTTCCTTTAGCACACCTTGTGTTTGGGAAAGGTAATTTAATTCATTTTGCCTTCTTTAAAAAAAAAAGGCAACGTGAGGGATATTGTGGTTAGTTTGTATAGAAGTTGACAATTTTTTAGGAAAATTGTTGTTGTCACATTTTAAAGAGTTGAAAAACACATGTAAATGACTCAAAATCCACGGCGACAGTTAACTGCCGATGCATTGGGAAACCGGCGGTAGTTAACTACCAATGGAATCCATTAGCTGTTAACTGTTGATGCGATCCTGATACAATCTGACAGAAGCTCTCTCATCCATTATTACTCTCAATCTCTAAAAAAATGATTAACGATTTACAGGTTAGAGTATATGATTTATTTTAAGAGTAGATATAAAATGATTAATTTTGTTATATTTTTTGCATTTTTATGTTTTTTTTAGAGTAAAACATTTTAGGGTTATAGTTATGATTTTTAGGGTTTATGTATAATTTGCACTCCAAGTGTTTGATGAAATGTTTGAATGAGTTTTTCATTGATTGTTTTTAATTTCTTATTGTGTAGATTTGAAACAATGGCCGATATGTTCGATGTTCATGCACAATTCAACGGTGGAGAACCTCAGAGGTTGAAGGTTCGGCACCTTGGTGTCACGTTAAGAGGTATCAATGATCAACTGAATGAATTCAACCAAGGATTCAACCCCGGAGACACAAAGAGGGTGGAATACGTTCGGTATAAACGTCCAACGCTCGACGATGGGAGAATATCATCCAGTTGAGTGGAATTAGCGAACGGCGATAACGTTAGGAGCATGTTTTGGGAGCATAACATGTTCCAGTGGATTGATATGCGTGTAACGTTGCTGAGATCAACTTAAGATATTATCAACAGTTTGATTCCGCCAGAAGATCGTGATTAGGTAGGGAATGCACCTTCCAACTACAACAATTGTCTTACCTCTGAAATGGGGTAATTCAAACTTGTTAAACGACAGTTCCCAAGCATTCACCCGACAGTTCTATTATTCATTTCAAAAGATTAAATTCTTGTTAGTTTGATTTAGATGAAGGTATTGAAGTGTCAAGGAATGCACCTCATTCTTTTGACACTTGAATACCATCATCTAAACCAAACTAACAAGAATTTAATCTTTTGAATGGAACAATAAAACTTCCGGGTGAATGCTTGAGAGCTGCTGTTTAGAAAGTTTGAATTTACCCCCTTTCAGAGGTAAGACAATTGTTGTAGTTGTAAGGCTCTACCCGAATGTAATGTAATGTAATGATATGACATATTTAGGAACTTTATGTAATGTGATGTAATGTAACCTTTATTCGAATTTATGCAATACACAACTTTATTTGAATTTATTCTATACACAACTTTAATCAAAATTATTTAATACGCGACTTTAATCGAAATTATTTAATATGCGACTTTAATCGAATTTATTCAATACCCGACTTTAATCGAATTTATTCAAAACGCGACTTTAATCAAAATTATTCAATACGTTACTTTAATCGAATTTATTCTATAAGCGACTTTAATCGAATTTATTCAATACACAACTTTATTCAAAGTACCAAAATGTGAAGCAAAATGTACCAAAATGCGCGTGACATATAGAAAAACATAAAAAAGATCCAAAACAATTAGGCATTACAAGCAATTACATTCAACCATCTTCCTTGTCACACAAGTCAATTGGGTTGTCCTCGATGTTCCCTGGGGCACATGCTTTTGGTTGAGGACCAAAATAGCATGTCCTCCCGCCCCTCCTCAACCTGGAATGGTTGTACACCGGCACCTTCGAATCTTTTTTTTTTACGAAACCATCACATTTGATTCCGTGCCATGTCATATGCGATTTTTCTTTCTTCTTCTCACCCTCTTTTTTTAATTGAGCAACATCGCCCTGTTTCTGAGACATTTCTACATGATGCAAACATCAGATCAAAACATTTTCTAACACCATTTTTAATACCTAACAATTTCTAATTTCTAACAATTTCTAATACCTAACAATTTTAACAATTTCAAATACCTAACAATTTCTAACAATTCCTAACATTTTCTAACACAATTCTATTCTAAACAACATATAACAAATCAATACAAAATCATCATCAAATCTAAAATCAACAAAACCTAAATATGTCAAAAAAATTCCAAAAAATCTAACAATTCAATAACAAAAAACCAATGCAATAGGATTCAAAACACTTACTTGATTTTGTGCTTAGAATTGGCTTGGAATGACTTAAGCTTGGTGAAAATTGCACCTAGGATTATCAAAATCACAACAATGGAGTTTTGGAAATTCTTATGCATGTTCTGTTCTTATAACAGATCATTGGCAGTTAACTGTCAAAGGATTCTCACTAGTTAACTGCCGCCGGTTCCCTTCCTCAACAGTTAACTGCCGCCGGGGCTTTTCCATCATTTATAGGTGTTTTTCAGCCATTGATGATGTGTCAACAACATTTTTCATTTGAGTTCTGCTCTTTACCCAAAAGTTTTTGTTCATTTTCAAGTGAAATGACCAAAATGCCCCTACGTGACTTAAGTGACGCTAGTGTAAATAGCAAAATTCAAAATTAATAAGCAATTTTAATCTAAAAGGAATGTATTCAAATTTTTATAAACAAATTTATTCAAGCCATTACATTAGAAAGGAATGTATAAAAACATCCCACTTTATTACAAGGCATTACGTTTAATTATCTCCTTCGTCGCTTAACTCAATTGGGTTGTCTTCGATGGTCCCTGGGGCACCTGCTTTTGGTTGAGGACCGAAATAACATGTCTTTCCGCTCCTCCTCAGCCTTGACTGGTTGTACACCGGCATCTTTGAATTGCTTTTTTTTTTTTATGGAATCGTCACATTCGATTATGTGCCATATCACAGGCGATTTTGCTTTCTTCTTATCACTCTCATTTTTCAACTGAACATCACCTTGATTCTAAGACATATCGGAGAAGGAAACGGACGAGAGAGTGATAATGAGAGAATGAGAGAAATGGTGAAGGTTGGGAGAATATTTATAGGAAAATGCAAGTCTAGGTTTTATCTAACCATTATGGTTGGTCAAAAACTTGTAAAAAATGTGGTAAACCATCTGACCACCGTCCAAACCGTCCAAAAAACGTGACAAGTGTGGTTTTGACTAGCGTGGGTTAACTCACGCCACATGCCAAAGGAATGTGAGTTAACGCACACTAAGATTTTGAACTAGCGTGACTTAACTCACGCTGCGTGCTGTTATAAGCCCAGGCAGAACCTCATATCCTCATTTCTAATCTCAAATCTCTCTCAAATTACCCAACTCCGAAATTCCTTCAACTTCAAATCAAACAACACTCCAATAACAAGAACAAGTAAGTTTTCACTTTAATTATGTTGGTATGGTAGATTTTTACACTTAAACTAGAATTTTTTAGGTTTAGTGTTTTCTTAAAATTTTGATTTTTTTTGCAAGAAACGATAGAATGTTACATGTAAATGACTTATAGTGCTTAATTGTTATGACGTTTAGATGTTTGCATGATTATGTTAGATATTTTACACTTAGATTAGATTTTTTTTAGTTTTAGGGTTTAGTTTAAATTTTGATTTTTTTCCAAGAAATCATACAATGTTACATGTAAATCACTTATATTGCTTAATTGTTTAGATGTTTGCATGTTTATGTTGTAGTTATCATTTTTTGGGTTTATGTATAATTTTCACTCCAAGTGTTTGATGAAATGTTTGAATGAGTCTTTCATTGATTATTTTTAATTTCTTATTGTGTAGATTTGAAACAATGGCCGGGTGGATCGACGTTCAGGCACAATTCAATGCGGAGAACATCAGAGGTTGAAGGAGGGTGGACTAAATGAATTCAACCAAGGAGTCAACCTCGGAGACACAAGAAGGGTGGAATACGTACGGTATAAACGTCCAACGCTCGACGAGGGGAGAATATCATTCAGTTGGGTGGAATTAACGAATGACGAAATCGTGACGAGCATGTTTTGAGAGCACAACATGTTCAAGTGGATCGATATGCAGGTAACGTTGCTGAGATCAACTGAAGATATTATCAACAGTCTGATTCCGCCAGAAGATCATGATTAGGTAGGGATCGTGATCAGGTAGGGAAATGCACCTTCAAACTACAACAATTGTCTTCCTCTGAATGAGGTAATTCAAACTTGTTAAACGACAGTTCCCAAGCATTCACCCGACATTTCGATTGTTCTTTTCAAAATATTTAATTCTTGTTAGGCTGGTTTAGATGAAGGTATTGAAGTGTCAAGGAATGGACCTCATTCTGTTGACACTTTAATACCATCATTTAAATCAAGCCTAACAAAAATTTAATGTTTTGAATGGAACAATATAAATGTCAGGTTAATGCTTGAGAGCTGCTGTTTAGCAAGTTTGAATTTACCCCATTCAGAGGTAAGACAATTGTTGTAGTTGGAAGATGCATTTCCGAATCTAATGTAATGTAATGTAATGATAGGTCATATTTAGGAACTTTATGTAATGTAATTTAACTTTTAAGTTATGATATCGAATTCCTTCATATAAGATGAGTTTCAAGAACTTTTTATAATACATGTTGTTTTGAATGAAACAATAATTTATTTATTCACATTTCGAATTTATTTATTCAGAACCTATGGTACCATTAGTCTGCAAAAAAAAAAAAAACTGCACACCATCTTAGCGTGAGTTACTCACGCTGCCCCATGCATGCAACGTGAGTTAACTCACGCTAGTGTTACATCCAGCGTGAGTTAACTCACGCCA
>Ga0228711_1011842_pt1 | contig 10910 bp, 4 predicted proteins | sample MedpolnodulmetaG_2_FD_177996 | JGI IMG/M metagenome (GOLD analysis project Ga0228711, IMG submission 177996) | Root nodule microbial communities from Medicago polymorpha collected in Santa Monica, California, United States - brown nodules | ecosystem: Host-associated > Plants > Roots > Nodule...
CACCAAAGATTATTGCGCATGCTTCTATCCCACAAAGAGTGCTGATTTCATTGACCTTCTTTAGTAAACCTATTGAAAAACATATATTGTTAGAGGTAGAAATAATATTATTTTTTTAAATAAAATAAAATAGAGAGAAGTTTTTATTTACCAAAAAAATAAAATAAAGTGAAACTATAATGATCATTTTATAATTGTCTAAGATGAGATTTAATTTGAACTCCCTTGAGTTTGTTTAAATTCAATATCTTACTACTGAGGAGATAACTCGAAGAGAATATATGAAAGCATCAATTTTAATTGATGATCCTAAATCATTTTCATACCATTAATCATTATCTAAGGGTAACATATATATAATTTGCAAGGCTAATGCACGCTTTAATGAAAATAAGGAACGACTAATCTCTTACCAGATTGCCTTCCTGCTCGATGAATTGGCTATGTATGCAAGTTTAACCTTCCTCCCAGTCATGACAAATGATAAAAAATAAAAAACAAAAAGAAAGAGGAATTGCGAAATGAATTTTGAACAATGTTAATTATGAATTTCTTACTACTCCAATTGTGCTATTTATAAAGACAAATTTGAGATACACTTGTTTGAATTTAGAGCAAGAATAATAATTTTTTATTTTGATAATTAATACATGACTTTGCAAATACAATACAATATTTAACATAATATTTTTTTTTTATTTTGATAATTAATACATGACTTTATCTATACTATATATAAAGAAAACTACCACTTTCAGCACTTTTGGCCTGAATTTTTCTTTCCGAAAAATACCCTCAATTATCAATACAAATAACACATGTAACAAATAGATAAAAATAAATTTAAATATTAAAACAAATGTAACAAACACGATATGAATATATATTTTTTGTTTTTTTTACTATATCATTAAAAAAGTGTAACAAACTAGATGAGTATATTTATACTTACTTTTTCATCATTTCAATTATACCCTTAAAAACATTTTCTATAATATAATTGTTGTTGGTGTCATTAAAAAAAGAATTTAGTTTATATCTTCTTTGTTATATTGTATTATTGTCGGTGCCGTTGAAATAGATAATCACGGTTAGTTTGATTTTTTATAACTTGAAAGCAACAAACATTTATATGTTTATCAAAATTTCATAAAAAAAACACTGTTCATAATTTTCAAACGTTAGCGCAATAAAAAGAACGGAAAGGCGGACACGTGAGTGCCTGTCTTTTCGCTAGTAAATACAATATTTAATTAGTTGAAATAAATAAAAACAATATTTAATTGTTTAAGTATTCTCGATGAAAGTATATCATTTAATACTGATTTTGACTTTAATATATTAAATATTTTTATGCAAATAAAATAATTAATGAAATGAATTTTAAATTTTTTTTTGACATTAGTCATTTAAAAAAAATTACAAAAAAATTTAAACTATTAAAATTAAATTATACTTTTTTCTAATTGTATCTTTTAATTAATATAACATGCTTCACTTTCAATTGAATATCTTTCATTTGTCTTAGAGGTGTCACTTGGGACAACTATAATATGGTCATTAGTGTCATTGTTTTTAGTAAAGTTTCATATTCTCTTTTCTTTTTAATTTAACTTCTTCCACTTAATGATAACAATAAATAAGTGCAATCATAAAATCACTAATGAATCGGATTTAACTTCTTCCACTTAATGATAACAATAAATAAGTGCAATCATAAAATCACTAATGAATTGGATTCCATCAAAACTCTGCAGTTAAGTGATATCTTAAAGTGGTGCAGTGGCTATTGAAACTTTATCAAATAATATGTTATGGGTTCAATTCCCACGCTTGAAGTTTCACCACAAAAAATTATAACGGGAAAATACACTCAACCTAGAACCTCCAAATTTATTATATTTTAATGATAATATCTAACTTTTTTTTTTTTGTGATATGGATAATATCTAACTTTATTAAATTTATGATACGCATTTTTATGGATATTATATTTTATTATATTTTAATGACAGTATCTAACTTTATTTGTGATATTGATAATATCTAACTTTATTAAATTTATGAGACTTGTTTTTATGGATATTAAATATATTTAAATAATTAAAAAAGTAATTAATGTTGTTTTTTTACAAGAATTATTAATGTTGTTATTAATTCATTTTTTATCAAGATTTTTTTCTTTCCATTTTATTAAAATTTCGATAATGAGAGATTTTTGTTGATTTGAACTTTGTCCACCTCATGAATGTATCTAATAGATAAGTATTACTTCCTCCGGTCTCAAATATAAGAAAAGATTCATTTTTTAGGTTTATTGAGTAGTTAATGTATCTGGTCTATATTGTAAAGCAGATACATTAATTATTCAATGAACCTAAAAAATGAATCTTTTCTTATATTTGAGACCGAAGGGAGTATGTTATAATCCACACTTGTATAAAAGGGATACAGTAGAAACTCTTTAAATTAATACTCGGTAAATTAATAAACTCTCTAAAATAATAAATTTGTCCGGTCCCGACTTGGGTCAATGTAAAATATTGAAAAACTCGATAAAATAATAAGATAATAATTTTTCGGGAGATCCCTTTATAATTTTCGGTCCCAAGACAATCATAAATTAATAATTCATAGAAACTGAAAAAAAGTATTACACTCTATTGAAATATGATTCAATAGTCGTCTGTTTTCCTTTAAAGTTCAAGTCTGTTTGGAGCTCATCTCTAACTTTTCTTATTGCATCCAATAGCTCAGGTGTTGTATATTTGTATTGTATTTTTCCAATGCATATGAACACTGTAGTTACTAATTTACGTTGAGTCCCAAGGTTCGCTGCAACGTAATTCTAAGAGGCATAGACTAATTTGCCTTTTTGTTTGGTATGTACTATATAATTACTTAAAAACTCTTTAAATTAATAATTATTAATTTATCGATAAATTAATAACTCTCTGAATTAATAAATTTCTCCGGTCCTGATATTATTAATTTATAGAGTTTCTACTATACATGTAACTAGGGTTGTTGATAGAGTTTTAGGGACCTGAGGCATAATATGAGGAAAAAAACCCTTTATATTATACTCCCTCCGTTCCTTTTTAAGTGTCGTTTTAGGGTGAATTTTTTGTTCCTATTTAACTTTCGTTTTGGTATTTTAAGGGTATGATTTGTCAATTATATCCTTTATCAATTACACGTATCTTTTTCTTTGTTTGGTTACTCTTATATTTTTTAATAAAACTAATTAATGCTATATATTTGGAAAACTAAAGTTTTTTTTTTTTTGAATAAAGTTTGTTTATTTTTTTTAAAACACAAATATGTTTCTTGTTATCTTCAGATTTAAACAAAATTTTGTTACATATGATAAAAGTGATAGAGTAAACAAACGTAAAGAGATAAATATCGTACCAGTACCATTGTTGCTCTCTTCTATCTGCTCTACTAAGTTATCTTCATCCAGTGTGGATCTAGCATTGGTTGAAACCTTGACTTTGATTAAAGGATTTCGATTAAAGGAGTTTGGAGGAAAGTTAATTTTTTCTTAACTTTTGATTAATGTGAAGTTGGAATAATTTTTATATTGACTTAAATTAATTAAAGAGATGTGCACAATATTTAGAAAATTGACAATTGTTTGTTATGAGAGAGAGTGTGCAAAAAAAATGAATTTGTTGGAGAAAATGATAGTAACTAACAAATGTTTGTTACAATCTTTAAAACTAAAACAAATGTTTGTTACGAAAAAATATAACATATGAAATTTATTGAAAAGATAAAGTGTGTGAAAAAAATAGGAATATATTGGTGGATTAAATTGAAGGTATAATAGAAAAAAATGTGCAAAAATACACTTTGCTATTTTCGTGTTAATTTTCTAAAACGACACTTAAAAAGGAACGAAGGGAGTATATCATAAAATTTGTTACTTTATTGTTGTGATTTTATTAACTCTTCATTTCATTTTTTTCCGCTTTCTACTAGCAAATATATATTTTTTTAAGTAACATCTGAAAATAAATCAAATACTCCATAGACACCAAAACAAAATAAAATACCGTAGAAGTATAGAACAATATCACATGCGAAGTAAACTGAAATTTTAGCACCTAAGAATAATAACACCAAAAAAGTATATGTATAACAACACATAATTAATTAAATATTAAACTTTTGGATGCAAAATTGTCCAATGTTAAACTCATAACAACAATAATACATGATACAAAATTAGTGTTAGACTTTTTTAGAGGAATCTTAGATACAAGAACTCCTTTGTATACTAGAATTACATCATTCCTCTTTTTATATGCTATAAGTATCTCTAACAAGTTCATTATGATGATACATGAATGTGTCTCACATGATCTTGCATTATCAAAATCAACTATGCAATCCTTTCAATCAATTTAAGAAAGTTGAAATTACTATAATAATGTAATTTATTTTTTTGGAACCTTTGAAAGACAAGATTAAGAATAATTTCTCTAGTAGGTCCATTTTCAACTAAAATATATATTTTTTTTTTGAAAATTATCCCAATTTATTGGATAATAAATATCACCAATATTTTTAATATTAGTGAAGCACATTATTAGGAACAAAGTGTCTAAAAAAAATCACTAATTTCTTCTATAATAATTTGTTGACACATTATTGAGAACATCCAAAAAAAATTATAGAAATGGTGTATATAGAAATCTTTGTGCTATATGAGGGTACATATAGAAAATTGCGTCAAAAGGGCCAAAAGCATTAACAAACTTTAGCCCAACTCCTCACCATGTGAATGTTTGGGGCTTTTAAGTGAACTTTGTTATATATATCTCCCCTAACAAACTAGTTTCTTATGGAACAAGTAACTAACTAGTTTGATGCTTTATTCACAAGTAATCCTACTAACAACTAAACTAACAAAGTAACTAACTTCTAACTAATGAATTATCATTCAATATTTGGCTCCTCAATTTTTCATATTTACTTGATCCAATGTGATGTTTGATTTGTAACTTGCAAGAGTGTGGTGTTTCTCTAATATCTTCTTTGATTTGGTTAAGCAAGGTGATGTAGCTGAATTTCATCTCACTGACATAAGTGGAGCATTGATGTTCAATTTCCTCTCAGACATCTTGTTCCTATACCAAAATTGAATAACTAGTCTAGGAAAGTTATAGAGATTTTATGAAGTCGCCAACAAATTGAATAATCAGTTGAGCTTAATGTAAAAAAAAAAATAGAATTGGAAACTTAACTTATAAATTGCAAGATCTTAATTTCACTTCAATTATTTACTGATATGAAATACTCATTATGTAGTTACTTGGTTATTACAAAGTTCTTCCATTCTTTAGCCATATCAGTAACGAAAAGCATTCCTGAAACACCTTGAGAAGCAATAAAATATACACAAATCAACATAATGGAACCAAGCCCTACACCAATGAGAATTAACCCAAAGAATTACTGCTAACCCAATGACAACTGTAACATAAGATACAACACAACTCCAATAGAAGGACTCCATATCAATTGCGGTCTGATGTTGCGTTGTCGATGCTGGTGGGGAAATGGGGGTATGATTGCAGATTATATTGATAACAGGTCCACAAAGATCTGAATTACCTCTATAGTTGTTCTCATCAAAGTTTGCAAACTGCATTGTGGTTGGAACTCTACCAGAAAATTTGTTATATGAGACATTGAATATAGCTAAAGAGTATAAATTAGTCAGGTTTTGAGGTAAGGCACCACTCAAATTATTGTAAGAAAGGTCTAAACTCTCAATATTTATCAAATTTGGAAAGGTTCCTGGGATCGATCCTGATAATCGATTGTGAGAAAGATTCAAGGCTTTAATATCTCCTAGTTCTCCAATCTCTGGGGGAATACTACCACTCAAATTATTACTTGATAAATCCAATCCAGTCATTAAGTTCAGGTTATTTCCCATGTAAGAGAGATAATAACTCTTTGTTCTGAACTCAATTTCTACTATTTCATAAGATATCATGTATCTATCAGCAATAGGATGGTTCAAGCTCAAAGAGGAGTTATAGAAAATGTGGAAGGTATTTCCAGGGGTGAACCAAATATCATCCACTAAAAAAATGTATGATGTTGCAGTATTTCCATAATACTGAATTTTATCCTTTGAGTCATTATCATTCTGACCTGCTGTTGTTCCAATTGCAGTAGTTTGAAACTCTGCCATTTTAAATGATATATTCTTAATGCATGGAGGTATTGTTTCATTAATCCAATTATGTGAGAGATCCATAATTCTGACATGTTCTAGTTCACACACATAGATAGGAATTGGACCTGTTAATTTATTCCATGCCAGTAAAAGAACTCTCAAGTCTAAGAGCCTGTTGATCCACTGTGGAATATTTCCAAAAAAACTGTTGTTCCTCAGGTCAAGTGATGCTAATTTTGTTAGTTGAGACAAAGCATGTGGTATATTACCTTGGAGAGAATTCTTTTGCAAGTATAAGAACTTGATGTATTTGAAGTTATTGAGGCAATGAGGTAAAAAACCTGATAGATTGTTTTCAGAAAGATCCAAATAGCCAAGGGAAATTAGGTTGCAAAGCTCATTTGGGATATCACCTTGTAACCGATTCTTTGACAATGAAAGTACACTTAGTTTTGTGAATCTTCCAATCCATCTTGGAATCCTGCCAGATAACATATTGTTTGATATGTCCAAGGAAAACAAAGAAGAATTGTTTGACACTCCATCTTCAATTACTCCACTAAAGGAGTTATTGTTCAAATACAACCATCTTAATCCTGTTAGGTTTGAAAATAATGGAACAAGTCCATGGAAACTGTTGTGAGATAGCCTCAGCAGTCTCAATGAGGTCAAATTGGAGATCAAATGGATACTAAGCTCTCCAGAGAAGTTGTTATTGGATAAGTCCATAGTCCTCATTGTTTGCATTTCACCAATGGATGATGGAAGGATTCCCTCAAAACTATTCTTAGATAGGTTTACATAGTAAAGAATTGGAAATATCTTACCTATATTCTCTTGTAGTTGACCACCAATCTTGTTATTTGATATTTGTAGGTCCAATAAACCATGTTTGAAAGTTGGCAACTCAAGAGTTCCTGTTAATGAATTGTTCATCAAATACAAGGTTTCCAACTTTGTGTTATTTTCCAAGATCCAAGAGGGAAAATTCCCTGAGAGTTTGTTATGAGAAAGGTCAAGTAGTTGTAGATCATGCTGATAGAGTAGAAAACTAGGAAAAGTTCCATTTTTCTTTGAATTTAGAAAGCAATTTCTAAGTTGGAGAACTTTTAATTGAAAAGTAGGGTGCCATGATGAACTTTCTTCAGTTTCCACATACAACTTATTTGTTTTTGGTGACAGAAGGAAAACCTCAAGTTTAGAATGATTAATCAAAGAACTAAATGAGAAAATTCCATCAAAGTTAGTATCGAAGAGAGATAAATATTCAAGAGACTTGAGACTAATGATGAAAGATGGAATGTTTCCAACAAAATTATTTGAGGATAAATCAAGTACTCTGAGGCTTGTCAAGTTGCTAAGGCACTGAGGAAAATAACCACTCATTCCATTTCTGCTGAGGTCAAGTTCCTGCAGATTCTTCATTCCACATAGTCCTGTCAATATTATTTTGTTTTCAGTGAGATTTAATGCTCATTGTTCCTATTGGACAATTTAGAATATGAAATTTCATTGCAAAACGTTAAAAGGGAGCAATGATTATGCCTTTCATTGGTAAAAAGTAGCGGATAACAGAAAGAACAGCTAATATTGTATAGTAGATAAACTAGCATATTTAATTTGAAGTGTTTGATAAATTTAACGGTTAAAGTATTGATAAATGACATAAGAAAATATTCATGTAAAGTGCTATAATATTAAACGCTATAACATCTCACAAAGTGTTATAATTCGTGTAAAGTGCTTAAAGCTCTTGAGAGAAAACTATTACCAAACAACTCTACTTTGATAATACAAGTTTATACGTTATAATCCATATGGAATAAGATAGCAATTAAATTTCTCCTTAGAGTATATGTTTATAAATTTTGGAACCATGAGTATAAAAAGTGAATCACTAATCTAATTATTGAAATTGTAGGCATAAGACGGTTCACATTCTAAAATCATTGAATTTTCTAAATGATTACGAAAATCCTTGATCCTCTTACTCTGTTTGGATCAATCAATTCAGTTCTTGAAATTGTCTCGGAAGAATAATGTGATTGAGAATCTTCAATTCCATGGATCATTTTCCATGAATCTTCAATAATTTCAAGGACCAAATTGTCTGGATAAAACAATTTCAAGAATTAAACTAATGATTTATTAACCCATTTAGGGTTGGCCTAGTGGTTGGCTTGGGATCTTGGAGTTTGCTCCTCCAAAAGTCTCAGGTTCGATTCCCTCTGGTGCCAATTTTGGTGGGCTAAGTCCATACATAGCTTGCTCTGACTTTAAACGGGGCCCGCGCAAGTGGGCGGTGGGATTGGTCCTCTCGAATTAGTCGATTCTTGGATCGGATACCGAGTTTTCAAAAAAAAAACAAACTAATGATTTACTCTATATTTTATTTAATTACTAATAAAAGTAGAAACAATTCTGCATAGAACCAAAAACAGTCTAATTGACGATGAGGGTCTAGTGCAAGTGGTTGGTGTGTAGTGTGCGACAGTGTTGTTTCATGCTAATTAAAAAAATAAAAAAAAAACTAATATAAAGTTACCTTCAATTTCAACCCAACCATCCAAATAGTTATTTGATAAGTCAAGATGAACTAAATGGTTGAAAGGAAGAAAATATGAAAAGTTGAAGACCCAAAGATAAGTTGTATTGGTTGGAATTGTAACTCCTCCAAGCAAGAGATCCATGACATGTCCTGTGGTATGGTTGCACTTGACACGCTCCCATGAACAACAATCAACATCACTATTATCATCCCATGATGTAAGATTATTGTATTTACTAGTGCTGTTTGAAATCAAGAAGGTTTTAAGATCTAACAAACCCAACTTTTCTTTCTCTAAACACCCTTCTAATTCCTTAACAAGAAACAAAACAACAACAATAATCCATAAGCACAAGTGGTATTTGACAAAGAGTCTCTCCATATAGTTATGCTTACTATATAAGTAAACTTTGTTCCATATGCTTACTATATAAGTAAACTTTGTTCCATATATTCTCTTCTTATGTGACAAAGAATGGATCATATATACAATACTAGTCGGTGAGAGAATAATTCATGTTTTTTTTATCCTATTGTTAAAGGCAAATTTTAAATTTTCAAACAAGTTGACCTAATCAATTGTATAATACTTTTTGAGAGTGAGTTGATTTTTATTTTATTAAAAAAGTACATGTCAATGTTTGAAAGTTTCATTTGTTTCTATAGCAGCGTCACGAGCGTGTGGTGCAGGCATAGGCTATAAAGAGATTTCTTCATGTTGAAAAGAATAGTTCAATACAAGGTAGAATATGATAGTAATTAAAGCTGGGATACATGTAACATCTAACAAGATGTTTGGTACTAGAGATTAAGAAGAAAAAAAACTCTAGAATTATAAATTTGATAAAAGTTGGATATTTTTCATACTTTAAATAAACCAATTACATGATAAATGATCACGTCCTACAACGAAATATAATATTCTAATTTATAACCTTGATTGTGATTCGTAACAATAAAGCTCTACGTTAAAACTTTTTTTTTTTTAAACAACCAATATTATTAACACAAGCCGGCGTAATGAGGTGATTCCTATTTTATTTTTATTTTTTTTGTTATTTCATATTTTAACGGGATTTAACTATTATTTTTAATTAAAAATTTAAATAATATTATTATAAAAATGGATAAAATAAAATACTTTGAATGAAGACAAATTTTGAAAAGAGCAAAAGTCAACTCAAATTCATGTATTTTCTTTTTATATAGTATATATTCATCCATTGATACAAGTTATCAATGTTACAATATTATAATCCTTTGGTAAAATATGTTCAATTTTATGAAGAAGAAATTAAATATTCACTTTCGTACAAAAAAAAAAATGTGATCCTATTGTAAAATTAATTTCACTTGTCATTCGGTTAACATAGTTATCCTCCTCTGATAAATCTTTGGATTGCCTCTTGTAAAACGATCCTCTGACTTAACTAGGAAGATAGTGATTTTTATTCCTCTGTCAATACTATGAAGTGATAACGGTCATCTGATCAATATCATACTAAATAGTAAATGACCTACTTTCCTCTGGTAAGAATTCTCTCTGAAACGAGGAGGTGTGATTTAAAATGATCTTACTCTAAGAGTGAATCTTGTTAGTACTAATAGGTAATAGGTAATAGAACTTTATTTAAGGATAAATTGATTATCAATGGGGGCTTACATGTAAACATTTCTTTTTCAAACTTTCATTTTGTCTTAACTCTCTAGTCTGCAAGACAAGCTCTTGAAAAAACACTATTGGATTGAGATGTGAGTAATGTGAAAATTGTTGACAAGGTAACCACTATGCCATATCCACGTTGTTAATGAGAAAAAGACAATAAATCCTGTATTTTTCATTGAATTTTTTGTAACTATATAAATTGACCAAATCATTAGGAGTCACCACAAAATAAAGAAACCACACAAATAAACTCACTATTAATTTCATTGATGATAAAATGATCATCAATGTTGGACAAGTACACAATGCATAACTTCAAAAATAAAGACATTGAAACAATACAAACAAAGACCAACAAAAAGACACAAATACATACTCCCAAAGAGCATAAATTTTGAAAGACACACACACAAAGAGCATAAATTTTGAAAGACACACACACAAAGAGCATAAATTTTGAAAGACGCATAAACTTGAAAGACACAAACACATACTTT
>Ga0228711_1011843_pt1 | contig 10909 bp, 9 predicted proteins | sample MedpolnodulmetaG_2_FD_177996 | JGI IMG/M metagenome (GOLD analysis project Ga0228711, IMG submission 177996) | Root nodule microbial communities from Medicago polymorpha collected in Santa Monica, California, United States - brown nodules | ecosystem: Host-associated > Plants > Roots > Nodule...
AATATATGCTGCTTCAAAAAAAAAAAACGGCATCAACACCGATAACAATTTGAAAAATTGTATGCAACACATGTACTGGTGTTGAACAACATACACGTACATAATTTGAAGTGTCACTGCTACATATGTGACAATAATGAAGGCTCTAAATTACGGTGCTTATGTTGTGATTCTTGATATTGGGATAAAGTTCGGTCAAACGCGATCGATGTGTCTGCAATTGCAGTTGTGGAGGCCTCCAAAACCTATAAATTATAGACTGCACTTCAAAACCATGACAACAATTGTGGTCATGAACCTTGATAAAGTACTGTCAAATGTGACCTATGTGGCCACACCACAATTGCAGTCGCGATGCAGTGGTAGAAGGTCTCCAAAACCTTTTACTGTAAACTGCACTCTAAAACTATTACAATAATTGTAGTTGTCGTGATCCTTGATATTGTAGGAAATTACAGAAAAACACGGCCGATACAACCTCTATTATAGTCATGATGTAGTTGTGGAGATCTCCAAAACCTTGATCTTTAGACTATGACAACGGTATGGAGTACATATAACGAGACAAGATACTTACCTCTTCTATCCTTTGCCTTAGTGCATTGAAGCTCTTTTTGCTGATTGCTCTATAAGTGCCTCCAAATGTTACTGAATCAGGAATGAGTTCGTTAGCAGACTCTGAATGTACCATTGCCACAGAAACTACCTGCAGAATTTAGCTTCATATGTAAATATTTTTACAGCACTCAAATCACAAACATAATGACTCATAAGAAATAATGTGTGAAAACTTGGTCTTGCAATTTTTTAGTGTTTGACTCAACCTGGGAATCTAAAGGATCCACCTCCCTTGAAACAATGTTTTGCAAGCTAATCACCGACATTGAAGCGGCCAAAACAGGATCAAGACAATGCTGCGGAATTTCCGCTAAACCCCCTTTGATCTTTGCTTTGAAGCTTCCACATCCTGCTAAAAAATCCCCCGGCCGTGATGCAACAACGCCTAAGGGATACTGTGTCGCTAAATGCAATCCGAAAATAGCCTCTACATCTTCAAGCACATTTTCTTGGATCATGTCTCTCGCACCTATGCCTTTTTCCTCCGCTGGTTGGAATATAAGAACAACAGTAGCCTGCATGCGAAGTATTTAGTTTTCAATGGAAGATTTCCCATAAAGCTCATTTAAATTTTTTGCAATTCCACTTTACCTTTAATTTATCTTTCATTTCTTGCAGTATCTTTGCAGCACCGAGAAGCATCGCAACATGGGCATCGTGTGCACAAGCATGCATTTTCCCATCTACTTTGCTCTTATGATCCCAATCAACAAGTTCCTGTGGGCAGGAATTATATACCAGATTAAGGATTTGACGGGAACAAACTTACTGTGCTATATTTCTTGGAAGCAATTACGGCCAAATTAGTCCTAGAATATTAAACTACCTGTATACTTAGCTTACTACAAGCGTTGAAAGTACTGCAATATTAAACTATCAGACCCCCTTCACTCACCTAATGAGCTTATATTGATTAATCTTATTGTAAGTGACACCAACTTGCAATATAAAAACAGGATGATACTATCATGTTTTTAAATTCCAGTCACAGTTACGCTGAAACCGTGATATTGCGGGCAAAATGCGCAGTTGCGATGTCATTGCAGAGACCTCAAAATCTTTTATATTGAGGCCGCAAATACGGTTGCGGACCGAAATTTGAAACCATGAATACTATATTATTTAAAACATTGTACTAAACTATCAGACTCCCTTCTCTTTGTTTACCTAATGAATTTATATTGATTAATCTTATTGTACCCATCTTGCAATATAAAAATAATCGTAGGTTATAGGACATACTAATAAACTATCATGGTTTTAAATTGGTCACGGTTACACTGCAAACCATTATATTGTAGGAAAAATGTGCAGTTGTAACGTCGTTGCGGATACCTCAAAATCCTTTATATTGAGGCTGCAAATGCGGTTGTGGAACAAAATTTGAAACCATGAATACTATTTAAAACACTGTACAAGTAGTGAAAAGAAATTAGCTGATTTAATCCTCAGGTACAACAATATTAATAGAAGAAGGTTAAATTTTTTGTACAGTATTTTAATTAACACTTTCCTTAATAGAAAATAATTGACATTAATTAGTACTTTGCCACTGTTTCTTTCTCCATTCTCAATTACAAGACAAGAAAAACTTCAGAATTAATGTAGGTGCCTTAATTTTCCTGTTTTCATCAATCAACAAAATTAACCCCACAACTTGAAACTCTTCAATTAAAACCAACACTACTACCCTACTTATGAAGAATGATGACATAATTGAACAACAAAACAACTTTTCATCTTTTCTCATACAATTTTTGCTTACCTATATGAGTAGTAAATAAATATTAACTACTTTGTTAAATTCCTTTTCATTTTTTCACCCAAATTTTTTACACAGAACAACAATTGCATGCACAATCCATAGCATTATATCAAACAAAAACAAACATGCAAATGTTCATAATGTTTCTGCATGTTTTTATTGACAGTGAGTTAGTTAGAATCACTGTCTTCCACCGCGATTTTTGCAAAAACTATACTTTGAAACTTCAACAAAATCACCACAGTACCTTGATTTCGACAAACTCAAAGTGATTCTAAACATGCATGAATGATCTTTATTCATAAATTTAACACAAAGAAGATAAAGTAAGAAACAGAACAAAATCTTAATAAAAAACACAAAAAACTGAAGTTTTGGCAACATGTTTTATTTTTGTTACCTGAATTGGCAAAGCATCCATGTCAGCTCTAAGAGCAAGAAAAGGAGGAAATCCAGAACCAATTTTAGCAACAACTCCAGTTTTAGCAACAGGCCATTGATAAGATACACCTAACTTGTCAAGCTCACGCCTTATCACAGAACTTGTCTTGAATTCCTCATATCCAAGTTCTGGATATTCATGGATTTCTCTTCTTATTTGCTTCATCCATTTAACTGTGTTGGGGTTGTTAGCAACCTCAAGAATCTGATTTTTCAGTGATAAAGTTTGGTTTGAACATTCATTTGCTTCAAAATTGAAAGATAAGCACATGAAGATGATCAAGAGAGTAATAAGTCTTAGATGATTGTTTAGGTCCATCATTCATGTGGTAAAGTGGTAGATATTGATAAACTGATTTGATGAAACTATATACCATTTATGCCAAATGGGTTTTAAGTTTTAAAGTTGTCTTCGGCTTTCTAAGTTTCAGATAGATCATTTCATTTTTGAGTTTGTTTCGGATAGGTCGTTTAAGTTTATAAGGTTTTAGATAAGTCATTTAAGTTTCGAGTTTGTTTCAGATAGGTCGTTTAACTTTGACTTAATGGAGGTTGATAGAAAGGACCTATCTGAAACAAACTCGAAACTTAAAGTACCTGAAACCTTATAAACTTAAAGGACCGATCCGAAACAAACTCGAAACTTAAAGGACTTATCTGAAACCTTAGAAACTTAAAGGATTTATCTGAAACAAACTTTAAACTTAAAGGACCCGGGGATGTATTTGGGCTATATTTATATACTCTAAACATACTTTAATATATGATGCTACAAATATCGTACCAAATTAGTATACTTTATTATATACTCTCTATTTTATTTTGAGGAATTAAAATCATTTGTTTTACTCTGGTAAAAGGTTCTTTGATTTTGTCCGTGATTAAGTAATGTCACCAAACTATATGTACCATTTTTAGCTTAGGGGACTTTTAAAGGGACCCACTATTATATGTGGTTGAGACGTTGAGTAGTTGCTAGTAGTACATTTCAATTCTCTGAGGCAAGTTTATAGTATTTGAGTAAATGTTTTTTATAAGCACGTTTAATAAATGGAAGATATCAAACATTTGAAAGGTACGGATCCACCAATTTAAAAAGAAAAAAAAATATCTTTACGCCCTTCCTACAAATAAATTAATACCATGATAAATATGATTCACAACATAATTGAATCGTATCAAATGACTCAAAATTTAATTTTAACAAAACTTGACTTACAACCAACACTTAAACACAGTTTTAACATAAGACACAACTATAGAGAACTTAAAATCTTGGATTGATTAGGGTGCTTTCACAAATGAGCTAATTAACTATAAAATGTAAACAACATCTATAATAAAACATCATCAAAAGCTAAATTAATGAACAACTACGCATGTTTCTTTAAATAATTAGTTGTGCAGCTCGGAGCCTCGGACTAGAAGAAAAAAAATCACCAAATCCTTTTAAAACTTTGATGGAAGAAATGAAAAAAAATACACCAAAAAAAAAATCAACGAAAGTTTGACACCTGTCCACTTTGATCATTGTTTTATTTTTTGATGATGGATCATTCTCTCTATATATTTTAAAAAAGGAAAATTCTATGGTGAAGTCATGAAAATGACTTTTTGGGTGAAGTTAATCCTATGACCAATCATTGAGCATATTGTCTTGCTTAATCAAAGTTCATCTTCTCCAAAATTCACATTCTCGAACCCTAAAACCGTTTCTCTCCAAAATTCATCTACTTAATCAAATCCTTTTCTCTCCAAAATTCATTATGCTGTAATTCTGTATGTCATATATTCCAAGCTGGTGTTATGCTGTAATGAACAGAAGCTATGTTGAGGCTTTTAGCTATTGGTGCTAACCAAAGAGTACCATAATCGTAGAAAACCCAATCAGGTTTTGATGTTTTGAGAATCTCAATCATATCATCTTTGAGACCTTTATAAGCTAGTTCAAGGAATTTGTTCATGTTTAGTGGAATGTCCATAGTGTTTTCTGCACCTGGTGGGAATTGCTCTACGTGTGGTAAAGGCAACCTTACTAATTTGATCAATGGTTTAAGGTGTTTTGGCAAAGGAGACGACAAAGATGAAGAATAAAATGACTTTTTCAAAAAAGTCAGTTTCATGACTACACCATAGAAGCGTCCTTTAAAAAATGTATGTATTCATTGTCGATCAAATATTCACATCAAAAAAAGTTAAAGAAAGATAGATAAAAGTGAATGTGATTTTTGGTCTTTGCCCTCTTTTGTTAAAAAAACAAAATAAAGTGAATAAGATTTCCTATATATGGGCCTTAAGCAAGAATTTCACCAATTTAGATTTGTGATTTTCTCCTCGCACCCCCTCCCTCTTGCCATGGTTGCCTTAAGCCCCCTCAATTCTCTTTATTTTTCTTCTTCTTCCAAATTTACCTTCGTCTGGATTTTGAAATCCATACACTATTTGTCTGGATTATACACACTCCAGACAATTATGAGAAGGTCTACATTTAGAAAGGAAAAACATTAGCAAAAGCTTATTTTCAAGATTTTTTACCCATCCAGTTATGAATGTGTTAAAAGTCAATTCCACATCTGAATTTTAAAATCCGAATGTGTAAAAATACACTTTTGTTCTTACATTGTTGTGTCCTGCACGGGTTAATTACAATATTGTTATCAGTAACAAATGATTATGTGTTAGTTTAACTCTCCCGGTGTTGTTTTAATTTATGTATCTATTCATTATTATCTTTTAATACAAACTTGCAAATACTCGTGCTTGGCTTACATATATGCTTGAAGTACTTTTTGTTTGTTATAGTCCTATTTGACTATGCTTGTAGAGTCAATCAGATTATCTAGTGAAGTATGATAACTTATTAAAGGTAGTGATAATAGCTTTATTTATTTGACCATATGTGCATATGCTTTTGGTTGCTGCAACTAGAGACATAACAATGTTTTGTTACAACTTTAGTCTCATTTTGTTAAAAATCGAGGTTTACACACATAAACACATGAATATATTGGTTTTTGACAAGGGACTAGCATACATGGGTAAATTTTAGGGCTGGACAGCGGGCGGGTCCGGGCGGGGATCGGGTCCAAAACCCAAATCCGTCGCAATCCGCGGGTGAGAAATCCAGCCCCAAACTCGTCCGGATTTGGGTTCGGTTAAAACGGTTTACGGGTTTTCGGGTTAGGCGGGTAGACGGGGCGGGTAACACGGGTCTAATTAAAATATGAATTTAAAAACGTTTTTTTTTTGGGGCAAAAAGTAGAGATAAATTGGGCCATTATAAATATTAAATACCAATTCTTTCTTGGAACACTATATTTCTATGAAATTCTTTAAAATAAAATATGATTTTCAACAACAAAAAAAAAATTGCAGCTATTGGCAATCATAATAATTTATATTAAAAAAAATTGCAGCTATTGGCAATCATAATAATTTATATTAACCTTCCTTAAACAAATTTTTTACCTGCAGCATATAGATAATAAATACCATGCATAGTCATAAACTAGGCAGCACAAGGCCACACATAATATTGTCTAGGCAATTAAGCCTATTAAAGCACACAAAAATAATTACAAGGCCATACCACACAGCAATAGTTTGTGTTTCAGTAAGCTAAATAAACATCTAATTCTACTTGTTAGCAGAATTACACATCAATATTGTATGTGATACAATTTAAGCAAATTTAACACCTGCAACAAGTAGAAGCATAAGGTCTTAGCATAACCAACCATTACGCGTGTTTACAGTACCAACTATAATTTAAATTTGTATATAAAGTTAAGTAGGTTGCATGAGTCAGCCAGCAATCAACACAGTCCTGTCTAAGAAGCTAATGTAGTGCAGTATGAAATTACACAATCCAACTAAGCACAAGTCTGCACAAATCAGGTTCAAGTAATTAGCATAATTCAGTCTAATTCAAAACCAGTCAATAACATAACTACCATCTAAAAGTGCTTAAATAGCATACCATCTAAACGAGCTTCAGACACATCATCTTGTCCCATTCTAAGATGATAAGACAGTGATACAAAATTCTAGTACTACTCTATTCAAGCCCAACTAAGCATTTCTCTGCAAAATTCATTTCCAAGTATAAGTCATTCTGCATAAATCAGTCTAATTCACCATGTGTACCAACTAAAAGAGCTTAACTTACCATCTAAGAAGTTCATGTACCACTATAGTCTTTTGCCTATTTGAAAGAGCCAACTCAGCTTGCTCTTTTGCAACTAATTGTATGAAATAAATAGACAGCAAGTTATTAGTCTCTAAAGTAACAAAACTCATACAACAAATGTGCATATATAACTCCAAATTGATACAAGTAGCTTACCCTATTAAACAATATATTCTTTTAAATATCCAACAACAGAATAGACATTTGGTTGGATATCACCTAACCATAGAAAATTAAATCAGATCAGAGTAACAAAACTTAACAGATTAGATTTAATATTTGGATCTTCATAAAAACAAGGATAAGAGTGAAATTACCAAGTTATGAGCATGCCAAAATGTATCTAGCAATTGCTGCAATAAATCAGGTGGTAATCAAAACATTCAAAATGTTGATATTCCAAATGGAAGGTTGTGCTTTCAAAATATGTTTGAGTCACATGGGACTCCAAAAACTGCAAATATTTACATAGAAATAAAGAATTAAAACATTTAGATCAAATTCTAGAATTGAACAACTAATCAGCATACAACATTATCAGAAATTTAAGGTGGAATTGAACAACTTACATTTGAAATTTAAACCGCCAAAAGGCGGGGTTTGAGCTGCTGCCCCAACTGGTGTAGAAGGTCCAGGTGCTCCATTAAAAGCTGAAATACAAAAAACAAAAAAATCAATTATCTTGTTACAATTATATTACAATAATCAGAAATATATGTAAATATAAAACACTTACTTGTTACAACAGACTCTGAGATCTCAAATTCTTCATTCAAGTCATTGAATTGAAAAAAAGAAGGCCTTAACCAATTTTGGGAGCAAATCAAAGCCTCAGCCATTTGTGGGTTAAGAGAGGTCCTAAAAGTGTCAATGACTCTCCCACCAGTGCTAAATGCACTTTCAGATGCAACTGTGGACACCGGAGTAGCCATCAAATCTCTAACCATGTTTGACAAAATAGGGTATTGAGCCGAATTTGTTTTCTACCATAAAAGAAGGTCAAATTTGTTATCATCTTGATTGTCCTCTTCCAAATACTTCTCTAGTTCATTCCTTCTATCCACCGAATCCTTCTCCTTCAAGTGTTGTTTGAACAGATCGGTCCTTGCCAATTGTGAGGTAATTTCAGCAAAAGCTTGAGCTTGGCTAAGGGAACCAGCAGTAGAAGCATCAAAAGATGGTGGGGCAGTTCTGTTTTGATGCTCAAAAGCTTGCTTGTACCAAAAAAACATCTTGAACAAATTAGCACTTATCGAGTTCAACAATTTGGTAGCAAAATCAGGATTTCCAGCATACATTCCCTCCAAAGACCACTTCATATACCGCATTTTATACCTTGGGTTCAGAATCACACCAAAATAAAGCAGTTGGTTAATGGTTGCAACATTACCCCAATATTTATCATACTTCTTCTACATGTCTTTAGCCATATCAGCCAAAACAGTGTTGAGGTTTAAGCTTGAAGCATTCAACTAACAAAGAATAGCAGACATCTGATGAAAAGCAGTGTGTATGCTGACCTGCTGTGAGGCTGAAAAAAGCTTTGTTGCATCATAAAAAAACTTCAAAAATCTAACAAAAGCACGGACATTTTCCCAATCTTCTGCAGTTGGAGGACCAACATTACCAAAACAGTCTTTATAGCTAGAGTCCTCATCAATCAGCTTCTCAAAGGCCGCTTCATACTTCTCTACAGCATCCAACATTAGGTAGGTAGAGTTCCACCTAGTTGAGACATCTAGACACAACAATTTCTTACATGTAATCCCAGATTTGTGTTAGTTAAGTCATGCAACAAAGCTTAACATGCGCACATTTTTACATTTGTGTTAGTTAACTAACGCAGAGGTAATTTGGAGAAGAAAACCATATCAGATTTGTGCCACATTAAAAGGGCTGGTAACCATATAAGGCTACTGTATGACTAAAATGGGTCATTGTATGATTAAATATACCCTTAATAATCAGGAGAGGGTGTGGATAGTAGAAATCGTTTCTTTTCTTGTATATCTTGATTTTATTATATAGAAAAATAAAAATAAAATGTATTATCATCAGAATCTTTAAAACAAACTTTCTAACACACTTTTTTTTTATCGATTTTAATTTACATAGGTTCCACAAAATGATGTGGATCTCACGTAAATTTGGTAAGATTCATGGGAATTTTGACAAATAAAATAATGTTAGAATTTCCTTAAAAAGAAAAGAATGTTAGAAGTGTGTTGCTAATATTATTCTAAAAAAAATGGTAAGTTGGGTGAATTTTGTTTAAAAACCATCTCCAAAAGGAAATTGCATTCATAGGTTCTTTTTTTAAAGGAGCAGTGCTATATCTCTAAATAAATTTTATCTCAATCCAATCACTAACAATTTTTGGGCAATTGAGATTGTTTTCTGCCGGAAATCAGGGAGGGGAGTTGTTTAAAAGACAAAACTTAGGTAAAATTCCTTAAGTGTTTTTCGTATGATTCTTAACTAAAAATTACAACTTTTTTGGAGGTAACAAACTTTGAGAGAATTATAGATTTAAGGAAATCATGATGAATTTAGTTAAAAACCATACGAAAAGTACTTAAAGAATTGTACATAAGTTTTTTCCTTGTTTAAATTAGGAAAGGTACATAGAAAAGAGAAATTCTTGTGTGCAAACGAACATAACACGTCATCCTATACAAACAACCAATCAGAAATTTTTGTTTAAAAAAATTAAAATTAAAATTAAATAATAGAAACGTTCTTTCCTCAGCATGTTTGGAGCAGTTTTTTTTTTCTTCTACCTTTTGCTTTCAACGTGATCTTTCCTTCTTGTTCCTTCTCCTTAAAACTCAACCGTTTCTTTTTTTATCTCTTCATTGTATCTATCGTTCTTGTGCTCAGGATATGACTTTCATATTGATGGTTGATTTCTCCCTCATAGCAAGCACTTTCCATTAACATTTCAACAAAGGATCCACCGTCCAAATAAAAACAAATTGTACAATTATAGCATTGTAAGTTCATTATCAACTACATTACGTTACACTTTCTATTGATATTCGATATTTAGTTTTTTTGATACAACATACTTGTTATGTACTTGCCTTGGCATATATTGTTTATTATTATAGTAATTAATTAATGTTGTTTGGCTTTGATATCAGTATTATATTTATTATATGGCTATTCTTTTTTGTTTAAGGTAGTACTATTGGTATGAGAAAATGGAGATAAATGAATGTCAATCAGTTGAAATTGATGGATGCAAAGATGTTTTTCTTGGTCAAGTTGTGAATAACAAAGATGAAGCTTATAACTTATATCAAGCACATGCCTTCAAAACAGGATTTAGTGTAAGAAAAGGGAGGGAGTTATATTATGATAATGAGAGAAAAATAATCCGTTTTAAAAAGTTTTACTGTTCCAAAGAAGGGTTTAAGAATAATGAATATGGAGGTGAAGTGGCTTATGAAAGAGATGATTCAAGGACAAATTGCAAAGCTATGGTGAGGTTTAATGTTAGCAAGGAAGGAGTTTAGAAAGTTACAAAGTTTGTATTAGATCATAATCATCAACTTGTACCTCCTAAGCAAAGACATTTGTTGCGGTCCATGAGAAATATGTCAAATGTCAAAGGAGACCTCATAAAGTCTATGGTGAATTCTGGTATACGAGTTACAAATATTTGGAATTATTTAGGGGAAGAGGTCGGTGGATATAACAATCTTGGTATAACATTGAAAGATATGCATAATTATGTCTACACTGAAAAGTTGAAATTGATTGAAGTTGGGGATGCTCAATCTTTAGTAAATAACTTACAAAATAGACAAGCACAAGATCCTATGTTCTATTACAGTGTGCAGCTAGATCAGGAATCTCGTTTGACTAATGTCTTCTGGAGAGATGGTAAATCT
>Ga0228711_1011849_pt1 | contig 10905 bp, 4 predicted proteins | sample MedpolnodulmetaG_2_FD_177996 | JGI IMG/M metagenome (GOLD analysis project Ga0228711, IMG submission 177996) | Root nodule microbial communities from Medicago polymorpha collected in Santa Monica, California, United States - brown nodules | ecosystem: Host-associated > Plants > Roots > Nodule...
TGAAAAAAAGAAAAAAAAAAAAAAAAAAAAAAAAGGTGCTCTCGTACCGTAAGAGACCTGTAAAGGTCACGCACCCTAAACGGGCCATACATAATGAAACAAAATTAGTTATTTTGATATGAAGGAACTATAAGAAATCAGGTAAAGAGATAACAGCGGGGCAACATTTATGTGAAGGGGATGGGACTTCAAGATATTGTGTGTCCAAAAGCAAAATTTTGTTGCTCTACCAAGAGTTGCACGTGAAAGGAGATAGGAACATAGTAGCAAACATACAAAAAAATGTCCTACAGAGCATACAGCTCGGAAACTTCAAGATTTAAATATTCCTACTTTCTGGTACCGACCTGTCTGGTCCCATTTTTGGTTGGTTTAAATATATTTTGTTTGTTAAAATTGGATATTTTTGCTTTTGCTCTCCGAAAACTCTTTGATCTCTTTTTAGTAAAAATTTCTAAAATGTCTCAAACTTAGCTATTAGTCATCAGACAGATAGTTCTCAGTTCTGTATACAGTTAAAATTTGAAAAAGATGCCAACAAAAAGTACACAATACTCTACTACTTTGGTCTTTAGGGTGCTGATTTGAGAAGAGTAAATTAATAAAAGAGTCATCACTAATATGGATTTTAAAATATCAGAGGTGGAGTAATTTGATTCTGAAATTAGAAGTTGATAATCAATTAAGGACACCCTAAAAAATAGATCAATTCAGGACAGTTTGTTATGATTGTTTTTAAAAATAATTTTTATAGTATTTCTTTTTGTTATTAGAAACATATTCATTATTATCACTACCAAAAGAACATATTCATTATTAGATAATTGATTTTGTCAAGATTTGTGACTTTTTGTTATGACAATTTTAACAAATTTTTTTTAATAAACGTTTCAAATGTGAAATCATTTAAAATATTTTTTTTTTTTTTATAAAGTATTATTTCAAGTATTTCATCATTTTCTACTTTTTATGATAGTAAAATTTATAAAATGCTTTAAAATGTGATTTTTATTATGTTACATCTATAATAGTGAATATTTATGTTTCCATAAAAATCATTTTTAGAAATACAAAATCAAAATCATTATTTTTAATATATAACAAACAAACTCATATTACATAGTCTCTATTTTATGATCAAAATATTGAGTTGACATAATATTAACATTAGCTAAGAAGTGAGAAGACCTGAGGGATTAAAAACAAAATATTGAGTTGCAAAATACTATTAAACCAACACAGTTGACCTGAGAGACCAAAATGTGAAAACAAAATCTTGGGGACCAAAATAAAAATTTACTAAATTTTGAGAGGCTTAAAAACATATTTATGTCTTTTTAAGTAAATGGTGAATCATGTAAAAGATATTTCCTATTCCACAACATAAAGATATCCCTAAAAAGATATCAGTGAAGTGGACTTTACCCTTTCCCATCTAGAGAGACTTAGCTATCTGCCACTTGTGCCAAACCTTATCTGTAGCTGTTTGTATTACATAAGCAGTTATAATTTAGTTATAATACAAATTGTTAAACTAATGACCACAAAATGACGAATCAAAACTTTGTTATTGGGTAGTGGGGTGGGTCTATTAGACACTACAAAAATGGAAATGGTTCCGGCAATTTTTTGTCATTGTCTCTTTGTTTTATATAAAAAATAATAATATGATAGAGCAATCTGACTTATTAATCTACGCCATAATTTTCTGAAATCAAACTTAACCCGTGGGTTAAAGTTGCTTGATTGAAATATTGTTAATTGATTGAATTAGTGTTTACTTTAGAGTCAACAGGGAAACAAAGTCTATTGAACATTGACACATTTCTTTTGAAGGTAACACATTTGTTAATTAAGGGGTGTCCCTATTCCTTGCACAAGTTAGATGAGTAAGGTTCAATCAAAGTATATAATGAAGATATAATCAAAATACTCCCCAGTTTCAAAATACATTTCCAAATCAATCACTTCACATATGCCAATGCACAATTTTGATCATTAATATCTTTAATTATCTAAAGTAAAAAATTATAAAAATTTAATATTTAGAAAATATTTATCGAGACAAATCAAACAACATCTTACATGTTAATATTTGTATTTAAACATTAATTAAAAAGTATGGTCGAAGTAAGTCAAGTGAACAGTGCACATTGCAAAAATTGAACATGTATTTTGAAACGTAGGGAGTATCAGATAATATTCAATAAAGCATATAGTTAAACAAGTATAAATTCAAAATTTGACTTGAAACAAGCTTCTATTTGGTTGATTTGTAGTTTTTTATTCTTATTGTAATCAATTTTGTATAACAATCACATGAAACTCTGTAAAAGTTATATATAGGGTCTGTTTTGCAAGACCATTAAGCTAACTTATCACCCATTAATACAACACCAACATTTTTGAATTTCAAATTCAAAGCAATGCCTACCGTTCCCTCTTCACATCCGACTAATTCACCTGTCATTACTTCATCAAGACCATAAATACGAGCAACGTCGTCGCCTAGTACGAATAAAAAAGATCTGTTTGATCTGTTTATTAACAGTCTACTGGGATTACGAGTGTAGAGTTGGATGGAAGACAGCGTGCTTCAGCCTTCCGTGAAATCCAGGTCAATTTTAGAAAAAAGAGACATGGAATGGAACATAAGTCAAATTTAGAATAAGGTATCAAACAAAAGTCCTAATATTTTATAGTTTGTTACAAAAAATAGACACGTATATTCATGTAGGTTTTTTTTTTTTTAAGAGAAGGATGCTTACAGCAAAGATACTAAATTAGAAGAAAAGAAGAAAAAAAAAACTGAATTTGGATTTACATATGATATTGTTAGATGATTCAAGAGCTCGACCATATCCCAGCATGATACTAAATTACTAACAATACTAAGGGCCTGTTTGATAAACAGCTTATTTTCAGCTTATAGCACAAACGCTTATCATGATAAGCACTTATGTATAAGCTTGCATAAGCTATATTTATAGCAAAAGATAAAATAACATTAATTTATTTTGTATATACTATAAGTTGTTTTTATAAGCTATATTGGAGAACTAATGAAAATCATTTGAAAAAAACTTACGAAAATTGTCATAAGCTATTTTCATAAATTCTCCCAAACAGTCTCACAAAACTTATGTCAATAGATTAGCTTAAATAAGTCAATCCAAACCGGCCCCAACACTTGATAAAAGAAACTGAGATGAATGAAAAAAGAATAGAAAAAGATTAGACAACATCAGTGCAACTGAATTGAAATTTTAATTGAGCTAGATACAACCAAGTTATTTAACTATGAAGCAGTTGAAAGGTTTTTACAATTTTCAGCAGCAGCTTCATGTTTGTGTAAGATAACAATTAACATCAGTATGTGTTCCTAAATCATACATTGGCTTTTGCATTTGTTATTGACAGGGAGAATAGGGAAAACAAAACCTTTGACAAATATTTTTGAACAGTTTTAAGGGAACATAAGTTATGTCCCCTTCAATCCAAATCCAAATACTTACAGCTAAATGAACATGTCAATTCTCAAATCCACAATTAATAAACTAACACCAAATCTACACAAGTATAATTTGCAAGCAAGGAAAGCTTACAAGTTATGAAACACCGACACGACACCGACATGTTGACACAAGTTTTAAAAAATTGAATAATTGAATGTAACCACATATGTCGGTGCCGTGTCAGTGTCAGACACAAGACACGCCTTCAATCTGATCTGTCGGTGTTACAAGAATAAGCATCGCTCCAATCAAATCATTTATGAAAATAACTAGATAGCCTCAGTAGCAAGAGAGTTGAAAGTTGATTCAGAAATCTCATACTGTTTTGAAGATCTCTCCCCAACAATCTGAACTTTACTCAAACCAAAAGCATCCTTATCAGTACCACAAGGCCTGTATAGATTCTTCCCTCTTGCAAAATATCTTCCACTTCCAAATCTTGAACTAGAAACTTGTTCAACTGATTTAGAACTATGTTCAACAACACCATCTCGTACAAATTCCGCCTCCTCAGTCGTAGCCATAAGGTCCATCAAGTTACTACTGAACCCCAAATCCGAATGCACTCTCCTCGAATATCTCAACGCAGACTTCGACAATCTAGCATCCAAACCATCAAAATTCCCTTCTTCCGCAAACCTCGAACTAACTTGTCCGTTCCTCGGTTCAACTGGACGTCCAACGGTTTCAACCATCATACATGGGTTATTAAAACCATTCCACGAATGATTCGGAACCAATTTACACAACCCACCAAGCCAATTAACAACCTCATTCATCGACGGCCTTCTCTCCCTACAAGACCTAACACATTTTGCCGCAATCAAAGCCAATTGCTTCCTCACAACAAGATCCTTAGGAGGTGGTATTCTAGGATCATAAACAGCAAAAACTTTCCCTTTCTTAATAAGTGGAATAGCCCAATCCACAACAGAAGGAGGTGAATAAGCAACATCAATAGCTTTCCTACCACTTATAATCTCCAACAACAAAATCCCAAAACTAAAAACATCAATCTTAGTACTCAAATTATCAGGTGTAACATAACAAGGATCAAGATAGCCCATAGTACCAGCAGGTGGAGTTGACCTCACCCTATCAAAACCTCTAAGTGCTAAACCAAAATCACCTAATCTAGCATTATAATTCTGATCAATAAGAACATTAGCAGATTTAATATCTCTATGAATCACAGGTGGGTTTGATGAATGAAGAACATCAATAGCCTTAGCAGTTTGCAAAGCCAAACGAATTCTTCTACCCCAGTTAAGATTTCTTGAAGAAGAATGAAGAACATCAAAAAGTGTACCATTACACATAAACTCAACAACCAAAAGCCTATCTTTAGAATCATTGGTGAAACCAACAAGATTAACCAACCTGGGACTGTGAATTTTGGACAAAATATCGATTTCGTTATCAACTTCATTGGTGATTTCAGAGGATGAGATGGGTCTTGATGGTCTTTTTACAGCTACAGGTTTACCACGAACAATTGCTTTGTAGACATAACCATGACTTCCTTTGCCAAGAAGTTTGTTGTCTGAGAAATTGTTTGTTGCAGCTTCAAGGTCACTGTATTGAAACTGTTGGATCTTGATGGTTTTTTCTTTGTCTTTGTTTGGTTTTGATGTTACAGAATTTGAATTTGAATTTGAAGTTGAGATTGAAGATTCAGCTTTGCAAGAAAAATTGAGGTAACCCATTTAAGGCTTATGGATTTTGGAGACAAAATATCAGAACACAGATTTGGGTAGAAAATGTTTATGTTATGGAAAAGAGAGTGTAATAGTGTACACTAAGTTTTATTTTTATTTTTATTTTTATTACAAACGCGTTTTTTTTTTACATAATACTAGTAATTAAGTATTATTTTATTATCTTGACAAAAAATTAAAATTTAATTTAATGGTGTTTTTTTTTGGGTATATCTGTCTGTCTGTCATTGAAATTGGGGTCCACTTTTGGAATAATCTCGTGGCCCAAGGTGGGTAAAGTAATTGCGGATGATGTAAAGACAATAATTTAACAAGAAATTTAAGTTTTTTAAGTTAGTTAACTTTGTTTCTTTGAGTTTTTTTTATATCAATGAGGTCTTTCAAGTTATTTACTCGTAATAATTTGGAGGTTTTAAATCTTAAAATAGAAGTTATCTGGAGGTTAAAAGTTACGATTAAATAACTTAAAGGACTTAAGTGTTACAAAAAAATACTTATAGGACCAACTTATTACAATTAATTAACTTTGAGGATCTAAGTGGCACAAAAAAACTTAAATGACCAATTTGTTACAATTAAATAACTTAAAGGACTTTCGGAGTAATTTAGTCTATTACTAAATTATCATTTGTTTGTATGTGTATTCAATTTCATTTTTCATGTCATCGTGAGCTTAGCTCAGTTGATATGAACAATGCATAATATATGTCAAGTCTTGGGTTCGAATCCCGACCACCACAAAAAAATATTCGTTTTTCATATTTCAAAACAAGTTAATAATATTAATTAAGAGTATGTTTAAGAAAAAATAATAATAAATGCATCTTGTAATTTAAAAAAAATGCTTAAATATGCATTTCGTCCCTGTAATTTGAATGTATTTTGGTTTTCGTCCCTGCTAAAAAAAAAAATTTAAAAACATCCCTGCAATTTTTTTTTTGTTTTAAAAAGGTCCCTGAAACCACTTTTTTGTTGACATGGGATGGTTTTTGCCACGTGGCACTGACGCAGTCCACGTCATTTAAAATTTTTAAAATAAATTAAAAAAATCATAAAAAAATTCCAATTTTTTTTAAAGATGAAGAAAAAAATTTGGAAATTAGTTTTTCGAAAAAAAAAATGTAATATATATAATTTTGAAATTAAAAAAAATTTAATTTCACTTTTTTTTCCCAAATTTTTTAATTTTAATAGTTTTTTTTATGATTTTTAAAATTATTTTCATATTTTTTTAATTTTAAAAAAAGAATTTTCAGAATTTTGAAAAAATATTTTTTTTTAATTATATGGCATGCCACATCAGCGCCACGTGGCAAAAGTTGCACAGTCAGCAACTGTCACATGGTCAAAGTCATGCCAACTCAGCTGAATAGTGGGGCCAGCGACATTTTTAAAACAAAAAAAATTTTGCAAGGATGTTTTTAAAATATTTTTTTACAGGGACGAAAAACAAAATGCGCCCAAATTACAGGGACCACATGCATATTTAAGCCTTAAAAAAATGGCTTACATTATGGACAATTTTTGTATGAAATGAATGCTTATATATAAAGACGAAGGAAGTATTATTTTAGAACAACTCTTTTGCATACTCTCATTATTTATGATCTTAATTTTTTGGTTTTAATTTTTGTGGCAATACTTACGTTGTTCCAAACTCAGATTCTCATTTATAATTTATCTTTGATAGAGATCATTAATCACTTGAATGAAATTGTTTGGATAAATTAGAAATAGTCATTTTTTGTCCCTGAATGTGTAATTAGTAGCCGCAATAACACTCATTGTATTGAAATTTCAAATTAGTTCATTATTATGCACTTCGTTAGTTAAAATACTCTCTAATGATAAAATAATCTTTAATGTTGATATTAACCATTTTTCATAAATGAATTGAAATAATAGTAAATAAATATTTATGGATTGATATGACAATAAATAAATATATTGAGTGATTAATATCACATTATTGATGAAATATTTTAACGTAAAGGACGGTTTTGACTAACATAATACAAAATCAAAGATTATTTTAAAATTTTGATTCATTAAATGATTGTTGTTGTAGGTTGTGGCCACTCGTTACATATTCAGAGACCGATTAAAAAAGGAATTAAATTGGTTTAAAATTAGTAAATGTCGGTTTAATTAATTCTTACTGAAGTATCGTTAAGAAACATCAATTTGAATCATATTTGAGATTCGTAAGGATCAATTGGCATTTATTTTTTAAAAGACCAATAACTCTTGGTTTTTGTCAAAAAACTCTTGGTATTATTTATCTTTTTATTTAACTTTTTGTTCTACCCTTAGTAGTATTATTTTTGTTACTCAAAAAGTTTGGTTATTTTTTCGTAATTTTAATTTCGACCAGCTAAGTTTTTGCAATGACTTTATTTTTTACTCAACGTTTTTAAATTTATGCTTGTTGTGTTTTAAATTAAGGAAATACTAATAAGTGTTTTTATGACGTTTCTTTAAAAGTTTAAACTGAAAATTTTATTAGAAATTATGCATTTAACATATTAAAACAACAAAAAATAACTTTTCTATGTAAAATTTATCAATCATTTTATTTTTGAATCCTTAACAAATTTATTTGTTACCATAACCTTTTAAATTATAGTCAAGGTGATTTCAAAACAAAAATTATTGTCAAAGTCGTACTACGAAATACGAATTAAGAAGATTCACTTGATCTCCCCCGTGATTTCTATGCACTTTCGTTGCCCTTGACTAGTCACACAAAGTCATTATAGATGAAATAACGAAATTGTATTATCAATTTAAACTAATTGATGTCACAAAAAGTCATTATAGATTTTTCTTTTTAAGGAACAAAGTCATTATAGATGAAAATGTATCCACATTTATTCGTGTCACGGTTGATAGGATGTAATCCAAGGTTTATATTAGGAGTCTAGAGAATGTAAAGGTTGTCTGCAAGTATATATTGCATATAAGAAATATTGGTATAGCTGCAACGAATCAAATCCACTGTCACCTAATACATGTTGTTTTCTCGATCAAATTCGATTAACACATGTTGCAGGTGTTTGAATTGAACAAGTTAAAAGCCAAAAAGAATTGCCCACAATTCAGTTGTAAGAATATTTGAAGAGGTAATTTTGAGCGTAAAACCATAGACAACTTTACCATGTTTATTGGAGATATAGTAGGTTAGTTAGGTTAGTACTTATAAATAGATTTAAGGTAGTCAAATCGTACCTTTTTTATTTTTATTTTTACAAAATAGTCAAATTGTACTCAACTCTTCATTTGCAATATTTTCTTTGTTATCAATAAAAAAGAGCTTCAAGCTTTGTATCTATCATTTCCATGGATGACATATTGCATAACATGGTAGAGCAAATTTGGTATTTACCTAGAAGAATATTTCCCGCTGTACTTTCTAGGAAAAATTCAATTTCCTCATTATCATTTCTTTTAAGTTTTTCAAAAGAGTTCAAATCTTTTTTTTTTTTTTACAAAAAAAAAGTTTAACACTTAAAAGTGATTATTTTGAATTGTGCTTATTCGAACTCGCAAATGAGAAATTGCATGTTAATGAAGATCAACGCAACAGTGAAAATAGAGATAAAATATGAAACCACCAGTGTTCTCTCTTTTCTCTTCTTAAACTACCTTTTCTGGCAATATGAACACCCTTAAAAGTGCATGCATTCATAAGTCTTAAAGATAAAGATATGTGGATTAATTAGGTAACATAATTCCATGGTATCTAAATATGTGGAGAATATTTAGAGGGGTAAATCGGTAACATGACTCCAACATCCAAAACTTGGTACAACATGCATATAGAGTCATGTCTAGAACATAGCATATACAAGAGTCTATGTGAGAGTCTTGATTGATTATGTGAATTATGTGAAGATGTGTGCATGACAATGTGTATCATGTGATATTTGGTGGTGGTGAATGAAGTGCGGATGATGTATGTTTGATTTGGCGATTAATGATAATGCGAGTATTTGTTATATCTTGTGTTGGTGATTTTGATTGTTATTATATCAGTTCCATTTATTAAATAAATATGTGGACTTGTAAATCTTAATGCTATGCTTTAATTTCATTTAATCTTTATGTTGGATGTAATCATACCCTCTAGTGATTGCTTGCTCGTCTACATCACTATATGGTGCAGACATGCATGTTGAGGATGCTTGATCGACGTGAGTAACAAGGGATGACTTGAGGCCTATCCTCCTTCTTTGCTTTTTCTTTTTTGGAGTCTTAATGGCTGAGCTCTAATTAGGGTGTTTTGGGAGTCTATTTATATTTTTTCTTGTCATGGATTTATGTTTTGAGAAACCCATGAGTTCTCATGATGTATTTTGAGATGTTGAGATGATGACTCTATGTCGTTTTACTTTATGAATCCGCTGCAACTGTTTTATGATTATGATGATATTATGATTATTTGGATTAATGATGGAGTAACACCTTAAACCTTTGTGATTATTTGTTGATGTATTATTTAAATATCGTATTGGGGTTTGATGGTGTTACAAAACTCCACCCAAAGTCCTCATTGGGGATACTGTGAGCATAAAAATCACCCAAAAGGAGTATGAAGCAGGGATTGCAGAATGTAAAAACAGTCTCCATTGTCGATTAACCTTGCAAAAAGGGGATCCCCCTTTGACAATTAAATCGTTGTCACTCAAACTGAAAGGAATTTGGCCCAACATGAAGACATGGATGGTGATTCCACTATGTAAAGGGTATTTTGAATTCAAGAGTATTGGAGGAAAACAATGCCAAAGATTTTAATCCATAAACACAAGTCCAATCTCAGATTTTAATCCACAAACACAAGTCCAATCTCATGCTCAAATTTGGGCGAGGCTGCTGAATCTTCCCTAAGAGTATTGGAGGAAAACAATGTTGTTTGAGATTGCCTTCGGTATTGGCACGTCGTTGTCCATTGACGAGGTACCACAACCCAGGCTCTTTGGGAATTTTGCTCGCATCTTTGTGGATGTTAACATATCCGGGAAACTATTTGATTCGGTGTTAGTGGAACGTGATGGTTACGCTTTTCCGGTGTCTGTTGAATATGAAAGAAAGCATGCCTTCTGTCACAATTGTAAGGTTTTGGGTCACACAATAATGCAATGTAAGAAAATTAGTACCAATAGCACTGCAGCAGGTTCTGAGTTACAACAGAAAAGGCACACTCTAACACATGATAAGCACAAGATGGTTCACTCAAATGGGAAAAGCCTTAAGAGTAGGTCTAAAGAAGTGGAGGTTCCTCAAACTAAAGAGCATACTAATATTCTGACTGATAGTGTTTTAAAACAGAGTCCTGTTGCAGAAGGACTTGAACAACACCTAGAACAACTTGAATAGGACATGACAATATCAACACAGATTCTGCAACCTGATAATCAGAGTGGTGTTGAGGATGCATGCATCACTTTGAACAATTCTTTTGATCTTCTTAGCTCAGTTGAGGTGATTCCCCATGGGGAGGATACCTTGGCAGATGAGACCTTCAATGCTACCTCTGAAGGGCAGTTGGCTGCTAGTCAGTCAGGTACATTGGAGGTTCCTTTAGAGACTGTTTGTTTGGCTACTGACACCACTTTTAAGGGTAGTGGTACCTTAGACACTGGTTGCCATAGCGAACAGGGGGGGGGGGGGCC
>Ga0228711_1011851_pt1 | contig 10903 bp, 6 predicted proteins | sample MedpolnodulmetaG_2_FD_177996 | JGI IMG/M metagenome (GOLD analysis project Ga0228711, IMG submission 177996) | Root nodule microbial communities from Medicago polymorpha collected in Santa Monica, California, United States - brown nodules | ecosystem: Host-associated > Plants > Roots > Nodule...
GAACTAAATTAATATTTATTCATTAAATACAAAATTAGAAAATAAAAGCAAATATAAATAACAAGGAATGAACAAAATTAATACATATAACAACATCTCATTTTATTAATAGAATTTATACAATAATCGATACATTGATACATTTATTCGAATTCACTAAATAATTTATTTATTTTCTTTTTACCCTCTTGGAGGTAAAAAGTTCTTTTTACCCTCCTGGGGTAAAAAGTGAGCAGCCTTCTTGGGGCAAAATAGTGACCAACCATCTTTGGGGAAACAACATCATCAACTTGTGGTAAATTTAAATCTGGTTCTTTTTATACCCAAGAAGATTCTTTTTACCCACGACAAAAAGCTTTTGGGTAAAAAGAAGCAAATTTAATTTTACCCCAAATGTTGATCTCTTTTTCCCCAAGCGAGCTAGCCACTATTTTGCCTCAAGAAGTCTGCTCACTTTTGCCCCCAAAAGAATATTGAAAAAAGAAAGAAAGAAGACAAAGAGAAGGAGAGAGTGAGGAGGGGGAGAAAGTGATATGGTGTCAGGAATTAGGGAAGTATGTAGGGGTATTTAAAGGTGGGAATAGTAGTATAGGTTATAAACACCATTAATGTGGTCAAAAAACGTGTAAAATTTGGTAAAAAACGTGTGGATTGAATGTTGAAAAACTGACCACAGTCGAAAAAATGTTTGTTCTTCAGCTCTGACCACCGGTCAACGTGCATGAGTTAACTCGCGGACATGCCAGTGGTGCGTGATTTAAGTCACACAAAAGTTATAACGTGCGTGAGTTAAGACACGCTGCATGATTTAATTAGCGCAGAGGCATTATTGTCCAGTCAACTGGGTGGGAGCGAAACGTGCAGGATGAAAAACAGTTATCTTAAAAAAATGCACATAATTTGTTGAAAGCCCATATTTGTTGTGGGTAAAAAAGATCCGGCCCATGAGGCAAAGCACCTTCTTCTGTTCGTCCTTCCATCCTTGGTACCACTGAGACTGAGAGAACACGAAATGGCGTCGAACTGTAGTAGGAAATGTTTCCAAATAGCTTCTTCTTCTTCTAAAACCCTATTATCTCGTCGATCTTCTTCTTCTTCAAACACCACCAATAAATTTAATTCCTCTGCTTCTTCTTCTTCTTTTCAAGCTTCCCCACAAAAACGCTCTCTCTCCTACTCCATAAGGTAAATCAGAATTTATATATTTTCCATACTTTTATATAAAAATGTATCTGAATTGAATTGAATTGATTAATAATGTGGTTGCATTTTAGGTTACCGGTGCAGTTGGCTGGTACACAAGTATCATTGACGCCATTGCATAGTGTCACTGCTTCTGCATTGTTCACTTCTTTGCTATCTTTGCATAATAACACCTGGGGTGTTCTTTCTGAAGGTACTATAATTCTCTTTAACTTCCAATGTCGTCGCTCAAGTCGTAGAGTAGGGTCTGTTTGTATCTACTCATTTGAGCTTATCTATTGGAAGAACTTATGAAAACTGCTTATGACATGTTAATAATCTGTTTTCAATGAAAACAACTTATAGTTTTTACGAAAAACAATATGACTTTATTTTATCTTTGCTATGGATATAGCTGATGTTTCGGGTCTGTCACACTACTTTTTCAATACCACTTTGGGTGTGTACCCTCACGGTTTGGTCTGGCACCTCGTTAGGTTGAGGAGTGTGGACGTTGTTTATAAACTGCTTTTCGCCTCGATTACCAAGCAATGTGGGAGGCCTCGATTCCCAAACAATTTGGAACTTTAAGATGTACCGGAACAGCTTATAATAAGCACTTATATATGATAGGTGCTTATGCTATAACCTTCCAATTAAGACATTTATCTGTCATAATACTTCTAGTGTTATGTTGATATATAACAGTGGGACTAATGAGACAGATTCGACAAATGGATTGAGACATATAATTTTGAGTTGGAGAGACAGTGATACTTAAGAACTAAATCAGGGTTTACTTTTATATTTTTTAAGAACTACTCTTTGTCATTTTATTTGAAAACCACATTGTCTGAGATGATAAAAACTAACAAGGGGGGCGATAGTACCACATTATGTTTTGTATCATTTTTGCCAATTTGGGCAGGATAGTTTAGCTTCTTCAAAAAAAAAAATGTTTTGCATCATTTTAATTATTTTTTTAGCTTTAATGTAACTGTAATTAGTAATAATAACTCTGATTGTTAGTGAATAGGATTGTAACTTGTTATTGGACCTATGTTATGACTTATGTCCTTTCCCCGCCTAGATTATTGGTTGTTTGCATATCTGTATCTGTTAATGTGTAGAGTAACAATAACAACTTCAGAGACACGTGTTAGAGAATAGGCGTAATGATACTCTATGGTGTTATAGTGATCATTTGAGCATAATCGTTGTTGAGTTTATTTCAAGTATAATAGTCATTTGCAATTTCATTGTTTGTCACAAGGCTTCTAGTTTCTCATGTCAGGGAAAAGTTTAGTGGTAATGATATTTGACATTTCACTATTGTATTTTCATCTCACATTTGTTGTCTGGTCAATTTGTTTGTACCCATTTCACCACTATTCACCCAATTTCATTGGCAAATGTAGTTCATAATATAGTTCCTAATTACTAATATTAGGTGTCCTTTTGATTCAATTACAGCGGATGTGACCTAAAAACAATGTTTCAAATACATAGTCAGGCAAGTTTTCACTTTCAACTTTTACTTCCTTAATAGGATAAGTTTAAGAATACTTTACGTATGGGGGAGGAGCCAGGAACATTTGAAATACCATCTTCATGTTGTGTTCCTGACAAGAATAGGCAAATGTAGTGACAAAAAAGTAGAAAATTTAGCCTGAAAGACTTCATAGTGGTTCAATCTAATTTAGTATATGCATAGGTTTTAATGATGATGCGAAAACCAGATGATAATTGAGAGACATTAACTTGCTATACGAAATGGCAAAGCTGTGGCAAGTGGTGCTATGTTGCCTGTGCCGATGCTGGTGGGAAGATCCATATCAACACTTTGGCAAAATGGAGATGTCCGACTAATGGTCTGGGCTCTGGGATCTTTTTGTGCATTTGTGAAAAGGGAAAAAAGTGGTTCTTATTAACTGCTCCTGTAAGCACTTTTTAAAACTCTGCCAACCAATTTTTTCAAAATCGAGATCCTATTTAGGTCAAAAGGAAGTTAAAAGATTATAAATTGTGGGATCATAACACGAGTATAACATAAGATCCTTCTAAAATTATGTTTCTAAACTTTAAATAGAAGTATGATGGTACAATTAATTTGAACACGAAATAATGAGTTAAAGGTCCTTCTTAATTTGAACAGTTTACAGAGAACCCAACAATCATAGAGAATGTACTTCATGTGAAGGCACATAACATTACCACACCACCCGAGTTTCAGTGTTTCACAATTTCAGAAACAAAAAAGTAAAACAACAAACAAGAGTGATAGATACAGAAAGCATTGTTGTAAATGCGACCCGTGACCGTGTGTGTATAGGCATTTGGCAGAGAGAGCTGTAACCTGCAACGGCCGACCTGTTTTAATGGTATGATGGAAAAGGTTTGGCAGCAAGACTGCTGACAACACAAAAATCTTATTTTATTTTGAAACCAATGCTTGAAAAGGGATTTAATTAGGATTATTGATTGGCTATGACACATTAACGTGGACTGGAAAAATCTGGCATATAGTTTAATAGATATGGATAGAGTTTATTGATAAAGTAGATTAAGTTGTATTTGTCTACTTATTTTTGTTTGAAATTTGTTATTGGTTTATTGTTAGTTACCTCTATCCCTATGTAAGACCCTTCTCACAAGACCCTCTTTAAATTACAAAATGCATTAATTATTTTTTCACAAAAATACCCCCAATTAAATGGAGAAAATTAAAAGAACAACCTTTTCTCTCTTATAATTGAAGGATAATTTTTGAAAGAGACTGTACATTATTGTCAAATTTAAAATGTAAAAACTACCTTTCTTAATTCTTGTGTTTTGCTCAATGAGGTCTTACATTTAGGGACAAAGGTAGTAATTAGTAGTTACTATGCCTTTTCTTTTCTTATCTGATTTTTTTTTTCTTTAGATGATTGCAAAAGTTGTTTGCTTGTAATTTTTTTATTCTACGCATCGAATCATCATACTACTTAACTTAAATCATCAACTATAAGCTGATAGGATTCTTGCATTTTGAAGTCCTCCACTATAATGATGTTCTTCTCTATTCATTAGCATATGTATATAGTACTAATTTTATAGTACCCCTGGGGTTGGCACCCCTACCCAATTGGCAGTAATATTGATTGCAGAACTTAATGATAAAAATTAGTGCTACTAAAACACTTGTTAGATACATAAAAAAATTCTTCAGTACACAATAACCCTGACATTTACTTGTGATTTTGTGACAGGTTTTGCAACACCTTTATAACATTCTGATAATGATATCTTGCTTCTAGGCCATCCAGATACTGTTAGGTGCAGGTTGTTTCAATACTTGTTTCTAGTAGGTACTGCGATCAATAATGTAATTTGATTCATTTTATTTATCTACTTAGACTCTCAGGCGCAGTTGTCCTGTTTACATTTACCAAGTATTTTTTTTGGTTTCAGCTCTCAGTATTTCCCTGATGGTTAACCCTTCAATTTGGAAAAAAAAAATCATGTAAAATGTATACTAGTTTTTCAAGTGACTTTATTTTGCATGAATCTTCTATTCAGCTAAAGTTGTTTATCATGTGATTTGATCTATTTATTAATTATGAATTTCATAGTCCAAATTCTCAAGCTTTGACACAATTCTTTTGCTTGGTACGTACCAAACGTCATCATGATCACTGGATCAGTATTGCTAAGATTTGTGGTCGACGACCGTTCAGTTTTTTAAACACCGCTTATAACCCTTAACTTTTTGTTTAAATTTTTTCCAATGTAGTCTAAAAACAATTAGAATTTCAACTCTTGCCTATTTTGTTTTATACTTGCTAGGTAAATATATTTGATGCTTTTCGTGTGTCTGTAGACTGTTGAGTATTTAACAGTCTCGCCATTGTCCTATGAAGTATAAAACAAACATATATTCACTTCAGATACTAATATTTACTGTATAGACATAAAACTGCTCTTAAGCAGGCATCTATTTTTCAATATTTATGTCTTTGGTTTCACAGTGGGATAGACAAAATTTCAGGCGCATAAAATTGATTTTATCATGTTGATGTCGATTGAAATTGATTTTGTATGTAAAATTGATTCTGACTTGAACTTAGGACATGTAGCTTTTGATTTAAATATGATTTTAACACTTAAATTTATCGTTCAACTCACTTTATTATTAAAAAAACTTAAATTTATTGTTAAATTCACTTTTAACTAAAATGAATTTTATAAAATAAACTTTTCAGAAATAATTTCTTGTCAAGGTAACAACCAAACACTTTTTAAGTTTTGATTTTTTTTTCTATGGACGAACTTATGTGTCCATTTGGTCAGAGTACAACTTAATGGGATATTATGTGTCCATTTGGTCAGAGTACAACTTGTTAATCTAATTACAACAAATAAAATTACAATTTAGAAATAGAAAGGAAAGATTCAAAAACAGACAAACACAAAAGGAAAAAAGAACAAATTCGAACGAGGCATCCTGCAAGCCTTTACACAAATTTTGCTAAATGATAGAAGACCAAGATTCTTCTTTACCGAGGATAATCACAAATTCTCTTTTTCACTTGTTTTTTCGTTGTTCCGGTTTTAGCTTTGATTCCGACGGGCTTGATATCTCTGGATGATGGTGTTAAATGACCTTTGAGTAGAAGATCTTCATCAACATCCTACTTTTCAGACTAGGGGTGATGCCTGTAAAGATATTACAACACTTGTGTCCGTAAGCGTCGTGGATCTATCTATTGTTGGGCTCGACGAGCTTAACGCAAGTGTAAATTAAAATTCCAAAATCCAAAAGAGATTGGATTTTGCAGCGCAGCGGTAGCGATAAAAATGAACACCAATATTTAACATGGAAAACCCTCTAATACTGAAGGAAAAACCACGGGACAAACTCCGAAAAATATTCCACTATATTTAAGAATATTACAATATTCTCTTCGCTCTTTTACACACACAAGAGATACAATATAGTGTTTTCCGTGAGACCTACTTCTATTCTAATGCTATTATTTTATAGCACCTAGAAGTTATAGAGATGATACCCACCCGGTATATTTTTCCCACACTCTCTGGATTTACTAAACACTCTATTTTTCCTCTCACACAACTTCTACACACACAGAAGCTTTGTATTTTCACTTCTGCTTCGATGCTGAAGCTTTGTATTTTCTTTGAGTTTCGGATGCTTTCCTTCCTTCAAACACACTTCTATTTAGAGAGGAAATAAGCTGATGAGGAGTTGAATGCCATGCACTCGTTTCACACTAAAGTCATGACCTTCTTGTGTGAAAACTATAATTTTATGTCATGCTTTCAAACTGCTGCACCGCAAGCTATGTGTGTTCTCTGCACAACCTATACATAGCCAAACTATTTGAAAGAAAAGACTAAGCCATTTATTTAACGTGTAGAAGACTTTGCCAATTGCTTGTTGCATTTTCGTTTTGGCTGGAACATGCTCCACGTGGTGGGACCAACATCTATTAGGTTAGCTTTAGGGTAAAGTTTGTGTATACATAAATCAATGCCCCTAACATTCAGTAAGTCAAGATATCATCTTACTTAGTATTCAAACCTGGACCCAATTTGCTAACAGATTACACTCCATATTTACTCAAGAATGATAACCATAAATTATTGAGAGAAGTTTTTCATTTCGCACTCGGCACTCCCAATAGGCCAATAGTGTATATATATCTTCGGAGAGGAGACAACTATAGAACGAGGAAGGAAAAAAAGGATTTATTAAATAATACAATAGTGATAAATGAACAAAGGATATCCCTAGAAAATGAACAGGGATATATGTACAAAATATTGATGTATTAAATGTTAGTTAGAAGGTTTATATTGAACGAAAAAACATATGTTGAACAACGTACCGTTGTTAAGGCTCTATATATTTAATGACTTAAAGTTTTGAGTGAAGATATGAAACATCACATTGTAATTATTATAATTATTAGCAAGAACATGAGCATCTCATTGTGAGGATGCATAAGAATCACTTCCTCCATATTAAAAGCAAGTCTCATATTTGCAAGAACATCTTTACACATATTCGTCTTCCGATAAACATGGATAATCTTCACTTCCCAACCGGAAGCAAAAAGACTTTTGATTCTCTATATTATCCTCCAACTTGATCCACTTCCTTCTCCCCATATTGATGCTCTTAACCACCACATATATGAATAATGAACCCATCTGCACCTCTAGCTTCAAGATTCCTTCCCTTAAGCCAAACATAAACTTTATTCTTTTTATTCATGTAATTTTGATTCATATAATTTTGTGTTCCCCCTTTACGTTTAGATTGATGTTTTTTATGTTGTTTATTCTTTTTCTTCATATAAATTTTATGTTCCTCCTTTACGTTTAGATTGATAAAGACCCTGTAATTCAGCCACATAAGCACTTTTAACTCCTAGACACTTCATGAAGCCAGTCACACACACACCTGGCTCCTCTTCATGAAGCCAATTCAAAAGGCTATTAGCACCATTCTGATCACAACCACAATTAATCGTCGTATTATTATAGAACTGAAGCCAATTAAGAACCTGGCATCACTGTATAGTTACATTGAGCTGCCAAATTTTCTTCCACATAGGGTCCCCTCTATAATGACTCCATGGGGCATACCTGCAAATTTTAACTTCTCAAATAGTCACATTGAATAAATCATTGCCACGCTTCTTAGCTTATGAACCAAAAGGCCTCACAACTTTCCTCCTTACAAACATATACACTAAATTTTCATTCCCGAATAATCACATTGAATAAACGGCCACCAACAAGGGATAGGCAAAGATGAGGGAGTAAGAAAGAGTACCAATAAAATTTTATTTTGAATCAATCAATAATCTCCAATTTGTTGCTTCTAAAAACTCATGTGTATCCTAAGAAAAAATGTTCAACTTGTATCCAAATATATACTAAAATTTTGACGTTGTCATCGTGGACACAATAAAATTTGTTTCCGGTTTGATTCATAAGCTCAAGTTTCAGTATATATATATATATTTTTAACTTTTGATGATTTAATTTTTTTTTTGAGAGGATGATTTAAAATTCATTTCTAAGCTTATAAAAATATTGGACAAAACATTCGTATATAGAAAAGTTATATATCTTAATCTTAATAATATAGAAATGTGGAACCACAAATAAGAAAAATACTTAAGTGTCAAGCTCTAAGATCATTGTTGCCACATCACAGTTTAAAACAATTTTTCTTTTGCCAAATTAAGCTTTTGTTCATTAACAAACATCATCTTTCTTCAAAATAATAATTAAAAACTATTGATCATATCTCACATAAACACACAATTTGAATAGTCAAATTTTCCCTCCCTTGAAGACTCAAATCGGGCCATATATGCAGAAACTTAACAAGGTCCAACAAAAACTTTTGACCCAATTTACAAAAAAAACAAAGAAGCATTTATTAGATTACTGCTCTCCCCCCTGCACTTTTCGCTCGCACCCAGCCAAACTGACCAAAATATTCCTGCGTTAGTTAACTAACGCATGTGTAAACCTATGCGTTAGTTAACTAACGCTGCGTAACTTAAGATGCACAAGTGTAAAACACTGCGCGAGTTAACTCACGCACTGCGTTAGTTAACTCATGCAAAGTGTTAACACATGCGTGAGTTAACTCACGCTCTACTGATATATCAGTACAACATTAAATGTACTGATATGCATTCAATGCAAAGTGTGTCACTCAATCCCGTAATCTTTACACGCTCATAATTGAACCGAATTGCGCCAGTTTAACAAGATTATCAGATAATACGACATAATCGATCAAAATTACACAAAACATCGTTTTTCGCACAATCACATAATCACCAATAAACGATCCAAACGGTCCAAATTACACAAATTCGCTGGTAATGACCCGTAATCACTTAAACACACTTAATGACATGTAAACGATCCAAATTACACAAATTTGTCCATAAATTTCTAAAATTACATAATCTCACATAAACGGTCAAAATTATCCAAATTCATCGTTAAATTACATAAACACAAATTCATTAAAATTCAACAATACAAACACAAATTCGGAAAACATTACACTATTACACTTGAATAAATATTACACTTCAACGGATCAGACAAAAAGATACAAAGTGTTATTATCATCCATTAACCTAAACACGTAATCAACGTCGCTATCATCTTTAAGAAGTTGTGGATAATACACAGTCTTCCAGAAGTCCTCTTCCTTATCCCCCCCAAGTCCAAGCCTGACACAGTTACTATCACATTACGTGTTCTATGATTTGAACCAATATGGATAAAGAAGTCGTTAAGTTTTGCCTTCAACTCGTCCAACTTGTCGGTGGGGTTTACAGTGAACCAAACCCTCTTTTTCACATCTACATAACGAACTTCAAGTTTAACTGGATCTTGTGCATTTTCAGACATGTTTCACTTCACAAAAATATAATGAAAAACAAATATGAGATAAAATAAATAGTTGAATAATTAGAGACAAAGTCATGCGAGCAATAATTGGTGTGACATAACTGGCCACCAAAAAAATAATTCATTTCATATATTTATATAATATAATATTAGTTACATATTGACCACAAATATCCAAATTACATAACCGGCCACCAAAAAATACGTCGGGGTGTAATACCACCAAAAAATAGGACGAACACCGACCGACCAATTCGTGTCATAACCTATAACCTATCTAAGAACTCTAGTGACATTCCTAAATTGTCTTCTTCTTCCATGTATTCCATGCCTTCAAATTGTTGTTCCTTTGAATTTCAATAAATTACTTGCATATGACTCCTCTGTAGGAGATTCGACCAATTCTCTCCAAGCGATCACGACTTTCTCAACAACCTCTCTATTCTTCACCTTGTTCTTCTTCAATTCTTTCTTGTCAACTATTGCACCCTTGAAAGACTTTGGGTGAACTTTAAAATCCGTGATGCACTTAGCCCTTACATTCTTCCCAATATGAAAAAAACAAAGCATGGTGTATGTTTCAGGGAAAACTGTGCCAGCGGCATTCATCAAAGTACCATCCCTGTCGGTGACAATCACCTTAGACATGTTGTCTTTTGAGGACAAAAGACCTTTCACCATAGTAAGTGGCCAAGTAAAGTTATCCTCTAGTTCAAAGTGAAGAAAGGCGAAACCAGCGGAATACGTCATTTTTGTAGAGGTGCAACCAACTATCTCAAACAACGGCATTCGGTAGTTGTTGGTTTTGTAAGTGGAGTCCATGACCAAAACGGTCGGAAAAGTGTTGAGCAATTTAATTGACTCCGGATGAGTAAAAAATATGTCTTCAAGAGTGGTTTTCTCACTATTGCATCTTGTGTAATAGACGTATTTATGCTCCACCAAGTTCGAAATCAATTATTGCAACTCCGTCATGTTACCTCTTTCCCCCTTGCGCCATCTTGTTCGCACATTGTACACTTGCTTGATAGTTGTCACACTTTCTTTGTTACTTTGCTTCAAATTGGTGAGAATATTCCGAGCATCGTCAAACTCTTTGTCATGTCGATAACTTTTTTCTTCTCCTCCGCACTAAGTCTACCTGCAATAAGGTGTCCTGATAACTTCTCATCCAAGTCATGGTTGTGCATTCCACAAAGCATTGCAAGCCACCAATCATTTGTATCCTTATCAAAGAAACCTTTCAACCTAAACGGACAATTACATTTCC
>Ga0228711_1011852_pt1 | contig 10902 bp, 5 predicted proteins | sample MedpolnodulmetaG_2_FD_177996 | JGI IMG/M metagenome (GOLD analysis project Ga0228711, IMG submission 177996) | Root nodule microbial communities from Medicago polymorpha collected in Santa Monica, California, United States - brown nodules | ecosystem: Host-associated > Plants > Roots > Nodule...
GTTTAATTTTTTTTTTGTAAAAAAAAAAAAAAACTAACTCCATATTTCTAATATTGACGTTGGTGGTTTAACAAAAAAAGTGTATTTTAACGAAAAAAGAAAGAAATTTTTTTTCAATGGCAGACATATATTATAAAAATAAAAAGAAAAGTGTAGTATAAAACATTTCTTTTAATTTTTTTATTAAAAAAAAAAAGTAAAAACGTTTTAGTGTTTACTTATCAAAACAAAACTAAAGAAACATTTTAATGGGTCACTGTCAGACCCATTCTAGCTTGAATGAAGTTGCAAACCTAATTATATGTTTGATCAGTGGAAAAATTAGGGACTGAACGCGACAATTTCAATTGTATTATGTTTGGTCATAAATTGTTTCAAGGACTGAATAAATTGGAGAGCAAGGGATATGAGAAAAATTAAAATTTGTGACCCTCACTAAACAATATCCCATCTTACTCCAGGCAGCAATGACTTTTTGAGAGTCGGTGGTGCACTCTTCCTCTTGCGGCTTTGGGTTCCTTAGATTCCCTAAAGTTGTCGTCTCTGCTACTTTGGTAGTGTTGTTAGATAGATGTGCTAGACATCGTTCCCTTTCTCTCTTCATCTTCTTCTTCTATTTGTGCCTGTATTTTCTATCATGGTAAAATTGTTGTTACTACTTGTTGTGCTTGTCCAGCCGAATCGTCCTCTAGTGCATTGAAACCTCCTCTCTTTGTCACCTCCCCCTCTTTGTTGATCCTATCTCTAAAATGTGGTTGTTGTTAATTTGGTCAGTTGTTTGTAGTCTCTTTGCATGTTATTATCTCATGATTCTCATCTATTGGAGTGATCTACTAGCTAAACTTGGTTTATTTGCTAGGTCTGGTACTTCAATATGGTTTTGGGTCCATTTGTTAGTCCTTTTGTATTCAGATCTGGTTTGGTTTAAAAGAGCCATTGGGGTTTCTGTTTGTTTGTGAGCTGGATTTCTTGTCTATTTCAGTTTGGAGGTGGCTCATTTTTTGGAAGGACATGTGTGGAATTCAAGCTTGGTTGTGCAAGTTCAAAGTTAGATGCTAGTCCATTGCTTAATTTCAAGAATTTCACTTTATGGTGGTGTTATTCTTCTTTGTTTCCGGTGGTGTTTTCTATTGTTCTTTTATTTCAGTTTTATGTTTAGAATGTTGTACTGTAATGGGTTATTGCTACCCTCTCGTGTGGGTATTCATTCTTAGCTAGGCTATGTTAACATTATATGTGTGAGATGTATAAGTCAAGAGCAAATCACGTGCTTAAGTGATGTAATTGTAGGATTTTGCAGTAATTCTATATTTTATCCCAATAGTGGATAGTTTTCTGCACATGTGTAATCCCTAGCTTTTTAGCTATCAATGAATGAAATATCCTCTTTTCAACCAAAAAAAAAAGTTGAAATATTGTTCAAAGCTCTCGTCAACAATCATATAAGTCAGGACCCAACAAGGATAATCTAGTTTGTATGCCACTTGCAGAAGGTTGTTTTAAATGCAATATAAATGCAGCTCTTTTCAAACAACAATGTTATTGTTGGAAAACTTCTTGTGTTTATGTGTAAATTGAAAAAATTCAATTTCATAGTTATACGCAACTTTTGGGCTATGCAGATTTGTAAAGAGGTGATGACACAATCAGCATAACCACCACACTCACGACGCCGCTATTCGACCTCTCGGGTTTTAGGCTTGAATTGTGCGGTGTATTATTTTTAATAACCCGAAACCTTAAAATTTAATTTTTCGAATTTTTTATTTCGGTACATATCATCGCCATGTAAGCATTATGTACGCATCAACACATGTTTGACACACGCCAACATGCACTAAACTCATGCCTACGTGTGTCTGATACATGCCAACGTGCGCCCTCCATTGATTAGTGTAGGTCAACTAATGTCATTGATGTGTCATTAGTGAGGCAAGATCATGTCATTGATTCCACAACTATCAAACTATCTCGACCTTCCATTTTGGTTGCCTTATTGGTACTTGCACTATAAGTGTTCCACCGTCACTAATCCTTACACCAACGTTCTATTGAGTTGTCGGTAACTTTTCTCTCTTCTCCCTTTGTCTTCTCGATGCACTTCTGAGCCAACTTCTCCCACTTTTATTTTATGTCCCTTTAGATTTAAAGTGTGTTCTTAAAAACGTAGTCTCTTCAAGATATAATGTCTCTTCATAATTAAGAATGGTCTTAAGAGCCTAGTCCTTTCAATAAATTATGTCCCTTCGGAATTAACAGTATTCTTAAGATCATAGTCATTTTTTAGATATATTATCCCTTCAGAAATATGAATGATCTTAAAAATATAGCCTCTTTTGATATTGTATGCCCTTGGTGTTGGTCTATATGACGAACTAGGAAGTGCGCTAGAGGGGTGGATAGCATTTTTCGTTTTGCAAAAGCGTTGATTAACAAGAGTATGACTATTGATTTTGTGCGTGATAATGATAACAAAATTAAGACAATGAAAATCAAATAAGATTCAAAGGTGAATTGAGAAGTTCAAATAATGAATCTTATAGAGCAAATCAACAATCAATACACATACATTCAAATTGCAAAACTAAACTATCTCAAACCAAACATATTAACAACTAATGAACACTAGACTGATGAATCAATTTGGTTGAAGCCTACTTTTAACTTGATTGTGAGAAATAAATTGAAAGAATCTCAATTGAAGTAATTGAGATTAAGTGATGTAAAAAGGTAAGTTCACAATCAAATTAAGATGTTTTTAACAAAGAATTCATATGTAATTAAATTGCATGAATCTAAAAGGATAGGGAGAAGAATAACATCGCGATTTATAGTGGTTCCCCTTCTTCGTCCTCATTAAGGGTACATCCACTCTTCTTGATAGAAAATATCTCTATCAAGGACTTCCACCATGATGAAAAATGTTTACAAATTGTTATGATTACAAAAGATTCCGTCGATTTCCTAATCTTCAATCCTAAGCAACCACACTACCACCAATTCAAGTCCTTTTCAAATTGGAGAGTTTCTTGGTTTTCGAAACTCAAGCTTCCATACAATCCCTTGAATTACTTCACCGTGAATTCGTGTTGATGATGAAGGTGAGAAAAACCACAAGAAGGGGGGGGGTTGAATTGTGCGTTTCAAAAACTTCGTTTCTCTCTCGTTCAAGAACTGTTCTCAGGTTCAGAGTCTGAAGAGGTTCAGAGTCTGATTGAGTTCAGAGTCTTGTGCAGCGGATAAGAAATGATAGAACAGAGAAATAAAGAACACAAGCAATTATACAGGTTCCTTCCACAAACCGGAAGTAGTCCTGTCCCCCTTGCACTTCCAAGGAGAGTTCCACTAAAATGTAATGTCAGATTACAAGTTGCTCAATCACACAAGAAAGAGACTTCTCTGCTCAAGGACAACTCCAAGAGACTTCCTTTGCTCAATCACAACTGAAAGAGACTTCCTATGCTCAATCACAACTGAATGAGACTTGACTTAACAATTACAAAGAATTGAATAAGGTATTGAATACTTGATATACAATCAGAGGTATTCACAATACAGCGCAAAACAGAACAGACTCTGTTTTTCTAAGACACTTGAGAATTCTAAGATAAAACAATTGAAAGAATTCTCTAAGTTGTTGATGCTTTGTATTCGACGTTTAAGCACATAGTGTTTGGCCTTTCACGTGTGTATGTGTACTGTCTGGCATTTGTTCTCCAAGTCTTCATCTCTATTTATAGAGGAGTTGAGAGACGTTGGGAATTTAGCCGTTGCATCAAACTGTCCTTCTTGAAGCTTTGATTCTTCACCCTTGATCTTTTTCCTGATTTGATACTTGTCCTATGAAGAACTAATTTCAAATCCATTCCGTTTCCAAAGGAACAACGTCTGCTGCAATGTAGTTGTTATTCTTGTCTTGATTTGGAGACAAGTTACAGAGAAGGTGGTTGCAGAGACAAGTGCAGAGTTAGTGGTCGTACACTTCGTACATTGTCCTTTGTCAACTCTGATGAAGGGAGCTTCTGATGAGATATGCTTCTGATGGTCATAGCTTCTGATGACCTTAGCTTCTGAAGTCCTAGCTTCTGATGACGTGTCTTCAGGAGCTCTTCTCCAGACTCATTTCTTCAGTAGCAGTTCTTCAGACGCATTCTTCAGACGCTTTTAAGCTTCAAATGAATTCCTTTGCTCTTGACTTTGCTCAATCAGAATCTCTATGAATATATCTTTGATCATGATCCTGTACACTTTGAACAAATGTTTAGCAAATCCAATTGATAATTTTTAATACCTTGTTATCATCAAAACTAAAGAGTCTGATATTGTGAAACACCCTTTGTTCCAACAGATGATACTGTGTCGGGTCCACCGCCTGGGATAGACCTGTCTGTGACATTGATCCCCCTGCAGCATCAACCCTACCAAGTCTTGTGCCCCTTAGTTTTCCTCTCCCTTGACCAGCCAAAGGAGGGTCAACTGCTTGCTTCTCCCTCCATGTACTACTAGTAGAATTTTGCTTCCTCCCTAACCTACGTCTGTCAGGCCTGTCAGGCATCTGAGACGTATCCCTCTTAGACATATTTGCACAACATTTCAAAAAGAAAAAATCGATGAGACATTTTCATACGGACAATTCAACATTTCTAACAATTCAACAACAACACTTAAATTTTGCAGTGTCATTTCAATCCGTAAACTATCACATTGCAGTCAAACTAACTATAATCAACATTAACAAACATATTTCTAACTAATTTCATCATTAATAATCCAAAAAACAAAAAAAACTCATTCAGACATTTTATCAAACACCTAGAGTGCAACTTTCAATCAACTTAAAATCAAACAATTTCAAATACCTAAAACTATCACATTTCACTCTAAACAACATCTAAAATACGATTCCTAACTTAATTCATCACTAACAATCATCAAAACTAACATGCAAGACAAATTTATAAAAACCTGAAAATTTTAAATTTCTTTTAAAAAAATAAGTTTTCAACCAAAAAAATACAATGGAGTAGGATAATCATCACTTACTTGATATTGTGGGAGAAATTGGCTTTGAATGACGCAAGAATGGTGAAAATCGCACTTGGAGGGAAAATTTTCGTGTTTTGAGAAGTTGAAAAAATGAGGAACTGTGTGTTTCTGTTTTGCTGATATATGACTTAAGTCACGTAGCTGAGTACACAACTGGTGTCAGTTAACTCACGCAGAGGTAAATTCGTCATTTCACTTTGGAATGAACAATTTATGTTGGGTAAAATGCATAATTCTAATCAGAATAGTAAATTGGATAACCTTGTCATGTTGGCCCTGTTAAGTACAATCTTTGTGTTGGTGTTCCCTGCTTCTTGTGACAATTCTTTTAACTAACAGATGGTTGGAGTTAAAATAAAATAAAAAACATGGATTGAAAACATATTTATTTATGGAGAAGTGCTGGGGACTAGGTTGTTGCTAGGAATCCCATCAGGCCTCTACTACCAAATTTTGCAAGGCAAAATGTTGCAGCTAAATCATTCAACATTGCTTTCTTAGGTGGTAATTCTATGGTTGGTTGTGAAGATGTGGATCTGATAGTTGCTTCTTGTATATCATTTCTTCATGGTTCTTTAAGGCATTACAACCTACATGATGCTACAAATCATGTATTTAACCACATGGATCATATTATCTTTAATATGGTGAAAAGTGTGAACTGGACATCAAATCTTGCTCATACGAGGGTTGAATATCATTCTACATATTCTTATTGGGGGTGTCCATCAATATTGAAGCTGGATATGGTAGCTCCAGCTTCATCATGTAAATTGGTTGTTCGGGTTTCATGTTTGGCCATAATGTTTTACAAAGTGAAGGGCATTTCTATGGTACACCTTTGATATTGATTTGTGGTGATATTGTGGTTATTCATATTGGTTTCATTAAGAATGTTACATCCCCAAATTTAAAATATGCACAAGGGATTGACTTATCGATTTCAACATCTGAAAATTCCCATGTGCTTGATTTGGTGGAAAGTTATGAAGTGATTGCAGTAGAAACACAAGATAGTTGCTTCCACATTGGCTATTTCTATAGCACTCTATTTTGTGTTCAAAACCTTGTACCAATTCGTGAATTAAGCCACACACCTTCCAAAAATAAAGGTGGTTCACGTAATAATGCACTTGGTAATAAGGTGCAATTATCATAGGAAGTCCCAAAAGCGTACAATCCTAAAGAGAGATTCATGGGTGACTCATTTTATTCTTAGTAAAGTAATAACGACTCAATTAGTTTTTAGAGAGGTCTTTTAAGCATATTCTATTAGTTAGTTACTAAGAAGCGCTATTATGTAGCCATTGTAGTTATTTTATAATGAGCATCCACAAGCCTATATAAGCATTGTATGTATCATGATTAGAATCAATGAAAAATATAATGAATTTTCTTTCTTTTATCTTTAGTTTTCTCTCTTAATTTTTGGAGTATAATCCCTACTCGAATTGGATTGTATCAATAACATCTTATAAAAATCATCATATCACATCTACACAATTGACATCAAAAACAGAAAAGAAAAAAGATTGAGCTCTCCCTTGATAACCTTCACATTCCGTACTGATTTTAGTCATGTTTAGTTACCATCAACATTATAAAACAAAACCTATGCATATTTTTCACCCTTAATCACTTTAAATCAAGAACAATTCAGAGAGACTACTCAAAATCATTTCATAACCAAAACACTATTGAAACAATCTTCAATCACTCAATTCTAACATAACAATTGCATATTTATTACATCAGACATCAAAATCCCTAAACTTCAATTACTCTTTATTTGTTTCATCTCCAACACTGTAATAACTAATCCCTCTCTGACTTTTACTTCTCTTCAACAACAATACCTCCTAAAACCGTTAGCAACATGACCCATCTCTCAAATTCCATCAGAATCCTCTCTCACCGTTGCCGTCACATTCTTCCACCAAATGCTCACAATCAATCCTTTCCTTAACATAAAAATCTTAACCAAACATTAAAGACGTCTACAAAACCAAAATTTCCCAGTCAATAATGGTGAAATTAAATTTTTCTCCATTCAAATTTTCGTTTGTTTACTGTTATGAATATCATTTTTTTTAAATTGTTTTTTTAACAGTATTTGGCATGCATTATATAAGTTCACGTTCAACCAAAAACTCGAACTTGCACACCATTCATAAATTCATCCGAACAAATTACCAGATTGTAAATAACAAGGATAAGATTGAGCAACAAATCAAATGACAAACTCTTATCAAGTTCTTTCTTTTTCAAAACCCAATACAAGAACATGCATGCAAGATTGAATAGAAAGATTAAACAGTGCTGAAAGTTGCAAAGGGTGAACTGGTAGCTCCTCACAAAATGTTAGACAAATAAGAGTTAAAGCCTTCTGGATGATTCATGCTCTTCAAATTGATTTTACCATATTGCTACACAATTTAATGAACAATTGCATAGCCATGAAATTAGATAAGTTTAGCTTCTTTAAGGAGTGTGGAACGAAGTCTACGCAGAAAATTAAGGTTCAATACGACATGATTGAATAGAAGAAAAACTTTATCCAAGAGTATATCAATCTACTCATGTAATTAATTGAAGAAAAAAGCAAAATAATTGCAAAAGTTAAAAAGAGAAAGTATGACATGCAATTTTTCTCATCTCAGTTCAATTTCATCTTATAGTACATTTGAAAGGAAAATGGCCAGGATGAATACTTTCATGCTTGAACTGAATAGAAAACACTGGTTTACATGTAATATAATATTAGTTTGTACAATACAACTTAAAAAGAGAAAGAAAAAAAAATCAGAAATCAAATGTAGGCCACCTCTCTAAACATGGACAGTGGTAGATGTCCCATATTAGTGGTGAAGATCCACACCGTATGCTGCCTTTGCACACGATTTTCAATTGTGGTAAATACCCCAAGGTTAATTCAGTCAACTTAGGAAGTGAAATGATGGATCGGTCATTGTCATCACAGTTGCTCACTGTAAATATCTCTTTCATTGAATCACAACTGTTTACAGATATTTTCTCCAGATTTTGAAGTTGTTGAACTAATTGTGGCGTAAACAACTTCTCTATCAAATGGCAACAAATAATGTCAAATTCTTTTAGACAAGAGAATATGCCAAATGGTGTCAAAGATTGTCTAACATCAAAAACATCTTTACAGAGAACTGTTAAACTTTTCAAACTTTCAAGTTTCAAAAATTCAAGGCTGTGAATCTTGGTGCAAAAGGAACAAGAACCTGATAAACAAAACAAGCTCTCCATTTGTTGGCAATCAGAAGTTCCAATTTTCCTCAAAGAAGAAGAAGTGTTATATGATAGAGCATCACATAAGCAAATCCAATGATTATTCTGAATAGTAAACAGACATGTAAGGTCTTTAGGAAGTATGTGGTAGAAATGATCACAATCTCCAAATTGTATACTCTTAGTTTCATGATCACCTGCACCAAATCTTTTCAAATTAACATTATGCCACCAGTCACCTAATGATGCACTACATACATTTCCTAATATGAGATTGTATGTTTTGATGCGCTCAAAACTCATGTCAAGGTTTTTTTGCATGGATTGGTTGAAACATTTGTAGTCAAAGGCACCACCAAAACATTCAAGCATATTCATCCCTTGAACATCTTCAACCGCATTCACAGCATGCGTATCTCGGAGATCAAGGTATTGCAATTTAATCAAATTGGATGAAAAAGACCTTAATTCAAAATTCAAACTCATGTTTTTTGATAGATCAAGCCATTTCAAGTTGGTTAGTTTTTCCAAGCCTAGTGGTACTTGCTCAATGGAAGTCACTGAAATGACCAGTCTTGACAATGATTGTAGTTCTCCCAATGGGGGCACATGTATCAGTGAAGGGCATCTTTTGAGCACTAAAGAAACAAGAGACCTCAACCCAGTCACCGAGTTCGGCAAAGATACTAGTTCATCATTATCGGATAGATCGAGTATTGACAAACTATTCATATATTTGAAAAAACTCTCAGGAACATGACTGATGGACACTTTATTTATAATCAAGGTGGACAACTTTGGACAATTAGGTGACATGCCCTCTGGGATTTGTTCTATATCACAATCCCGCATATGAACCAACTCTAAATCAGTTACCCATCCATGTGAGAGAGGTATCTTGCTCAATCCTTTACCCGATTTCACTATAGCATTCCTCTGACTCTCTTTCCAGATATAACATGCCATATTTCTCACCAAGGGATGTGTGTCTACTAAATAATAATGAAGACTAATCAAAGAATGGGCTTCAAGCTTATTCAATATGGTATTCCCTTCAACAAATATTTCTTCCAAACACATACTCCCATTTATCTGCCCATGATCAACTAGCTTCATGATCAACTCATCTTCTTCAAACTCATCCCAATCCCAATCCCTATCCCAATCATAATCATCAATAGATAATAATGCACAATACAAAAAATAGTTTTGCAAGTTCGTTTCCATCAAATTATCATAGCTAGGCTTTAATACTTTGAAGACTTCTTCTTCCACCATTTGTCCCATTTCCAATTTTTCAAGTTTGTTGAGTGCATGTTTCCATTGATGAAAGTCATTAATCCCTTTCATAGTTCTAGCCATCACATTGATTGCAAGTGGTAAACCCTTAAATCTCTGTACAATACATTTTGCAATCTTTTCTATTTCATATGGAAGTATCTTAGGTGTTCCATCAACTCCGAGTTTTAGCATAAACAACTCCCACCCTTCACATGCGCTGAGAGGATCCATTTGTAATAAAATTGTAGCCAATGGGTGGCAATCCATCTGGTGACATACATGTTTCAAGCGAGTTGTTAGAATCACTTTAATGCCATTCACTTTTGGATGAATTCCTACCTTCTGCAAATCAATATATTTCCAAACATCATCCAAAATAAGAATTGATTTTCCCTTTTTCTCCAATGCGGAAGACAAGTTGTCAGCTCTAACTCTTTCATCATCTTCATCAAGCTTCAAGCCTATTCTTTTTGCTATATCATGTTGTAGTTTTGAGATGCTATGATTGTGAGAAACAGTGACCCAAATCACATCCTTAAAAGTTGCTTTCCTTTTCACTTCATTCTCCACGAGAGTTGCAAGTAAAGTTTTTCCCACACCTCCCATTCCACATATGCCAATAACAAAGACTTTGTCATCGTCTAGAGAGCGAAATACTTCCTTGATTTTAAAGTCTAATGCTCTCCCAACAAATTCATTCGACAAAATTATAGGTTTCTCTTTCTTGTGTTTTTTCATATTTTTTATCAGTTCACTCTCTTGATCAAGAGTTACGTTTAAGTTATTCATATCACACATGCTTCGTTTCATATCTTGTAATTTTCTCAGCCATACATCAACTTCTGGTTTGCGCTTTTTGCCCCGAGACTCCAACCATTGAAGTTGTTTTGCAATATCTTTTTCCTCACATTCTAAATCAATAACCAATTGGTTTAATTGATTAATCTCACTTTCAGAAACACTTCTGTTACTACCGCTACCGTGCACACCTGATCCATTATGTTTGTCATGTTACATAAATTGCATACTGATTTTATATATGGTATACACTTTAAAAAAACTCAATGTAGTTCTTTTTTATCAACAAATTTTAAAAAATCAATGTAGCTTTTTTTTAACTCAAAAAAGTCAATGTAAACCTAGGCATTGTATTATTTAAATGATAATTTTTTAAAAATAAATAAATTTTTAATATTTAGTTTTTTTTTTCAAAGTATTAAAATCTGTTTTTGGGCTGAATTCATCAAAAGAAAAAAAAAGTAAATTTTGTTTTGTAAAATAAATAAATTAATAACCCTATTTGGAGTTGGCCTAATG
>Ga0228711_1011853_pt1 | contig 10902 bp, 2 predicted proteins | sample MedpolnodulmetaG_2_FD_177996 | JGI IMG/M metagenome (GOLD analysis project Ga0228711, IMG submission 177996) | Root nodule microbial communities from Medicago polymorpha collected in Santa Monica, California, United States - brown nodules | ecosystem: Host-associated > Plants > Roots > Nodule...
AACTCCTAACAAACTTATTACTTCACATGCAAGTAACTTGAGTTAGTTACTTCAAGTGCAAGTTTCTAAACAAACTACTAAACAAAGATAAGACTAATTCTAACTAAACTGAATTACTAAACCAATACACCTCCTTAATTCATTTAGTTAGATGCTTCAGCCATTCCTAACTTCTTCTTCAAGTAATCAAAGCTGCTTTGCTTCAATGGCTTTGTGAGTAGGTCTGCTATCTGCTCATCTGTTTTGTAGTGCTTTACCTCCAACTTTCCATTGTTCACCTGGTCTCTTAGAAAATGGAATTTGGTTTCTATATGCTTACTCCTGCCATGTGCTACTGGATGTTTTGCCAAGTCTATAGCAGATTTGCTATCAATTATGAGCTCCATCTTCTCATCCTTCACCAATTGCAATTCCATCAGTAACATGTTGATCCATTGAGCTTGACATGCTGTCATGGAAGCTGCAATGTACTCTGCTTCACAAGAAGATAGTACAACCACTGATTCCTTCTTAGAACTCCAGGAAAAAGCTGCATTTCCAATCATGAACACATAAGCAGTAGTGCTTTTTCTGTCATCTTTATCTCCACTCCAATCAGAGTCTGAGTAACCTACTAGTTCATCACTCTGAGTCTTAGAGTACTGGATACCATAACTGCTAGTACCCTTCACATATCTCAGAATCCTCTTTGCTTCGACTAGATGTGAGGTGGTAGGTTTCACAATGTACATGTTGATCAAACCTACACCATATGCAATATCAGGTCTTGTATGGCACAAATACCTCAATGAACCCACAATGATCGTGTTGTGCATTACCGTATCAGTCTTGACCAATTTCCCCTTAATTTTTCTAAATATTTGCAAGGCTGCTCTTGTTTCCCCCATTTTAAACAACCCATTGATCAATGTTGCCTAGCTAACTTGGTTCAAGTTAAATCCATGTGCTATCACATGGTCGTGAAGGTTATGGTATCCGGGTATGATAACCCATCTTGAAAATCTTTCCCAATATAGAAAAGGAAAAAGTCATTTGACCAATATGACAATAACTATTGATCAAAATGTAGTCGAAGTAACAATATATGGAGTAACTCCATTGAATTGCAATTGGTGAGAAAGGGAAACAGCAGTAGCGTAATGTTTGAACTTAACAAGGGAAGTTACAAAATATCAAATTCGAAAATGGATGGGGTGGGATTCGTGCGGAGCTTGCGATTGAATGAAGTAACAACATTATCAACATTAATGGGAACAAACCGAGATTGAGAGTGTAGTTTGCTTGAGAAACGAAAAGGAAAAGAGGAAATCGAAGAAGAAAAACCAAAGCGGAACAATGAAAACGACGGTATATAAAAGATGGGGAGGAACTTCGGTGAACGGAAAGTTATCTTTTGTGTGTATGAATATTTATTGGTTGTGGTATTAACGCTGAATATGCTTAATATGCAATTGAATAAAGTGATCGTAGAAGAGTCAAGTCGTGGGAATTGTTATTGTACCTGATTTTTTTCCTACTAATTTGATCTAATTTGCTGTTTCATTTTGGAAATGAGAATGGGTGCTAACTTTAATTTATTTGTTTATTATGTCTTCAGTTTTTTCTTTTAGAGGACCATGTCTTTAGTTTTGTTAGTCCTTTTATTTTATGTGATCAAAGAACTTTCGTAAGACATGAATACTTTTTATTTATTAATAATGAGACATGTGAATTACATGACACTTACTTATAAATCAACCTTAAAAAAAAAGTTCCTAAAATCAGTATTAAAAAAAATAAAGAGCTAGTAATTTGAAACATCGAACTAGTGCACTGTTATTACATCATTAAACTAACAAACAAATAATTAAGTACTAGAGAAATAGTTTATACAACTGTAAAAATTACTAGAATCATGAGAATACAATAGAATGCATTGTGCATTCTAACAAATTGAATTAACTATTTAGTATTTTGTTTGACATGTAGAAGTTCATACAATAGAATGCAATGTGCATTCCAGCAAGCATTTCATGTAGAAGTATTTTTGCACAGTAATTCTCATCATTTTCAAAGTGAAAATGGACAATTGTTTCATAACTTACAGCAATAGGAATGCAACCATTCTCTTCAATTTTTGACACCGAGGACATAGCTACAACAAACAAGCCCTATAAACAAAGGCCATTGATTATAATAGTATATGTCCAACTATTGTTGCTTTAAACACTATCATTAATTGTTATTGCCACCAAAGTCTGAAGGTCCCATCTGCTTATCGAAACTCGCATCAAGGTTGCACACATACTCAATAGGCGTTTTGTCGTCCCCTATTATATAGTGTTCTGTATAATTTCTCTGCTTACCTGAGCATGCGCCACTTTCCACTCTTGCCAAAACCTATGCACCAAGCTTCAAATCTCGTGGACAAACGAGTGTTTCGGTTCTGCCAAATGCTTCAAATCAGCATCATGGTTTGACAACTGTAGCTACATCTTCTGTCGAGCACACATAAAAAATCACATGCTCCACTGTCTGAAACCGATGCAGCCGGTGTTGAATTAACAACATAAGACTTGCTGCATTCTAAAAAACTCTGCTCACAGTCTGTCAAAAAAACACATGCCATTTATCCTCTTCTTGATTCCAACAAAAGACACAATTTCCTGAACAAGACACCTGTTTTTCTTGAAGCTTTCGACGTTTAAAATGTCTTACAACTTGTAAAATGTCTTTTTTGTATGAAAAAATTTACTGAATATTTGGTGGAGTGAATTTTGTGGGACTTTTTAGTTAAAAATACATAGATACTCCCATTCAAAAATCTCATCCAAACTCTTGAAACTATCAAAATGAAAAACTAAAATGTTTGTACCTCGTCTTCTAAGCCTACCTCATCTTATTAATCTCAAAGGTTTGTCCATTCCATACAAACTCAATCAATGCTTACTGTTCAAGGCCCATAATCAAATCGAGGCACCTGGTAAATACCAAATATATAAAATAATTAAGACGCTTTGTGGAAACAAAATGATATTTCAATTGTAAAGCACATAATGAAAGACCAATCAGGTACTAACATCAATTAATTGACAGTATCAGATTTGTGATGATGTTCCTTTGATTTTTGTAGAAAGCTGATTTTCTATCCATTTGGTGTGTCACATTGTAAGCTTCTACAATGAAAGTTGTGGTTTGATATCTAACTGGTGCATATGAAAAAACATGTTCGTTGGGAAATTGTCAACCTCTTAAATGGATATATTCGTTTTCACGATTTCACACAGGAATAGACAAAAAGTACAATAAAAAGTATGTCTTTATATGCACTTATGCTCCATAGTTTGGCACCTTCAAGGAGGATAATACTGAAATCAATAGCAACCGTACCATTATAGACCAAAGGCAATCCCATATTTAAGAATTCTAAATATCCTGAAGCACAACAATTTATATTTGGCTAGGATCCTGAATTAGTTTTAAAAGTCATATTTCAGAAATGTACAAATCATATGTTTGAACACAGAACAAGCAACCCAATTCCCATAACCATAGTAAGAAAGAAAAGATCAGAAATAAGTATATAACCGGAAGGAAAATATACAATAAACAAAAAATAGGCAATCCAAGCAGTTCAACCAGAAAAACACATTATCAAGTTGACCTAAATCATCTGGATTGTTGCAAGGGAGATTTTCCTACGGACATTGTTGGATTCAAGGTTACGAGTACATACTCCCTCCGGTCACATGCCAGTGCGTTACCAGCACCCTAGGTTAGGGGGTTCAACCTTTTGAACTTTAATCAATAATATAATATATATAAAAATAAAGATTATGCTAACAAGTTTTAAAAATTGTTAATAAAATTGAATTAGAAGTTTTTCATTGGAAACAACAAGTTTTAGACATTTAAAAAGTGTCCTTAGAGCCTTTTCACCACATTCCAACATAATATTTCTAATTTAATTCTTTAATCAAAGCCCTAAGAGCCAATTTAGGCGGGCTAGTTTACCTTCTTCAAAGAACACTTTCTCATCCTAAAGATAATATATATTTAAAAATTTATGTACATACTCTACAATTGTCTTCTATGTGATTTCATGTTATGAAATTGTTGAGTAAATATTTCATCATTTTGAAACATATACTTCTAATTTTATTAATGGATAAGTTATATTATATAATTTAAACATGCATGACAAATAAATTATGGTAAACATCCAACCATTCAATGTTATATTATATTTTATATTTATTGTTATTTAAAAATAAATTCAAATTTTTGGTAAATTTTACGTACGGTCTACCGATACACAGAAATTTCAAGTTATTTAAATATTTACCTTGAATTAATTACAAAAAAAAAACTATTATATTCCCTCAAATCCTTGTTACAAGAAAAAACATCAAAATCAATGAACCTATTAATTCAAATTCTAGCAACACTACTCCACTTACTGTGGAATAATAATGGATGCATGGGGATTAAGCTAGCCAGCAACTCATATGTTATACTTCTCAAACATTTTAAATTCAAATACTAGCAAACACTATTCCAATTGGAAATATAGACACATGTACAACATGTTAAAGCAGTAAAACAGTTGCGATGCGGTAGGTTTGGTAACGCGAGTTTGATTAAATTTGGGTGGAAAGTGAAATAGTGAGGATTCAAAATGATAAAACTAGATGCTTATTGGTTCAAATTTATAAAACCCAGGGGATGCAGTTGCAACCCCTCAAGTGTACATGGCTCCGCCACTGGTCACATATATAAGCAAAAAAGTACTTACTCTACCAAGTTCACAATCTAGTTGATCCATGATATGTATAATATTCCTATTCTCAAATTAGATTCCAAAATCTAGTGGCGGAGCCACGTACACTTGAGGGGTTGCAACTGCATCCCCTGAATTTTATAAATTTGAACCAATAAGCATGTAGTTTTATCATTTTGAATCCCCTCACTATTTCACTTTGCACCCAAATTTAGTCAAACTCGCGTTACAAAACCTACCGCACCGCAACTATTTTACTGCTTAACCTGATGTACATGTGTCTATTTTTCCAACCGGATTAGTGTTTTCTAGTATTTGAATTTAAAATGTATGAGAAATAGAACATATGAGTTGCTAGCTAGCTTAATCCCCATGCATACATTATTATTCCAGCGTGAGTGGAGTAGTGTTTGCTAGTATTTGAATTAATAGGTTCATTGATATTGATGTTTTTTTCTTGTAACAAGGATTAGAGGGAATATAATAGTTTTTTGTAATTAATTTAAGGTAAACTTTTAAATAACTTAAAATTTCTTTGTATATCGGTAGACCGTACGTAAAATTTACCAAAAATTTCAATTTATTTTTAAACTGCTACTTTTAATTTTCTTAACAATTTTTAAAACTTGTTAGCATAATCATTATTTTTATATATATTATAATTATTGATTAAAGTTCAAAAGGTTGAACCCCCTAACCTAGAGTCCTGGCAACGCGACTGCTCATTAATCAATCAACGACCAAATTTTACTTAATTATAACTAACTATGAAAATTATATATATGGAAAGTAATACAGTGCTATAATCGTCGGTCTTTGTCCTAATTGTTAACAATACAAATAATAGTTATCATCATCTTCATATGTTAGAGTGATTCATGTTTCCGTTACTGCTATCTACCAAAAATTGAGAAAATTAATTAAATACTTCCTTGAACCAAAACATTCTGATATTGATGAGGATATATAAAGTTTTGCAATGATTGTTTCGTCTAATGCTTCAAGATATTTTTGTTTTCATATTTCAAAATACACTTTATATCATTGTCTTTAACTTTTGTAAATCCAGAAAGATACTTCTCAACCTCATCCCACTTGTCTTTAAGTATCACGTCGTCGAAATCTTTTTAGTTGAAGTACAACACACTTTCACGTTCAAACGTGTGTGATGCTTCTCTTAAACCTTCCTCATAAAAACCTATAACATTGAGAACACACGCTCTTTGGAGAGGTTGCAAGTCTTGATAACAATTACTTGCCTACTACTAAAGTATATTTTACTAACAATTATCAAAAGTGTATTATTAGATAATGTAGCGAGTTTCAAATAGTATACTTTTGATATTGGTTATGGCATATACTTTAATACTTGGAGAGAAAGTATTGTTATCAAGATGTTTAACATCTCCAAAGAGCATTTGTTCTTAGTTTGACAGTTTTTTTTATCAAGAAGGTTTAAGGCAAATATAGCACACAGTTGAGTATGAAAGTGGATTGTACTTCAACTACAAGCATTTTTAGGACATGATACTTAAAGGAAAGTGGGATGAGGTTGAAAAGTGTCTCTTTGAATTCATTAAAGGTGAAGACATTAATCACTCATTCAAAATATAGTTTGAAATAAGAAAACAAAGATATATTGAAGCATTAGATAGAAACAATCATAGCAAGGCTTTAGATAGCCTTCTGAAGGATTTGAAACTATCGGGCTCAAGGAATGCATAACTTTTAAAAGAATTCTGCAGCTTTAGATAGCCTTATGAAGGATTTGAAACTATAATTCGAGACCATAAACTTTTGAGGCAGTAAATCAAGCAACAACATTTATATATGTGAGAATAATTTTCTACAATATCATTAATAGCTCTAGTAGGAGATTTCCATATACCTTTGTAACTGAATGTCTCGTCCCTTTCCTGAAAGCAACGGTAAAGTTATTGTCAACATCGACCATTTTGATGTGAAATTCAGTATTTCTTGAGGTTGAAGTAGTGGTTCAGAGTAGCATACTGTTTTACATGGTTAACAGTCCTAACATGTAAATTCACTGTCTCAATAAACAAGTAGATTGACTTCAGATAGTAAAAAAAGATAGAATTTAAAACAACAAACCTCATGATGTAGACTTCCTAAGCAAAACTCTTTCTGAATTTCAGAATTACATGTTCAACAACGAGAGCTTTGATAACAGCTCCCTTGATTCCAGAAACCAGCTCGAAAGGGATAATTAACAGTCGCTGAAGAAAACTAATCAAATTACTGTTTAAAGAGCATATGATCCAAGTGGAATCAAAATCTATACAGTTTTCATCCATTTTAAGTATTTTATCAAATGTCAATAGTGTGCTAAAATACTTTTGTCAAGAGGTAAAGGTAAAAATATTTGAATAAATTAACAGAAATTAACTAGACTAAGTGAAGTAAAACAAAATCTTGAGTTAGATAAATTCCAATTCAAAACAGTTGCTCATTAATATTGCAAGTGAAGCTTTAAATTACTAATTGTCGTGATTTCGATGAAATTTATAACAAAACAGAGATATGCTTGCTGCTAGAATCACATTTCACCTGGCCCCTTACTCCTAAATCTATACCTTTTAGAACATTTACCCTCCCGGATTGGCCTGCATCAAATCTATAAGGTTGCAATAATTTATGAATGTTCTCATTAATCAACCAAACAACAAAATTTTAGTTAATTAGAACTAAATTTCAAAAACAGATATCTGGAAAGTACTAGTGTTATAATTATCAGAGTTAGTCAGTAGTACAAATAATAAATATCAGTCTATCAATCTCAAGAATGCCAAATAGATATAACAATGATTGAAAAGAAAAAACATGGAAAGTACAGATGTTATAAAAGTGGTGAGTTAAATCTTCGGATCCACCGCCACATGATTATAAGCTATTGTTCAAAGATATTTTCCAGTTCTAGGCATTAAAAAGGCAAAAAAATAGAAAAATAAATAAATAGAGAATAAAACAAATTTTGAGGATCACCTTTCAAGCGGCTCTCTTGGACAAAATACCATTTGAGGATCAAATAAGTTTTGCAACGTGAAACAATGACAAACAAATAAACACTACACATCAGCAGATAAAAAGAACACTGAAAGTCATCATGTTTTTTCATACCAACCTTTAGGTCTACAAGCCATGCCTTCTTGAGTCTCCTCTACAGTGTCTTCGTCTGCAACCATAAATAATAGAAAAAGAATCATCAACTGCGATCTAACAAATATTTCAAGAAAGAACAATTTAGCTACCCAAAAGAATCGTGATTTAAGTTATAAAGAGGAAGGGGTGAACACTATTGAATCTCTTTTTGTAAAAGAGAAAGAAAGAATTAAAATTAACCAAACTTACGAATAAATAAAATCAGATAGCTTGCTTCTCAAAAAATCTGCTTCTATCAAATTAGGTGCAACTCGTTACGTTCTGATCAGAGGGAGAGGTGTGGGACGGAAGAGGTGAGAGGCTGCAAGAGTTTGATTAGTGTAAAAACTCAAATTAGGTTTTTCAATTCTATTACATTGAAAAACTTATTATTAGGTTAGAAGCTACCACTAAAACCCATCTCTAGTGCACAAAATTACTAAAAAACCGTAGGAGGTTTTTTTTTAAAATAATCACTTGGTTGTTTGTTTTGTTTTTTTTTGTAAGGGGAGCCTAGGTGGTATTTGTTATAGCAATAATAACTCATACTCACACCACGCGGACACCCACTTCTTCACATATAAAATAATGTGAGATTCAACCACTAAACTACTAGACAAAAGAAACTCATACTCACACCAAGATAATTATTATAGCAACTAGACCCGTGGTCGCACGGTATAACAACTACCAATAAGTTATATAATAATAATAATATATTGTCATCAAATAACTTATACTTGTTTAGATACCCTTGCCAAGTATGGGTTAGAATTTTCTCATACTTTAAATATTGAATGAACATGTATTATTATTTTCATTTGTGTGGTTGTTTTCTATCCATTGTTGGCTCCCCTATGAGGTTCAACGATGATATCATAGTTCAATTCGACTTTGCTGGGAAGTAGAAGCGGTTCTCGGTGGTGTATCCCGGATGTGGAGAATCTCACAATTGAGAGAGAGATATTAATGTGTCAAGTGTGAGTTAAAGTTTCACATTATAACATTTTCGTGATAAGACTCATATACTAATGCTTTAAGGATTAGGGTGAAAATGTAGTGTCAAACACACTTGTGCAGATTCTCTTACACTACTGTGATGATCAAATTCAATGCAGGATCCTCCGAAAGTCACAACATTATGATGAACTATGTTTTTTTAGCTTTTGGATGTAATTTGTTTACTTTTCATCTTTAAATTTAGTTTTGTTATGTCATTCTCTTTCATGGGAATTTTTTCATTCAACCTATATTATTTGAAATTCATTCACTATTGACCTATTGACGGAAAGTGAAAATGGGAAATTTTATACGTGTTATGTTGAGTTGATAAAATACATGTTTATTAGAAATTTTAAATTTTGTGACGTTTTTTTAATAAAGTCTATTTTTGGGGTAAAATAATAATGACTCAAAAATCTCCAACTCTTTCAAGAAACTCATAATATTACCGACAACTCATACTATTTCCTACACTCTCAGGAACACAACACGCAATAATTTTTTCCATTATCTTCTCTCATGTTCCAATTCTTTTTTCATATTTTTTTTCTTCTAATTTGATTTCTTTTGTCTTATAAAAGAAAGGAACATAAACCTTCCTCTATGAAACCACCATCAAGCTCCTAGGAAGTCCCAAAATTATGACCTTGTCACATAATTACAGAGGCGGAGAATTGCACACTTGATTAAGAGATGTTAATGTATCAAGTATAAGTTAAAGTTCTATATTCGATGAAAGAGTAGATTTTGAAAAACATATAAGTGAGATGGTTGTCATACATGATACCTTAAGGTTTTGGGTGAACATTTTACATCAATCTCATTTGTGTGGTTTCTCTTGGTCTAACCTGGTGATTAAACTCACTGTATGATCCCTATGAAGTCCCAAAATTATGATGAATTGTTTTGTCAGTGTTTCAATGTCATTTGTTTATTTTTTGTATCTTAAATTTTAGTTATTGACTTATTTTGTTATTCAACCTTCAATGTTTGAAATTCTTTGACTTTGGTTTTTGGTGGAATCTGACAACGGAAAAATGCAGACGTGTTCTATTGAGTTGACGAAACATCTGCTTATTAGAAACTTTAAAATGATTTGACACTTTTTTTAATTGAGTCTAAATTTTTGATAAAATAATTATCCAAAAATCTCTAAATATTTCAACAAACTCGCAAAATTAACATCAACTCACTATATTTCATAATCCAAATACTTTCACGATTAAAGCACACACTCCTTTTTTTTTTCCTTTACCATTTATCTCATGTTAATTTTTTTCTCATCTTTCTTTTTCTACCTTATTCTCCTTATTCTCATAAAAGAAAGGAACATAAACCTCTTTCAAAGAAATCACCATCAACCTAACATTTTTACCATGTTGTGACTTAGTCTTGCCTTATTTGGCTATGTCACCAAATCACAGGGGCATCGAATCTCACACTTAAGAGTGAGATGTTAATGTGTCATATGTGATGAGTTAAAGTTACAAATTAGATGCAAGAGTAGATGGTGAGAGAGATAAAAGTAAGTTAATTCATATAACTAATTTCTTAAGATTTTGAGTGAAAATATGTTGTCAATCTTACTTTTATGGTTGATCTTAACCTATGAAGGTGAGAAAAACCACAAGAAGGGGGGGTTGAATTGTGTTTTTGGAAACTTCTTCTTTTACGTTCTAGAGAACTGTTCTCAAGTTCAGAGTCTGAAGTAGTTCAGAGTCTGAGTGAGTTCAGAGTCTATGTGCAGCGGATAAAGTAAAGAACAGAAGAAGAAAGAACACAAGCAATTATACAGGTTCCTTCCACAAACCGAAAGTAGTCCTGTCCTCCTTGCACTTCCAAGGAGAGTTCCACCAAAATGTAATCTCAAATTACAAGTTGCTCAATCACACAAGAAAGAGACTTATCTTTGCTCAAGGACACCTCCAAGAGACTTCTATGCTCAATCACACAAGAAAGAGACTTCTATGCTCAAGGACAAC
>Ga0228711_1011855_pt1 | contig 10901 bp, 2 predicted proteins | sample MedpolnodulmetaG_2_FD_177996 | JGI IMG/M metagenome (GOLD analysis project Ga0228711, IMG submission 177996) | Root nodule microbial communities from Medicago polymorpha collected in Santa Monica, California, United States - brown nodules | ecosystem: Host-associated > Plants > Roots > Nodule...
TATATATATATATATATATATATTATTCAAAACATAATGCAACAACTTAATTCAACAACATATAACTAACACGTAATTAAAACAACATAAAACACGCGATTAATTAAAACATAGCACATTATCACGGATCATCTAAACTAACTTCTTCCTCAGGTCCCTCCAGCAGAGCCCTGATCTCTTCGTAGTTCCTGGGCCGGATCAAACTTTTTTGAATTTGTTCAGCATATCTAACCAACGAAGCGGCCAACTCGATCGGTCCTCTAGTACTATACTGACCAAAGACAGAGAACATAGTTCTCACGTCGTCGTCGTTCGTGAGTTTCATCTGGCTGAACCGAAGAGATCCGTCTGAGTAGGACAATGGACATCGATATTCAACACCGACCACCCTCCTCGTGTCTCGGTGGCTGAGTTGACGGTTGATTTGATCCAGCTCATCCTTCAGCCCGGAGAGGGTGACATCGTTGCAAATCCTAAACAGATGGGGTGGTGTTCCACCGTTGTAGAAGACTGCCGCTAGCTTGGTGTTCGGATTAAAGCCAGAGAATTCCATGTTTTTTTTCCTGCTGTAGTTTACTTGTAATGAAAACAAGGACCCCTATTTATAGAGTTATCTGGGCGCTGTGGGCCACATAAATTGTCGGTGCATTGTGGATCACACAAAAGAATCATATACTGAAGCAATCTAGATTATAGAATCCGAACCATCATTCACCCTATAGAAAGTACCAAGTTTCCCTTTGTTTCACCCAGTATCGCATTTTCCGGATTATATAATCCGGAATCCATGTGTAATCCGGACTGCATCAGAATCTTTTGGCCGGTGGTATGCACCACATAGAACACGTTTGTCAGATGTTTTGGATGGTGGTCAAGTCAAAAAAACGTGTTTTACCACGTTTTGGGACTGCATTAATGGTGGAAAACAGTTTTTTGGTCCCTCTCTTCCTATAAACAGCCTTCCAAACCATACCATTCTCTGCATCCTCTCCTCCTTTTCCGTCCACAACCATGGTTTTTCATCGTTGGCCTTTCATAGAAAAAGGCCTCTTTGAAAATTTTTAGGGATTGTATGAGCGGTCAATGGGGATGGAACCAACCCCCCTCCCCCCTCAGCAGCATAGTTTTCTTCTTCCCGCCCTTCTCTTTCCTCCTCCCATGTCTCCCCTCCAACAATGAAATTACCGGTATGTCTTATGACTTCCCTCTTCTTGGGCTCTTAGGAGATAAGATATAGTTTTAGGTTCTTATGTAATAAGCTTAAAAAACTTCAACGTTATTGTAATTATTATTCATATATTAATAAAATGAATTCTTTTTATCTTTCTGTTGTTTTTATTTTAATTTGCCTTTATTTTACGAATTTGGAAGACTAAAGTTAAAAAAAATCTGGAAAAACAGAAATTTGGATTTTAAAATCCGGAAAAAGTAACAATATAGTTCAGATTTTATTTTCCGAACTAAGGATGTTTTAGGAAAAAATAGGGCGAGCGAAAAATCCATAGGGTGGGAAAAGTAATACTCTTAATGTAACCCAAGAAGTATTCCTGTGCTTTTGTCAAATGTGTTGGGGGAAAACTGCTACCTACACCCCATTCTTTTATAAACCACCATTTTAAAAAAAACAAATTTCATCTAAAAATGACCCAACACTTGTATAATCCTTTTATCAACTTTTTAGACCAAAATTTGTGTTTCAAAAATGAAAATTCTATCACTTTCCAAAAACTAATTTTTAAAACTGGCACAAGAAAATGATCAAACAATATGTATTATTACTCTCTATGTTCCGTAATACATTCACTCATATTATCAAAATTGAATAAATAAAAGAGAGCAAACAATATTTTTAATATATTCTATTTATTAAGTATATATATAATATTTGAATTTGGAGTAGTTTATGTAATATTAATTAAATATCTTCATACAATTGTATCATAATTTTAGTGAGACGTTTTGTGATTGTGCATATTGATATCATCTACTAATAACAAATGTAAACTTGGAAATCCAATGATTTATGGGATACTTGGTCAACAATTATGATTTACAAAGATCGTAGTAATTTAACCTTTTGCGATATTGAGTTGGAGAAGAATTCAGATCTTGGCATGAGATGAATAACAATACAACCTCATTAACTATTGTTAGTAATGGCCCTAAACACAATCCGGATGGGGCGACCGTCTAGGGGCACCAATTTGTTTTAGTAATACTGTGATGAGGACATAAGCCATCAAGATATAAGGGATAAAATTCAAAGCTTAAGAGGTCATAAGACAAGTCAATGATGTCTTAGTTCAATTCATGACCAAGTCAATAGAAGGCGTGGAGCAAAGGTTTATGCTTTTATTTGAACTATGATGTAATAAGGTGTAAGAGACCAATTTTAATCCAAAAACACTAAATTTGACTTTTCTTTGTGTTTAACCCATTTTAAAGCCTCCAAAGCATTAAAATGATGTGTGATTTTGTTTGGTGTGCTTCTTTTTTATTGAAAACTACGTATATAACACGTGCGTTGCACAGGTTTCATTATAATTCTTTATAAATTTATTGGAAATAACAATCTTGATAGCTTTATCGAATCATTTTTATTTTAAAAGATGACACCATTAAAATATTTTGGGTAAATACCTCTTTTCGTCCCTGTAATATGAGCGATTCCGGTTTTACTCCCTGTAAAAAAAAAAAGATTTTGTTCTTGTAATATCAGATTCCGTCCTTGTAATATCAGAATCTGCTGACGTGTCAAGATGACTGGATTATTTTCCTTTTTTTTTTTCTTATTGAATTATTACCCCATAGAATTTTTATTTATTAATATTTATTTAAGAAAAAGACAATAAAGTAAAAACAACAAATTAAAAAAAAAAACACAGAACCATTTTTTTCTCTCTTGTCCTTCCTCTCTCATCCCTCTCTCATCGAGAAAAAAACTCACAAAAATACCCATAATTTTCCTTTTTCCATTTTCTCATCAATCTTCAAACATAAAATCACTAATCTCTCTGATTTGGTTTGATTTCGTTCCGAATCTGAGTGTTTATGGGTTCAAGTTAAGTTTTAGCTTTGTAGAAAGATGAATTCCAAAGTTTGGGGATAAAGTTGAGAATGAATTTATGGGGTTGTAGATGAATTTAAGAATGAAGAAGATGAACACTTGTTTACCCAGAAAATTGAAAACTTATTATTTCTTAAAAGGGTCACTTAGCTGAATCTGTATTAACACTTGTTAACCCATATCCGAATCAAAACCAAACCCACAAACCCAGCCAATTCATGAAGGATAAACATGGGCAGCGCATTTGCTTTTTTTTTTGTTGCTGATACTGTCTTGCTGTTCTGCTGATACCCAGCCTGGCCCCTTCTCATTTTATTGGGGTTTTTTGCTCGGCTTCGGCTGGTGCGTGTGTCCGTTTGTAATCTTTGTTTCATCGCTTCCTTCACAGCTTGTGGGGTTGTGGATTAACAAAAATTAGGGGGTGTATTGGATTGAGATTTCAAAGATTTTAAAAGATTTTTTATTATAAAAAAGTCTTTGATATTCAACTAAGACTTTTATAAAATGTAAATAAATCTTGTGGTATTCAATTAAGACAATCAAGACTTTTTTTTAAATGCAACGAAATCTGTCGGTATTCAATTAGGATTTCTCACAACTTATCAAATGTCCTTCGGTATTCAAAAATTGATAGATTTTGATGGATTCTTTTATATAATAGATTTTGTGAGACTTTTTACTTAAAAATGTGAACAAAATGCTTATTCAACAATCTCACAAAAATCTGTGAGACTTTGCGAGACTTTCACAATTTTCTTGTTTGTGCTGTCCAAGAAGATTCATTTTCTCATTAGTTTCCAGGGGCACAGAACATTATTCTAGGTGAACAAAATGATATTGTTCTGGGTATAAAAAAACTTTCAATCACCAGAATACATACGTACGACAAACTAAAGCTATTTGTTAATTTCATTCTCGTAAAATAAGTTATTTGTTCAATTTATTAGTTCTACTTCAAACTGAGTTTGTTTTGCCTCTGCCTCTCCACTGTGGACTACCAACAAACTCATGGCCCATGACAGCTATTTGTTAAATAAGCTATTTCTTTTAAGATGTCTGTGTCTAGAACTATTTAATATGTACGACGGCTTCAAAGTTTGTTCTAAGTTAGAAATGAATATCATGGTGTAATACACAATGTTGGAAAAAATCAAAAAACATCTCATAAGCATCTAGAAAAAACACAATTGACTTGTTGATATAAATCCTTTGAAATTCTAGTAGTCTTTTAAAATCTTAGGATATAAATCCCTCGAAATCCAAATTACAAATCTTGAGAATCTTTTAAAATCTTAAAAGTCTTACAAATCTTACATAATCCTTTAAAATCCGCTAGACTTTTTCATACAAAATTGTCTTTTAAAATCCTAATCCAATACACCCCCCTTAATTGGTAAGAAAATTGGGAATAACAATTATATGAGCAAGAGGGATGAATTGTTGAAATTGAAAGGTTAGGGATGAAATTGTGCGAGTCAGATCTGGTTCTTATTGAAGCTTGTTGAAGCTTTCTCATGGTTGTTCTTGTGAACTTGTGATTTTTTTGGGTTTGATAAATTTTTGGAAAGATGGGCTTGATAATTAAATTTTGGATTGAAAGATTTAGGGATTTTGAGATATAGGGATTGAAATATTTTTGGATTTAGAGATTTGGAATTAAGACATTTGAATGTTTTAAGTTTCATTTTGGCTTGTTAAAAAAAGATTGTTTCTAATATTTTAAAAATATAATTACTTTTTGGCTAAATATATTATTTGATTGATCATTTTATTTTGTCATTTGTAGAAAAAATTCTACAAAAATTATTTTTTTTCATTCTGTATTTTATTCTACATAATATTAAACTATCTGATCTGAAAAATTTTATGGGAAAAAGGTCATTATTTAATGAGCTTTAACATTTGTGTTCTATATTTTTCAAAAGTATATAAACATGATAAATAGATAAAATATACTAAAAATATAAGTGTGAAAATAAATTAGGTTTTTTTTTTATAAAAATAAAATAAATATAGATGATAATAATTATCACTATGTTCATATAACTAAATTTAAAAATTAAAATAATTTATTCAACATTATATTTATAAATTGTTGAATTTTATCTAAACCGTTTGGTCGACCTAAAAGTAATTTGAGTCTCTATCATAGCATAGAAACCAAAGAATAGCCAAGAGATGAAGAGTAAAAAAGAGAAGAAAAATTATAATACCAAATTGAAGAGGTACCATTAAATGGTTTCTTAGATAAAGTGACGAAAAACAACCATTTTTCATAAACTTCTTCTTGAGCAACAATGATGCAACAAAATTAAAATAGAAGTACCATTTATCATCTTTTCCTAATTCACATAAATAAATTTCACATACACATTAAGGAATAAAAGAAAATACAAAAGAAAGTCGAAAAAATACACTATCTTGTCAAAGAAACCAATTGATAATCAAGAAATGAAGAGTAAAAGTGAGTAGAAAAACAATAGTACACATTTGAAGATGTTCTATCCAATTATTGCTTGAAAGTGGTATGAATAAAACCCAAAATTTGATGCACAAAATCACATATTTATACACACAGTCTTTTTCAATGTAGGACAAATAGTTTCATTAGTAGAAACGAAAAATATTGTGATCATATTAGTGGTTGTATATATGATGAGTGAGTGGATGTTCATAGTTAAGAAATCTGAGTTATAGAATACAAAAAAGAGTAGTAATTCAAAGGTTATTGTGATCAAAATAACTGCATTGGAGTTTATGATGATTCATAAACATAAAGAATGTGCAAAGCTTTTTTACATATACCACATAAACACAATTTTATCTCATGGATAGCTCAAGCTTGGTTTAAATAGATAGATGCTTTGAAATTGATTGCACCTAGCCATCTCAAGCTTAAATGTTGTACAGTTGGTCTTGCATCCATTCCCAACATTTTGTTTGAACTCCAACACAATATGAGGACCCTTGTCCGTACACTATTTGCACTCATTTGGAAACTAGCATATATATATATATATATATATATATGAGCTAATAGGTGTTAGAATTAAAAGTATAAACCATGCATTATACCCTATAATCATTGTAGAACAATTCAGCAAGTGTTCTTTTACCAGTAAGTGTTGTTTCACCAACACCTCATTTGACTTGTTATCAATTGTATTACTAACATTATAATTCACTTAATTTCAAATGGATCACAAACATTATCAAGAGTGTCGTATAATCTCTAAAGCAGACAACAAAGAGATGAACTTGATTAACATCTTAGAATTTCAATAATCATTTCATAATATGAACAACGGAGAGAGAAAAAAAATACATATTGAGATCACAAAAGCATGATAAAATTATTCTTCAACAATAGGTATACAATGGTACAACCCTCTCAAATTGAAATTTCATAACCTATATGTATTGAGAAGATTCTATATAAGGCATATTTATATAATTAATTTACAGAACCGTTTTTTTATTGTTGTTCAATTGAAGGATGAGAAGAATTTCAAAGGGTTGCACTATATTAAAGGGGGTTTGATAGTTTCACCTTTTGATTGGACCTAGTGCTTTTTAATCAATTAATTAGTAGGGCATAAAGTGCATAAATTGGAGTTATAAAAGTTAATGGGTTATTTTCCTTAAAAAAAGTAAATGGGTTATTTGATAGTTATAACATATAATGACAATGTTTCTTTTTACTCATTACTCATAGAATGCAATGGATCGATTGTAGCATGTATATTTTGTAACTGATTAAATTTATTATGGCCTTTTAGTTTTACATGATTGAAGCCAATGATGATAGATATGACTTATATGATTTTTTTATTTTATTTAATTTAATTATGAGAAGCAAAGTTTTCTTAGAAGTGTTATAACGAAGCTTTTGTAGATGTGCCACATAGGCACAATCCAAGCATTGGAATGAAGCAAGTTTCAAATTCAAAAATATACAGATAATTCAAAATATGAACAAGAAAGAGAAAAAGTGGACGCACAAAAGGAAAGAGGGAGCTTCCAAATATGGAAAGAAATGATTGTCATTACTATTGCTATTTAATGTGGTCTTCAATTCCAAAACTTTCCTCAAGCCTCTCCTGTTATGAAACTCCTCTAATCAACAATCATCATCAATAACAACTCATAACTTATTCTACATTTTGTGACATTTATTGTAATTATTCAGACACTAAATTATTATGGATGAAGTCCTTTTATTTTCTAGAAGTTACACTATGTTAAAATCAGAATCAAATGTCATTCCTATACAAGGGGGCATGTAACTTACATAACAAATAGAGAATTTTGCTAAATTTTTACACTGTGTGTAATATGACATGTGTAATATGACAGTATTTTCTCTTTGGTTCTAGTTTAGACCATTATCTAATCTTATCAAGAAACCACGTTTTCTTTGGCGATCATAGACAATCATCTTTCTTGGATTGAGAATTTAAGTGTCTCAATTTTCTATCTTTTTCCATCATTCTTAGGTTTATGAGTTCTAGGTTTCCAAATTTGCCATATCATAACATCACACACCAAAAAAAAAACATTGACTCATGTTCCATCATAATTGATTAGCATAAAAAAGCTAAAGTTTTGCTTACGATATGGATGCTTCCTTCACATCAAAATGGTTTGGGTTTGTTTAGATAGGCGTTATTGTCAGACCTTGCCTTTGACACCCCGTTTAGATATGGGTTTTCCAATCCATTCAGGTCTGTTTGTAAAAAGTCCAATGACTCATGTTTTGGTTATGCCAGGTTGTTGTTATGTTGCCGCAAACTCGATGTCGTGTGGTCACGTTGTGTCCTTGATGTATGATTCTTCTAGAATTGTTGAGATCTGAAATTTTCCTGGCTTTGGTTTGTTACCACATTGTCGGTGGTTTGGGGTGGTTGGTAAGGTGATGTTTTTTCCTACTTTGAGCTCATGGCTGTCATTGTCCTCAAATCTAATTTGGTTCAGAGATTGAATTTGAAACGTTGATAGAAAAGGCTGTTAATTTTATGTTATTCATCGAAATATTATGTTTAAGTCGATGTTACTTGATTTAGACATTGAAGAAATTTATAGTGAGTGCGACAAATTGAAAGACACTCACGTAACCTATAATTGGCTTCTTGAAACCTTCCATCGTCGTCACACAAAAGCATTGCAGCTCGATAGTGAACCAGGGACGGAGTCTGTAAGAGATGGTCACATGAGTATGTGTATGTTTACAAGTTTTACCTCGTTGGATGCACCATTTTTATTGACAAGAGTCAGTAGCACATTGATGTGTTGTTTATAACGTATTTTTGGGACCTCACTGCAATTAATTAGTGGTCTTGAAGTGTTGTAACTATGGCCTATATCTACCACTACACGGTTAAGGCGACTAAGCCGCTTAGAACGATGATGGTTGGATACTTATTTCTTTTGGAGGTAATTATTTGTTTTTTTTTTTAAAATTTAATATGTGTTGTAATGTTCTTTTCTTAGACATGGGCTATGAAGCATTTCATTGGCATATATCCCCTTTGAAATTGACCTAAACTATAGTAAAGACATGCCACACATTGCTCGGTTCATTCTTCGAAGGGGTTATAGGTCACTAGATAACCACATGACCTTCTTGGATTGTCCGAAGGTCAATGATATTAGGTTTTGCGCCTATGATAACCATCGCCAGACACGTCAGTTCAACGATATATGTTGATTCTATAGATGGTTAAAGTGTGCCAGCAAGATGTGTTATTATCAGAGCATTTCTAGGCCTCGTGCCTCCGTGGTACCAGAGCTAAATGACTTTCAAATAAACTAGGCATTTCAAAATCACTTCTTGCATGTTGTACGTGAAGACATGTGGGGTCCACATTTCTTTAGGTATAAGGTCTCTATCCCATGTGGAGACATGCTCATAAACCGTTTTGGGTTAAATTTTCTAGTTCTATAGGGTCCCTATCCATTGTTATTGGCTCCTTTAGAGGAACATCCACCTAAGAAATTAAATATGGAGGTTGTGATAGAGCTAGAGAGTGCCAGTGAATCTCTGGATACTTTGGAGATATGCAAGAGAGTTAGAAACATGATATTGAATATGATGGAAAATGGTACAGAATACGCTCATCTATATGAGACCATTACATCATATTGCTCAAGAAACAGAGTCGACCACTTAGTATCAGGTGACACGTAGTAGGAGGCCCTACTCATGAACTGCAAATAAGGTGACTTAGTAGTTAACATTTTATGTTTTTATGTATCTTGATGTTTTCTTGTGACATTGATAAAGTTCATTTCATATTTTTATATATTGGTATTTCAAGACCACGATATTGAACACATTCAATTTATCAAAGTGTAGTTATGTTCTTTTTAATCTCAAAAGTATTGATATTTTCATATATTTATTTAGGGCATTTGTTAGCGTAACCCTTTGTTTAATATTATATTTATGCATTTTGGTATATTTGTATGTTGGTTTAAACTCATAAGTTTTGCACTATGCAATCAACATTTATGCACTTTGCGAGGCATATCCGATCCTAACTCCCTACTCATAATCAACATTTATAAAATGCTAGGGACACACCCACTAACACACTCTTTTAACACACCCAATAGGAATTAGTCATGTGTTCTATTTTTTTAATCTCATTTACTGGTAACCGGTTCACCCTTCTAGTGTTATTATTTATTTTATTTTATTATTATTAAATTAGCCTTTAACTTTTCATCTTCTGTTCTCAACCTCCCACAAACACAGTCAGTCTTTTCATGTTCTCTCAGATTCTTCTCTGTCAAAGAAATTGGTTGTTTTCTCAAAATTGACTAAATCCATTTTTTCTAAGAGGAGGTACGTACCCCCTTATCACATGAAATTATGTTCCTGTTCTCACATTTTCTCTCTATAATTATTAGTATTTTTTTCCTTCTGATTCTCACCATAGCCATGGACAAGTTCAACATATTTTTTCGTCACATGTTTTATTGTTATAATATCATATATGAGTTGTTATCTTTTTTATATCATGTATGAGTTGTTATCTTTTTCATATTAGTTTATCATGATATTCATACCATGCATAAGTTATCGTAATCTAAATAAGCTATCATTTTTAGGCATTACTGTTATTCATATCATACATAAGTTATCCTAACTTCTTATACTTTCACGCTTTTAAGCAAAAAAATTTAGAAGTTAAAGTCATGTACTTAATACTTGTCACAACATATTAGGCTGTAATGGAAGCTTTTAACAGTAATGGAGATGAAATTGTTGATGGAAATGGAGAACAAGTTGTTAATGAGCCTACCAGTAATGATTCACGCGTTGGTGATTCAGAGACTAATGATAGTCAACAACCTTCCATCGGAATGGAATTTGAGACACAAGAAAATGCATATTCATTCTACTCTCGTTACGCTAAACCTGTTGGGTTTGGAATTTTCACCAAAACTAGTCGGCGTTCAAAGGTTTCTACGGAATTTATTGATGTAACTTATGCTTGCACAAGACATGGAAAAAAGAGGGAATCCACCGCACATAACCCACGTCCTTGCTTGAAGATGGGTTGTGAGGCCAACTTATGCATTAAAATAAACTGTGATGGAAAATGGATTGTTCATAGCTTCATTAAAGATCACAATCATGAGGTTTTTCTAGCATATGCACATTATTTTCCTTGTCATAGAAGAATCAATAAAGCTCAAAAGGATTGTATTGAAACTTTGCAACATGTTGGGGTGAAAACAACCAAAATTTACGCCACAATGGCCAAACAACATGGAGGATATGAAAACATTGGTTGCATGGAGAAAGACGTTAGAAATCATTTAGATA
>Ga0228711_1011857_pt1 | contig 10899 bp, 6 predicted proteins | sample MedpolnodulmetaG_2_FD_177996 | JGI IMG/M metagenome (GOLD analysis project Ga0228711, IMG submission 177996) | Root nodule microbial communities from Medicago polymorpha collected in Santa Monica, California, United States - brown nodules | ecosystem: Host-associated > Plants > Roots > Nodule...
GAAAGAGACTTCTCTTTGCTCAAGGACAACTCCAAGAGACTTCTATGCTCAATCACACCTGAAAGAGACTTCTATGCTCAAGGACAACTCCAAGAGACTTCCTTTGCTCAATCACAACTGAAAGAGAATTATCTTAACAATTACAAAGAAATGAATAAGGTTTTGAATACTTGATATACAATCAGAGGTATTCACAATACAATACGAAACAGAACAGACTCTGTTTTTCTAGACACTTAAGAATTCTAAGATATGAACAATTGAAAGAATTCTCTAAGTTGTTGATGTTTTGTTTACGACATTTTGCACAGAGTATTGGCCTTTTTTGCTTGAATGTCTTGATCCATATTTCTCTAAGTCTTCATCCCTATTTATAGAGGATTTGAGAGACGTTGAGAATTTAGCCGTTACATCAACTTGTCTTGTTTGAAGCTTGATTCTTCACCATTGACCCTTTGCTTGATTTGATAGTTGTCCTATGAAGAACTAATTTCAAATCCATTCCATTACAAAAGGAACAATGTATGCAGCAATGTTACTGTTATCTTGTCTTGATGTAGAGACAAAGTTGCAGAGATGGTGGTTGCAGAGTTCGTGGTCGTACACTTCGTACATCGTACTTTGTCAACTCTGGTGAAGTAGCTTCTAACGAGATATGCTTCTGATGACCATTGCTTCTGATGACCTTGCTTCTGATGACGTGTCTTCAGGAGCTCTTCTTTAGACTCGTTACTTCAGACGCAGTTCTTCAGACGCATTCTTCCAGACGCTTCTAAGCTTCAAATAAAATTCCTTTGCTCTTGAACTTGTTCAATCAGAATCTTTATGAGTAGTACTTTGATTATGGATCCTGTACACTTGAACAAATTGTTTAGCATATGCAATTGATGATTTTTAATACCTTGTTATTATCAAAACTCAATAGGTGATTTTGAGAAACACCCTTTGTTCCAACATGCCATATGGAATGGCTCTCACAAAAAAATTCATCAAAAAACATGTTCCCTTTGAGGGTGATAAATCAATTTTTGAGTATTCTCAATTCACCCCAAAGAATCTGAGTCACATGAAACAAGAACCTGTTGTTGAGTCTCCAACTGACCTCAAAAGGAAGAGGGAAGATGAGTCTGCTCTACCAACACCAGTGCCTGAAATTGCATCTGCAGAAAACTGCAAACCTCCAGAACGTTCTCTTGTAATGGAGAAGGATCATGAATTGCTTGCTAATTTTGGCAACAATTCGTCTTTTTCAAATGTCAAGGCTTCTAAAATCCTTCAAAGCTTCACTAAAAAATCCCAATCACAAGGCCCTCAAACTTGTTTGTCTCTCCTCAAAAGCATGATTACTCTGCTTTATTTCAACCTGACTCAGTGGAAAAACTACTTTCTCCACAAGGTTTTGACACATCTGTCCAAATGGACTCTTTTAAGTCTCTTCAAACAAATCTCACCTTTCCCTCAAGGTTCACTGATTCGCCTTCCATGGCGCAAAGGATTGTTGAGCACGATGAAAGACCAACCAAAAGGTCTAAAATTGAGAAATATTGTAGCAAGACACACAATGATCTAACTAGGGTGATTGAAGGAAACAATGTTATTTTGCATTATCTGTCTTGGATGACTTATGAAATGACTTTGTCAAGGAAATGGAAGAATGCCATAAGTGACAAGCAGGAAGTTGCTAGACCAGAACATAATCCTTTCCCTGTTCCAATGTACCCAATGTTTATGCATACCATTTCTTCCTCGTCTGATGCTTCTTCTCCAACCATGCCACCAGCTGTTGCCCCTTTTCATGATGACAAAGGGGGAGATGATTTAGGGGAGTTTGAGTTAGGGGGACTCGGAAAACAATTAGGATCTAGGAAAGAGAACTAGATGGTTGTTGTTGCAGCTCTTATGTTGTTTTACTATGTTATTTGTTATGTTAAAAACTCTGTTTTTATTTCTCTGTTTGTGTCCTTTATTTTGTCTTTTGATCAAGGTCCAAAACTGCTGCTAGTATGTGCGAAAATAAACAATGCATTTCTTGATCTTTTTGATGTTTGAAATACTAAGTTTGAATCCTTGTAATGATCTTCATGATCTTTTACTCTAATGAATTATGTTGTTTATGTCTTATATTCTCATATTGCATATAAATCTTGAATGCATGAATTGAGGGGGAGTTCTTTGATAAAATCATCAAACTCAATTTTCTATAAACAAATTCTGGAAAAACTCTCAAAAGGCACAAAAACTTTAGTTGCTAAAATTGAGGGGGAGTTTTTAACAAATTTTTCAAAAACTCAAAATCAAAATAAATTATAAATGTTTGTCATCATCAAAAAGGGGGAAATTGTTGAGACAAAATCCTTATTTGATGTTTTAAAGATTACAAACATATTATATTTATTTAATATTGTTATCTACTAATTCATTTTGTGAGAATTTGTTTCATGAGAACAATCTAAGAACGTTCTGGCAAATACGAAGAAAAAGAAATGGTACATCAAAAGTAAACAAGTCTGAACATCAAAGAAACATGGCAGATTATAAATTGAAAGATATCTCTTGGGCCATTGGAAAAGGGTTCGACCCATTTGGAAGCTAAAAACCCATTAAGAATTAAATATCTCACTCATGGATAAAGAGCACATGGCCTTGTTAAGCATGACATCACAAAAGAAAATTAAGATGACATAATAAGCATTGGGCAACAAGTTAACAACTCATTATAGTTGGTTCTCTCATGCACAAGCAAACAACAGTGCAAGCAAAGCTAGGCAAATCAGATAGAACATTCTGAGAACGTTCTGGCTATTTTCAAGAAGAAAAGAGATATCAATTGAGACTTTGGACAACTATCAAAAACGTGTCCAACAACTCTATTTTCTCCCTTGATCACCAAGACACTCCTCACCTATAAATACAAGTGGTTTTGAAGGTTATAAGCAAGAGTTTTGATAGCTAATATTCTCTCAAGTGAAAAACATCACTACAAACAGAGCTCTTCGCAAAAAAGCAAATTCCAAGCTCTCTCATTATATCTCTTGGATCTTCTCTTTCAAATTTGCTATTGTAAAACTCAAGCAAGTGTTGAGTATTTATTTGATCCAAACAAATCTCATTATACAAAGTGTGTTGTACTTCTCAAGTCTATTGGGCTTAATAGTTTGAGATAGAAAATTCCAACCTTTCTTTTGCTAGTGTGCAAAGAATTGTAGAAGTCTGCTGAGGTTGATAATACAGGTGTAACGGACTGATCTGGTGTGATCAAAATATTATAGTGCTAGTCACAAGTTTTTGTTAGCAAGACAACAATAGTGGGTAATCTCACACGAGGTGTGGGGACTGGAAGTAGCCGGGTTTGGTGAACGAGGATAACTCTCCTGTGTTATTCTTCTATATCTCTCTTTATTTAAAGTTACATAACACACACACATTAACACACTTATATTAATCTCCAGAATATTCTAGTCCTAATTAATCACTATCAAATTAATCCAGAGTGCTCTGTTCCTTAATCAATCATTAATATTGTTACTTTTTTTTATTCAATATTAAACTATCTCCAGAACATTCTGGTCCAAGATAAAACAATTGCTTAAATATTAGACTAACGTTTAAATTCAATATATAATATTGTTTTATCATTTTGTCTAATATTAATCATTCTCCATAACATTCTGATCCTTATTAAAATAATCTTATATTTTAACTTAACATCATTTTTCTCATTCTGCTTATAATCATTCTTCAGAATATTCTGTTCTAATCTATTAATTGTTATATACTATAATCTTGTTGAACCAACATACACCAAGAATATTCTTGTGTATATAAATCTGATCTTAACTTTCAGGAATAACTTTTAAAAGGGTCACAATTCAACCCCCCCTCTTGTGACGTTTATTGCTACTTCATTATTAACCCACTTGGGTTGGCCTAGTGGTATTGGCTTGGGATCTGTGAGTGTGCTCCTCCTCAAGGTCTAATGTTCGATTCTCTCTGATACCAATTTAGGTGTGTTAGTTTAGCTTCTTAAAAAAAAAATATTATGAGTTATTTTATAAAGGTTTGAGAAGGATAACTTAAAGAACTTAAAGAAGTGAGAATAATAAATAGTTAAGGATATAATAGGAAAGTACTATTAATGTTTTATTGATATTGTAAAACGACATATAATTTGAGACAATTTTTTTCAAAGCGGTATATAATTTAGGAAGGAGTAGTAAGTCTTATAAAAAATTGTGTATTCTAATGTATTAGAATTTGTAATGTTTGACTTTTATAGAAATAATTTTTAAATTTCATATCATTAACCAGTGCACTTCAACTTCTTTCTAAACTTTCTTTCTCCTTTGTTTATATAAGAGGGGTGGTTTTAGGTCATTATTTGACCTATAGTCACCCCTCTACATCTTTTTTTTCAATCTAAATAAGTGGTTTTCACATATATCAAGTTTTTTTGTTTGTGTTTTTTGTGATTCTGTTGTCTAAGTGCGGCGTTGTGTTGTTCGTCGTCTTGTGCGACATCTGATTTCGCGTCTTGTCGCGGTGTTCGTTTAGTTCCTATTGGAAGATCGACATCAGTCAATTACAAATTCAACCAATGATTTGGGTGTCAACATTGCAGATCCGGAAGCATGAGTATTTCGGTGACTTAGGTTTTATCATATTATTTGTAGGCATTTTGGCATTGTATGCTATTAACTTGGGTGTTGTGAGTTTGTTCGCAGATTCACCCTTTACGTTTTTAGCGATGTTTGTATCTGATGTACTTTATCAATTTGAATGAATGGATATCGTTTTGTTTTTGTCAAAAAAAATAATAAAAAAATTAACCAGTGCACCGTGGACACATCTTAACAAGACCTCAAAAAATATAATTTAAAAAATGGTGTACTCCCTCCGTTTTTAAATATAAGCAAATTTTACTTTTGCTTATATTTAAAAACGGAGGGAGTATTAAATTAACATTTTAAACAATGGTGATATTAACAAATATCATAAGACACTGGTTAAGAAATTAAAAAAAATAAAATTACATTAAAGATTACAAATTTTGAACATTCAAAAGGATGACTTAATTGAAAACATCACTTTTTAAGAATAAATTTCTAAATTTGTTTCTAACTTTAGCAAATGTCCTAAGCAATTTCCTTTTTAAAAAATGCATGGTATTTGTTGGCATGACCATAAAAAAAAAAAATGTTAACTTGTGCCCTTAAGACACAAGTTTAAAAGTCAAATGTAGAAATAATGTATTAGAACATTAAATTTAATTTTTAATATTATAATGAATTGAATGCACAAAGTTTAAGAAAATATTTCTTTTTTTGAATTTCTTAACATGTGCCCTAATGACACAAGTTAACACTACCCTAAAAAAAAATTACATTTATGTGAGGTGTTGATTACGTAGTAAACAATAAATGAGTTTCTTTGATTTTGTATGCAACTGCCTGTAGTCTTTCTTTCTTTCTTTCACCAATGAATGAATCATCCCATTTTCACTACTAAAAAAACAAAAATTAGTGAGAGAAATTTTGTGAGGGAAACGTGAAATCCCTCTTAAATTTCGTCACTAAATTTTGCGACCAAGAAATTTGTGAGGAATTTCAATTTTTCCGTCACTAATTTCCCTCTCAAATTTTTCTTTTTCTAGTAGTGTTTTCTTTCACTTTCAGGGATTCAGTTTTTGTTAAATCTTTTATCAAGAATGAATCGTCCCGTTTTCATAAACTTTTTACTAAGACTTTTATGAATACTTACGAAAATCTACACACACTTTCAGTCCATATTTATTGGTTTTAAATATGTTGATTTACATTAGCAAGGTTTTTTTATTTTTTATTTTACTAAATTTACATTAGCAAGCTGTTGGTAGGCTTTAACTATTATTTGTGGTTATGTTTTTTTCATTTTTTTTAAGCGTATCCTTGTCAAAGCAAAAATAGTAAACACATTCAAACAACCGAAAATCAAATAAATTTAATTGTATTTGTTTCTTTTGGATATTATTTTTTAAGATATGTTTTACTTGCAAAAGTTAAATACTGATGGTCTTGTCGGACTTGAGATTTCTGGATGGTGATATTAAATGGTCTTTTAGTGTAGGACCTTCGTCGGCAGCCTTCTTCTTGAACGGAGGAGGGTGGAATCTGTATAGACAAGAAAAAGACTCGACAAATTACCTAAAAACATCATATCGTGAGGTGTCATCCGTATCAATATTGATATGTTAACCACGAGTTGTGTCGTTGTTGACATGTAAACGAGAAACTTCTATGTCATGTGCAAGCTGAAGGCCATGATCAATGCCTTGCTCCTCTAAAATGATTCCTTCTCCACTTCCATATATCCTCTTTAGGATGATGTGTTAGTCCAGCCACAAATTTAACGAGTACATATGATTTGATCGCTCCCCGAAGATGGAAATCAATTTTGAAGTTCTAAGAGTTCTATAGACCACGTAACCATTCGCCCCAACAACTCGGCCTTTTGAAGGATCTTCTTAATAGAGAAATCATTCTTAACAATAATAGGATGAGAATGAAAGTAATGTCGCAACTTACGGGGTGATGACAAGAGGAAAGGTGAGCTTCTCCTCCTTATTGTGCCCTTGCACCAAGAAAACTTTGCTGACCAAGAACAATGGGTATCTTCCTCCTTCTCTTTCTTCAACTAGAGCCAAGTTAATGGCTACGTTAGTATATGTTATATATAGATTCAAACGGGAACATGGTCTTGGCCTCGTTAACACAGGTGGTGATACCAATAATCTCTTCGGTTCGGCGAATGCTTGTTTGCATTCTATTACCACTATAACCGGTCTGGATTTTTCAAGACTTTGTATAAGGGAAACGACATGTCTACCGACATAGAGAGAAATCGAGATAAGGTTAATTATCTCTCATGTGAGACATTGAACCTAATTGACTGAAGTACAATTGCACATCTCCAAAATTGATTTGCAGTTATTAGGGTTTACTTATATCCCCCTCTGGGTTATCATAAATCTATACATTTTTCAATTATCTCTCATGATTCTTCTTTTTCATACAGAACTAAATACTGTACATTTTTTAATTTACGTGAAATTGGTAAAAGGATTAGCTATCTCTAGTGGTAGTCTAAGAAGAAATTACATAATCACAAACACCAAATAACTTATTTAATGCAAGAAAATAAAATGCTATTCCAAATGATGCACCTCATATTAGCCATATAGGTCCTCAAGAATATCATGAAATGTTCTATACCCACTTTGTAAGTTTCTAGTAGCCATATAGGTTTTTTCGATATTACCATTGACACATTGTTGGTAATTTAGTAAACAACCAATGAAAATTAACCACGAGTAAATTTGTTAGTGAAATAAAACGAGTTTGTGAGTATTATTCGAAAATTTATATACCTCATATTAGATTACACAAAATGAAGCGAGATGGTTAACATCACACACTCTCACACACACTTTTTCACATAATATCTTCTTTTTTTTGTGGTGGCGGGGATTTGAACCCGGACCTTGCATATATTATGCATTGTCCATACCAACTGAGCTAAGCTCACGAAGACTCACACAATATCTTTTATTATTTTAAAATTTTCCTTTTAATCAATAAAAAAAATGCGTTTGAAATTGTATGTCAAAAAAATGTGTTAGAATTATTCAAATGAAATATGAACTTCAATGTTTTTTTTTTAATTAACTTCATTGTCTTTTTAACTTCATTGTAAAAAAAAGATAATAGAATATCACTTGAAAAAATCTGCTGTCCATCATCATGGAGTGCAACTCATATTTTAAGTATATCCTAGGCCTCAAAAGCTAATTTTTATAAGTATAACCTAGGCCTAAAAAATATACCTCATTAGATTACACAAAATGAAGCGAGATGGTTAACATCACACATTCTAAAACAGTGGCGGAGCCAGAAAAATTATAGAGTCTGGGCAAATATTTTATCGTAAAATATGGCGTGTTAAGAACGTTAAAATATGGCTTTACACAAAATATTATAAATTTTCGACAAACGAAAAATTAATTATGAATTTTTAAAGTGTCAAAAACTCAAAAAACAAAACAACGGAAATCTCGACCTATAAATAATATTTTGAGCTCATCATTTGTAGAGACATCTATAAAAATACATAAAAAGGATATGTAAAGTTTCATGGCATTTCGAAGTCGTTTCAGATTATTTTGATTTTTCAACCAAAACGTGCAAAATTGAAATTTTGTTCCGAGTAAGTGTATACTCACAGGTCAAATTTAGTTCCCTAATTTTGCAGGCATGACTAGAAGATGATAAGAACCTTCACAATGAAATTTTGTAGTTTTTAAATGACATACAAATTAATTATAAATTGTTTAAGAAATTCATAATTATGGGGAATAAAAATTCATAATTAATTTGTCCCTGGTCGAAAAAATTTAATTTTTTTGTGTAAAGCTATATTTTAACGTGCTAAACATGTATGGAAAAAATCATAAAAAAATTCAACATCTATGTCACATTTTTATACTACGCGTATATTATAGGGTAAAAAATAAGAAAAAACTTGAATTACAATGCTAGAATATATATTTTTTTATTTTACATGGTCAATTTGAACAATTAACAATTCAAAATAAGAGATATAAACATGTCAATAGTGTGCTAAATAAAATTAGGAGATACATAAATGCACTTTCTGAGATCTCTTTGCGTGTGAGAATTTTCAGATTTTGCCCAGATTTTATTTTGATTACTACTCTCCCTCCTGCACTTTTCGCTCGCGCCCTGCAGCATTGCCTAAATTTACCGTGCGCAAGTTAAGTCACGCCGCGTGAGTTAACTCACGCAAGTGTTATATCCAGCGTGAGTTAACTCACACTGCTTGAGTTAACTCACGCAGGGATATTTTGGCCCGCGTGAGTTAACTCACGCCAGTTGCAAACTTGAGAAAACTTGAAATATAAAGTATGAACAACAACCCACTTCACTTATGTTTTATTGCCTTTAATTAAATTTGTTATTATTAGCTAACAGCAAAATACTATTCATTGCACTTCACTTCACTTCATTTTATCCAAGTCAATAGAATTCATCAATATTGTCCATCTGAACCAACTCATTCATCATCAATTGTTTCACCTCTTCTTTTTCTTGTCTTTCTTCTTCTTCATTTTATCATTTTGATTAAGAATCGGAGGAAGAAAGAGAAAGTTGTGGATGAATTATTGGAGATATTGAAGGTGAGAGCAGAGAGGAATGCAAAAAATGGTGGTGTTGTGAGGAGGGAAAATAATGGGGTGGGAGATGACGAACATGTCAATAGTGTACTAAATAAAATTAGGAGATACATAAATGCACTTTCCGAGATCTCTTTGCGTGTGAGAATTTTCAGATTTTGCCCAAATTTTATTTTGATTACTGCTCTCCCTCCTGCACTTTTCGCTCACGCCCTGCAGCATTGCCTAAATTACCCGTGCGCAAGTTAAGTCACGCCGCGTGAGTTAACTCACGCAAGTGTTATATCCAGCGTGAGTTAACTCACACTGCTTGAGTTAACTCACGCAGGGATATTTTGGCCCGCATGAGTTAACTCACGCCAGTTGCAAACTTGAGAAAACTTGAAATATGAAGCATGAACAACAACCCACTTCACTTATGTTTTATTGCCTTTAATTAAATTTGTTATTATTAGCTAACAGCAAAATACTATTTATTCCACTCCAATTCACTTCATTTTATCCAAGTCAATAGAATTCATAAATATTGTCCATCTGAACCAACTCATTCATCATCAATTGTTTCACCTCTTCTTTTTCTTGTCCTTCTTCTTCTTCATTTTATCATTTTGATTAAGAATCAGAGGAAGAAAGAGAAAGCTGTGGATGAATTATTGGAGATATTGAAGGTGAGAGCAGAGAGGAATGCAAAAAATGGTGGTGTTGTGAGGAGGGAAAATAATGGGGTGGGAGATGACGATGATGTTGATGAGGAAGAGCAAGAGAGAGAAAAGGGCACTTGATAGTGATAGTCCTAAACAAGAATCTGAGATTGAAGATGATTGCAAGCAAGGATAAGAAGAAGAAGAGAAAATCAAGTGATTATCAAAATAGTTTTAATAATATTATTGAAGACTTGTTTCTAAGTATGAAACAACAATATGCAGCATGCAGTGTATGTGAATTTGATTCAACAAAAAATGAATATTGAAAGATGGTTTATGAAATACAGAGAAAAACAGGGGAAGAAGTTATAGCTGCGTAACTATACAAAAATAAAACCTTCGTGAATTAACTCACGCGGCGTAAGTTAAGTAGCGCAGGGGTATTTTGGACAAGGCTGCAGGGCGCAAGTCTTTTGTACCGAGGGAGAGCAGTAATCTTTTTTTTTTAAGTAGAAAAAGAGCTATTGGACTGGAGTTGGTACAAAGAAAGGAGCAGTTGAGCCCGGGCTAGTGGCCAGGCTAGCTGGGGGTGCCACCGCCCTGTTCTAAAATTCACATAAATTCTACTATTTTATTCGTGTTCCATATAAATTTGATGTAATTCATATGAATATTGATCAATAAGATAAATGCGTTAGACAATGTATGTGAAAAAATGTGTGCGAATTTATTCAAATGAAATATGAACTTCAATATTTTCTTTTTTTGGGAATTAACTTCATTGTCTTTTTAACTCAATCTAAAATCTTAAAAAAATGTGGGCCCCATCTTGTGCAGGGATGGATTCTCTCAAGTGTGGATATTAAATGTGTGCTTGATGTAACACCCCATTTCCCCAAAAACGCAATTTAATAGATAAATCAGAGTAACATCATAAAACGGAGTATTACGCTTCTATTTCATTCAAGTAATAAATAGGAAAATTTCTATTTATTTAAATCAATCCTGTCAACAATATTCAATGAAATC
>Ga0228711_1011860_pt1 | contig 10898 bp, 6 predicted proteins | sample MedpolnodulmetaG_2_FD_177996 | JGI IMG/M metagenome (GOLD analysis project Ga0228711, IMG submission 177996) | Root nodule microbial communities from Medicago polymorpha collected in Santa Monica, California, United States - brown nodules | ecosystem: Host-associated > Plants > Roots > Nodule...
TTTACCATGTTAATGGTTAGAATCTAAAAATCACATTTTTAATCGACTTTCTAAATCTCCATTTTTTTTTACAAAACACTAAAGGTATTTTAATTCCAATTATGTGTCAAATCTATAATGTGATATACTTTATTCTTATTCTTATATATTATAGTTGATATGACCCGTGCGATGCACGGGTCGATGGTGTAGTATTATATATAGTTGTAACACTGAAAACCTAATTCACTCAAGAAATACTGGAAGGATAGCTTCTCTATAGTCGTAGAGGCAGACAACATTACATGAGCTACGTAAACGATCGTGTCTTGTTGTCTTTTGATTCTCGTTTCTTTTATTATTTTATTACTAGTTGCTATTCTAACACAAATCATATTTTTTCTGTTAGTTGATAATTCAAGTTTGTTAGTGATCTAATCAAGTTTGTTTGGTTAATCACATTAGAAATCTAGTTAGCTTAGTTTGTTAACAGTTTGTTACAAATTTACTAGATTTTAGCTCAAGGTTGTTAGCAGTAGCGGAGCCAGAAATTTTGAATAGTGGAGCCACCATTACACGATATTTGTTGGGAGGAAAAGTTAGTGTGGCTGATTTTACGGTTCCATGAAACAAGGAGGAAGGGTTTTCATTTTTCTCATTGAGAAAGAGAAAAAGAGATGATCATAGATGGGTTTAGAAATAAAATCTCACAATAACGGATGTGATGTGAATATTGCCCCCACTTTTAAACATTTATTCATGTAATTTATCAGCCGATGTGAGACATTTTAACATATAGTGAGACGGGGTTTATTTTAACTTAAAAAATTAAATATATAAGAGAGTGTAACATATTTTGTTTGTGTGGATAAATTTCCTGCAAAATAAAGTGAATAAATTGAGTGCAAAATCTATACGGGGTATATTCCAATTCATATATTTAATTTGCTTGCAAAATCTAATATAACAAGTATGATGGGGGGGGGGGGGGGATATATTTGTGCAGGCAGGAGCCCACACAACCTTGTGTGTGGCTCCGCCATTGGTTGTTAGGGTTTGTTAGATGACTTGTCATTCAAGCAACCTATCATAACCATGTATATAGACTACTTTCATGTGTATTTTCATATATCAATGAAATCACAACTTTAATACTTCTATTCTCTTCATTCATTAATTCTTCTCATTCTCTCAAATTCAGCAAAATCAAAACCCTAGAAAACCCTAGCTTGTTCATCAAGCTGAAAGTTGCTCTAACAAATTGGCATCAAGAGCCTCTGGTTATATTCTAAGGGGTGATAGAGATCTTCAAACATGCAATTTCAAGGTAGAAACAATGAAGGAGTAACCATGAATGGTAGTAGTAGTTTCAACACTCATCTTCCAATTCTTGAAGCACGTAATTGGGAAAGATGGAATGCAGTGATGAAGAACTTGTTTGGAGCAAAAGATTTGTTGGAAATAGTGCAGAATAATGTTGCTGATCTAGCTGTGAATGCAACTGAAGTTCAAAGGAATGAGCACAAAAATCTGAAGAAGAAAGATTGCAAGGCTTTGTTCCTGATTCAACATAGTCTTGATGAAGGAAATTTTGAAAGAAACTCAAAATCAATTAGTTAAAAGGAAGCATGGGATATTCTTGCAAAATGTCATGAAGGAGATGATAAGGTGAAGTTGATTAAACTTCAGTCTTTAAGGAGGAATTTTGAATTGATGTAGATAGAGGAAGGGCAAAAGATTGTTGAATATATCTCTAAACTCATCAATATTGTGAATTAGATGAAGGCTTGTGGAGAAGCAATAACTGATCAACAAATTGTTGAGAAAATAATGAGAACATCAAGATTTGATTTTATAGTGGTTGCAACTCAAGAATCAAAGGATATGAAAACTTTGAAGATTGAAGAATTGCAAAGTTCATTGGAAGCTCATGAATTGATGGTTTCTGAGAGAAGCAGTGAAAGATCAATTCAACAAGCCTTGCAAGTTCAAATTATCGAGAAGGATGGTTATGATAGGAAGACCTTTAAGAAAGGGAAGAATAACAATAAGGGAGGAAACTGGTCTAAAGGCAAGAACAAAGGTTCTGATAAAAGTGAATCTTCAAAGGAAGGAAATTCTCATCAAAACAAGAAGAAAGGTTTTGATAAGAAGAAGATTCAATGCTTCAAATGTGAGAAGTTTGGGCACTTTGCTTATAAATGTTGGTCTGGTAAAGGAAAGCAAGCAAAGAATGATGAAGAACAAGCTAAGATTGTACAAGATAATTCAGATTCATTATTATTTATGGTTACAACAACTAGTATTGAGAGCTGCAATTCAGAAAGTTGGTTCTTAGATACTGGTTGTTCTAATCACATGACTGGAAATAAGGTTTGGTTAAGGGAAGTTGATCTTGGAAAGAACACAAAGGTGAAGCTTGTTGATCATAGAACCTTAACTGCAGAAAGAATGGTGAAGATTGCTATTGAAGGAAAGAATGGAAAGATAACAATAATTGAAGATGTGTTTTATGTCTCTGGTATGCAGTGCAATTTACTTAGTGTTGATCTTATTCAGAAAGGATATTCAGTTACTATGAAGGATAACTCTTTGAAGTTGTTTGATAAAAATCAAAGCTTAGTGTTGAAAACTCCTCTTGCAAAGAATAGAACATTTCAAACTAACATGAAAGCTGTGGAACTGAATTGTTTATTTGTTATAGTGAAAGATGAAGATAGCTGGTTATGGCATTATAGGTTTGGTTATCTCTATTTTAGAGGTCTTAATCAATTAGTTGATAAATAAATGATTCTTGGTGTACCTAAAATGGAGATACCTAGTACAGTTTGTGATACTTGTTTAATAGGCAAGCAACCTAGAAATGCATTTAGTTCTAGTACAACACATAGATCAAAAGAGGTACTGAATGTTGTGTATTCAGATGTTTGTGGTGCTTTAGAAGTTCGTTCATTAGGGGGTAAAAAGTATTTCATCAATTTTATTGATGAGTTTAGCAAGAAAATCTTGTTGTATCTAATTAATGCTAAGAGTGAAGCCTTTGACATGTTTCAGAAGTTCAAAGTCTTAGTAGAAAAGCAAAGTGGAAAATCTATTAAGATATTGAGAATTGATGGAGGTGGTGAGTATACTACAAAGGTGTTTGAGAACTTTTGTGAAGACAATGTCATTGTTCATGAAGTAACTACTCCATATGCTCCACAACATAATGGTTTGGCTGAAAGAAGAAACAGAAGCTTGCTTGACATGACCAGAAGTATGCTAAAGATTAAGAAGATGCCTAATACTTTCTGGGGAGAAGTTGTAAGAACTACAACATACATCTTAAACAGATGTCCCACTAAGAAACTTTATCAAATTCTTGAAGAGATTTGGTTAGGAAGCAAGCAGTCTGCTAGGCACTTAAGAGTTTTTGGTTCCTTATGTTACAAACATATCCCTGATGCAAAGAAAAGAAAGCTGGGGGACAAGAGTGAACCTATGATATTGGTTGGATATCATGAACCAGGTGCATATAGGCTCTATCATCCTCTGAATCATTTAATTGTGATCAGTAGAGATGTTAAAGTCTATGGAAATGAATATTGGGATTGGAACAAGAAAGAGAAAAGTTATAATATAACAATTCCTACAATAATTGAAGAAGAGGAACAAATTGAACAAGTTCAAATAGATATTGAAGTTCAAAATGAAGTACATGTTGAAGAGAATCAAGTCACTGGAACTTCAGATAGACAAATGTCTGTTTCCACAAGGCTGGCTGGACATGAAATTACTCCGGATAATGAAATTAATAAAGAACGGGAATTTGTGCACTTTGCATTACTAGCATATTCAGAACTAATCAACTATGAAATAGCAATGACTGAAGAGGTGTGGAAGAATGCTATGATTGAAGAGCTGAATGCAATCAACATAAACAATACTTGGGAACTAACTAAGTTACCTGCTAGAAAGAAGGCCATTAATGTGAAATGGATTTTCAAATTGAAACTAAAACCAAATGGTGAAGTAACCAAACACAAAGCAAGATTATTGGCAAGGGGATTCATGCAGAAGGATGGTATGGATTACTTTGAAGTATATGCTCTAGTAGCAAGATTAGAGACTGTGAGATTGATAGTTGCCATAACTTGTGGAAGAAACTGACCAATGTATCATCTAGATGTGAAATCCGCTTTCTTAAGTGGTCCACTAGATGAAGTAGTGTTTGTAAGACAACCACCAAGATTCAAAATCAAAGAGGTGGAGGATATGGTGTATAAATTACACAAATCCCTTTATGGATTGTAACAAGCACCAAGAGCTTGGAACAAGAGAATTTATAGTTTTCTTGTGCAACAAGATTTTGTAAAATGCAAGTTTAAGTATGGTGTCTATGTGAAGAAAGGAATAGAAAGTAATCAAATACTCATTTGTCTATATGTTGATGACTTGATTGTAACTGGTAGTGATGTGAATGAGATAGAAGCATTCAAATGCCAAATAATGAATGAGTTTGAGATGACAGATTTAGGCAATCTGACATACTTTATGAGCATGGAATTCACTGAGATTTCTGAAGGATTGGTCATGTATCAAATGAAATATGCATCTGATATATTGAAGAGGTTCAATATGGTGAGCTTCAATCCATCATCATTACCTGCTGAGACAAATTTGAAACTGGTGATGAATGAAGAAGAACTAGTGGATCCTACACTGTTCAAGCATATTGTGGGATCACTAAGGTACCTATGCAATAGCAGGCCTGATATTGCATATGCAGTAGGTATAATCAGTAGGTTCATGAGTGAACCAAGAGTATCTCATCTGCTAACAACTAAAAGAGTGATGAGATACATCAAAGGAACACTAGAGTTTGGCATTCTATTTCCTAAGTGTCTGGATGAAAATTCTATGGAATTGATAACCTATTCTGATGCAGATTGGTTTGGGGCTAAGCAAGATAGGAAGAGCACTTTAGGTTACCTATTCAAGTTTCTAAATGCTCTAATTTCATGGTGTGCTAAGAAGCAACCAGTTGTAGCACTATTAACTTGTGAATCTGAGTATATTGTAGGATGTATGGCAGGATGTCAGGTAGTTTGGCTTGAAAATATACTCAAGGAGATGGAGATATAGGTTAGCAAGCCTATAACATTGTTCGTAGACAACAAACCTGCTATAAACTTAGCAAGGAATCCAGTCTTGCATGGAAGAAGCAAGCACATTGTAGCTAAATTTTATCTTCTTATGGAACAAGTGAACAAGGAAGCATTGCAGATTGTCCATTGTTCCACTGAGTTGCAGCTTGCAGATATATTCACTAAACCATTGAAGGTTGACATATTCATCAAGCTAAGGAGCTTGATTAGCTTGATTGGCATGACAAAAGTGGAAACTTGAATTAAGGGAGGATGTTAGTTGATAATTCATGTTTGTTAATGATCTAATCAAGTTTGTTTGGTTAATCACATTAGAAATCTAGTTAGTTTAGTTTGTTGCAAATTTACTAGATTTTAGCTCAAGGTTGTTAGGGTTTGTTAGATGACTTGTCATTCAAGCAACCTATCACAACCATGTATATAAACTACTTTCATGTGTATTTTCACATATCAATGAAATCACAATGTTAATACTTCTATTCTCTTCATTCATTAATTCTTCTCATTCTCTCAAATTCAATAAAATCAAAACCCTAGAAAATCCTAGCTTGTTCATTAAGCTTAAAGTTGCGCTAACATTTTCCTCCCACAATATTCGAATCTAAAATCTTTCTCAGAGGATTCTTACCTATTCGTCTTTTAAAACAAGCGTTGTTGACAAATTCAATTTTTCTCAAGATTAATGTAATATTGATTTTTTTTTCTTTTTAGCATAGTTGCTCCATAAAACTTAAGAATAGTTCTTTTTTTTCTTTTTCATTTTCTCTAACAAAGTGCTTCACTTTCCTAATTGAAATAAGCCAACTTGGTTGTGACAAAAAAACAAACAAGGTAGGGTCAGTATCTCCATTTTGGAGATAGGACATACGAGTTGTTTTCTTAGCCACCTCTCCTTCTTCCACTACTTAGTTTATATGATTTTTTATGTGTAATGATATTTGTACAATGTGTGATAATTTTTGGGACAACATTGTTTTTTTTCTTTTTATTGATAAAAACAATACATAGAAATAGAGAAAGAAGACAATGAAAGTATGAAAGGGAGAATTATTATTAACAGTTGGAGGTCTAATAAATTGTGGACAGCTATTTGAGTAGCATGCAAAACGTTTTATATGTTGGACATTCAATTAATTTCTTATCTTAGTCCACAGCAAAGGATCCGCGAAGCAGATTTGAGTTTAGTTGAAGTTATCAGTTTTAAAGACGGGAATGAAAAAATACTTCAAGTTACCCGTTGATCCTTCAAATAAGACAATGTAACATTAACACCGGTCCTAAATATAATAGATTTCTCATTGTTGTAGTAAATTGCAACTGGGTTAAAGTTTATTTCGACCGGATAAGTATTCATTGTTGTGTGCTGCGGAATGAAAAGATACATCAATTTGTACAAGTTTATGTGCGTTGTTGTGTGCTTAATTTTTCGATGATCATCTTAATGTGAAATTTTATGAGGAACAGTTTTATGAGAGACACAAGCATATTATTCGGCTCTTTTGAGCCACAAAGGCTAACATATGTGGAGTCAAAGCAAAATACTTTTCTTTGGTGCAATCAAAGGAAGATGATAAGTTTCTACTTTTAAAAACTATTATTTATATTCTTAAAAAAAAAACTATTATTTATATAGCTTTAAAATAAATTAATTGTTTATGATCAAACTGCTAATAAATAACAAATAATCATGGTCCACCATTAAAATCAGCCCACTACCACATCCTATTCCTCCCACACTCTCATTGCCACAAAACCTTAAGCAAATAACAAATAATGTAACATCCTGCACTGACCTATAACATAAGTGCCTCACAGATCAAAACTTCAAATAAATTAATTGATCCACACGCCCCACCTTGTATTTTTTATTGTATTGTATCAAAATATTTTAATATTGAAATTCAATTCCAAACTGAATTTCCTTGCTTACATGCTTTGCTTGGTAAGGTGGATGGCCATTATTATCAAAATGATGCCTCGTTTGACGTCTTTTGGTTTTTAATACATATAGTCCCTACCTTAAACATGCTTAGGACACATTTAATATACTTGGTGTGATTATTAATTTAAATTAACCTACAAATTAGGTATATTCTTCATATAAATTGTTGATATAATTATGTTCACTTGTATTTTGCTTTCTTTATAATTAAATCAGCTATATAACCATCTACGTAAAAAAAAAGAACTTCATAACCAATTATAGCATTGATATATAAGACAAAAAAAACTAATTATACACATTATTCAAAATTTAAATCAAGCCCTTGAATGACATAATGGATCTAAAATTGACAAGGTGGTCAGACCGGGTTAGAGAGTTAAGAAGTAGAATGATAAAAAGTTCATAGTTTGATCATCACTCCCAATAGAATACTAATACTTACACTTGTCATTTTAAAAAGATCAAACCCTAAATTTTGTGAGCATAGCTTATATATAGATACAATTTCTGTATAGCCTTGAACTATAGTTTTAAACAGCATGTTATACTATGTGTAACTAATTAACTTAGGCACTTAAATGTCCAAACCATAGGAGATTCGACAGATGTATTTGGAAAAAAAAAGGATGTGACAGTTAATAAATAATGATAATGTAAACATCCATTTTGATCACATGCTCAAGGATAATAATTTTTATTTACATGTTACCTCCATGACAGTATAGTATATTTTTTGCTTAAAAAAATTGAAGTGCAAAAGATATTTTTCATCCTTTAATAAATAAATATATCTTCACTGATTGATGCAGGAGAAATCAAAATCACACCAACAAATCGACTAGAGTTGCAAGATCATGATTGAAATATGTTGATCTTCTTTGTTTCGGGCATGGAAAGAAAAGAGCACTGTATCTTTGAATAATTAGTGTTGTAAAATCAATAAAGTAATTATGCTTTGATAATTATTATACTCATGATGATGCATAGAAATGCAACGTGAATCATTCACACAATCTTGTGTGCCATTGTGTAAGCTCGACTACCTTTTAGTCATTCTGCGTGCCATAAACACACTGATTCTCATAACAAATATTTAGATATTTTTACTAGTATATATTAAACAATTACTAATGTATGCTACTTTAATCATGAAATTATTATTGTTTCACAAATTTTAGTAATAGTATTATTATCGATGATATTGATATGGTGTAAAATAGATGGCGCAGGTTAAAAAAATTCTTAAAGGACACTTAGAATTTTTGGTTTTCACGGCTGAAACTTTCAAATTGGAATTTCCATGAAAAGACAAACAAATCAATGATGAGTTTTGTAATAAAAGATAATATTATAAACATTATTAAAAGAATCCAAATTATAAAGTAGGTTTCAAGGACCTTATTTACAATTATTTATACTTATCTTTATAAATATTCCACTTGCACAAATGTTTGCTATAATTTATCATAAAATATTGTTGTGACTCTTTTGTTTCTTCCTTGGTACACCTTGTGTTAGAAAGGACATTTTGATTTGGTAATATATTTCATTATAGTCTCTTCAAAAAAAAATTATAAAATATTGTTGAGTATGATACGACACAGAAGAGGGGCAAAGGGACGGGGACAAAGTTGAGCTAGCGGGGTGTCACCAATCGTAGTAGTATATAAGACTCTGAAGGAGGTTTGAGTAACCTGATTTTGATTGCAGAATGTTAACAATGGTTATGATTCTTTTAATTCCCTCTATTTATTTTTTGGATTAAAGTATCCAATAGTTATCTAGGTGTTGAGTTGCACCAGATTCACACGTGCATTAAGGAACTATGCGGTCTCAGGGTCGTCAATCCTAAAGAGGTTACACACTCATTCAGTAGTTTGTAGTGGGGGTCTTACTCTTTCAGAGGTAATTGAAACAGAGAAGTAGAAGAAGAATCTTACACACTCATTCCAAAGGCTCTCTTTTACCTATGAATCTTATAAGTACATCAACATACATTATCTTACCTTAGTAGTTCTACAAACGAGTAACTCTATATCGTCAACCTTACCAAGGAGAAAAGAGTAAAGTTACTCTGCAACGTTCGGAATATGGTTTCTTCCTATTTATAAGTTTAGACATCTTCCTAGGCATGTCACCTCACAGTCTAATGAAAACATTAAGACCTTTGCATAATAAAATTAAACATGACACATAAAATAACAGAATAAAAGATTTCATTAAAATTAATCCAACTAAATAAAATAGAGGTTCATTTTATAACCCTTTCAATTAGGGTTTTGCTACTTATGGTAACTAAAGACAAATTACAGAAGAAATAAAAGATACCCTATAAATTAACCCTTTCAACGTCTTTTTTAGTGTTTTCTACCACAAAACTTGTCTTGAGACTTGGAATAGAATTTCTCCTTTTTGTAATGTCTTCAAAGACCTCTTGAATCTTCATTCATGGTCTTCCAAAATCCTATTGAGATGTCTTGATTTGCCGATTTGCACTATTTTGCAGTGAATTACATCAAAGACATCTAAGAACAGTTTGGTTTTGGGAAAACATGAATTACATGACTCGAAATGAAAACATTACAAAATGTCACAAAAATCATAGAAAATTCTTCTAAAACTCCTCTAAATTAGATCAGAACATAAAGAAAATGACTAAAAATATGTTAAAAATAACGTAAAATGACCTGTCATCAGATGCAATATAGAGAACTTCAATAATTTTGAAGAAATGTGAATTGATATCGAAGTAAATTGAGTTACAGGCGTCCAATAGATGTACATATACAAGTTATGAAAGGAAAAGCAGAGAGAAAACTCCTTAACTAACTTTAACCGACAGTAACTACCTTTAGTTATTTCTAACTAATTATGGTTAAGAGTTAACTAATAGTTAGGGCTAGGCTAGGTTTCAAATAATATAATGATGACTTGTATGTCAAGTAAACTGTCTGCAGAACTATAGTTAGAGTTTTACGTGTCTAATACCCATTGCCATCTATTTGTATAGCATTAAGGACAAGTGAGAGTGATACACCCCCTTGAACTTTTATTTTTAGAGAGTGATACATACGCATTATTGAACACATAATCTATATTGGGTCGACTGAGTTTTGATGCGGAAAATTACACTATTTCTCATCTTTGACCAACACAACTCTAGATGAATATTCTTGTTAAGGAAAACATATATAAGAGATTTAACTTAACCGATAAAAATACCAAAATTGTTAGGTCAGACATTGTGAATGGGGATTGAAGGGTTCAAACCTCAAATTCTCATATTCTCCACTCATATATATGTGTTTCTAATGGCTATTGTTATTTTGTCTATCTAGAAAAATGAACTTTAGGGGAACAATGAAAAAATTGTTTTGATAGTAAAACATATATATTTAACCACTAGTTTTCGGGTGTTGCCAATTCCATATATAGGTTGTTAAAAATAAGTTAATAATATACATTTAAATTTTTAAAAAATTAAGTTATGCAATTGAGAGAAATAAATGATATAAAGTATAATGAACTCTCTATTTTTTAAAAGAAATGACGAGCTCTCCCTAAAGATATATTTTGTAAAAAGTGGTAATATAATTAAACATTTATCCAGTAAGAAGAGGTACCAAATAAATTTCTTTATTGTTGTAACCAAAAATTAAAATAAATTCCTTCACTGTGGCATATGTATTAATTAATGGTACCTCATTCGTGATCTACTTCTTCGCTATAACTATCATTTCCCTTGTTACAATTATTCCCTTTGTGAGAAACACGCCATTGAGGTTATCGGTGAAAGTCTTTTTTTTTTTTTTTTTTTTTTTTGAATT
>Ga0228711_1011861_pt1 | contig 10897 bp, 2 predicted proteins | sample MedpolnodulmetaG_2_FD_177996 | JGI IMG/M metagenome (GOLD analysis project Ga0228711, IMG submission 177996) | Root nodule microbial communities from Medicago polymorpha collected in Santa Monica, California, United States - brown nodules | ecosystem: Host-associated > Plants > Roots > Nodule...
TAACTGCTCTTCCCCTCAAACCATCAAATTTGTAAATCAAATTACATGAACCCTAAAATTAAAATAAAAAAAATTCTTCTTCTTCAAACACCAATTCCCCTTTTTCAGTCCAAGATCAGACGGTAGAACTAGCTTCAAGGTGAACTAGCTTCAATAGTGATATCCTATTTTTAAAAACAAAAAATCTTGCAGGGACCAAAAACATTTTTTTTTTTTACAGGGACCAAAACTTAAACGAGACATATTTGCAGAGACGAGTGCAATATTTAAGCCTTGTAAAAAAAAAAAGTTATTTCAATTAAAGGATATCACTATTGCTATGACTCATAATTTTAATCCTTCCAAATATGGATGGTATACATATGGGATGTACTAGATTTACGAGGAAAAAAAGTGATAAATATCTTTTAAATTAAGTTTCATTTCTTTTGTTTGTCTAGCAACCTAGTGGCTAGAGTTCACACAATTAAATGTGGAGGAGTGGGGTGTCCAGGGTTCGAACTCCGGCCCCTATATAAATTATGTAATGTTCCTACCAACTGAGTTAAGCTCACGAGGACAAGATTCATTTCATTTTATGGTTACAAGTTTCATTTGTTCGGTTGGGTAAAAAACCCATATTTTTTACATCAAACATGAGCCAATCCAACCTGGAGATATGTGAGTTGGTTTGAATTAGATCAATGGATCCATGAGAAATAATTTTAAAAAATAATTCCGAAAAAAATATATAGTATAATAACATTATTTTTCATAAAAATTCAATACTCAGGTTAAATTTTATTATTAATCTTTATTTCCTTTCTCTGTCCCTCTATTTAATTTTGGGAAAATATTTCTTAAAAAATTTAACATAATAATATTTTACACTTTTTTAAAAGTCTACAAAATCTTCTTCATTTCAACTCAAAACTTTTAGTATTTTTAGCATGACCTTAATCTATTTTAGCCCTTGTAACCAATCTGTACAGATCATTCATTATTCCTAGATAAAAATCCTTCATTTACAAATCTCATGTCTTTTTATCACTAGTTGATACTCTTACCACTCCTACATAGCTTTGCCCATCTTGTTTAAGAGGAAAAAGAAAGAAAGAAAATGTTCAACGTCGGCATTAGAATTAGATTAGGCCAGGTCAGCTTACATAGCCCACATCAGACGAAGCCACACAAAATCAAACTTTTTTTTAAACAAAGAAGGTAAACATTTTTTTTAAGAAGTCTAATAGATTTTTTTTTTGAGAGATTAAGAAGTCTAATAGATAGAAATGTAAGGTTATGACAATGGATAAAAGTCTTTTAGAACTACCAGATCAGTCAACTTAACTAAATATGAGTATTTTTTTAAAGTAGGAATAATACATATTTTTTGTTTACTATTATTATATTAAGTTGTGTACTTAGATTAAATTATAGATTTGTTATTTCCGGGAGCTTAACTCAGTTGGTAGGGATATTACATATTATATGCAGGGGTTGAGTTCGAACTCCGGATACCCCACTTCTCAACATTTAAATGTGTGAGCTCTAGCCACTAGGCTACTTGACAAAAAAAAAATATAGATTTGTTAAAAATTTTCAATATTTTAAACTTATTATACTCCACATTCATTTTTTCACAAATTTAAATGTATTATTATAATCTATAATAAAAATATGATATCATAAGTTTTTTTGTGTTTCCCTAAAAAAAAAAAGTTTTTTTGTGTTAACCTTTAAGTATTTAAGGAAGGACCCTGATAATCTGAAGTTCGGTTGGGAGGCAAGTAAAGCCTGTCTATGAATTGTTCCACCCAGGTGTTGAAACAAAATGGATTTGTATAATGTCTTTAAAGTTTTGATGATAACAAAGGTATTAAAAGAACAATTGGATATGCTAATATATGTTCAAGTGTGCATGACCTTAGACTAAAAATCAATGTGTCAAATCAAGTTATGGTTCTAGAAGAACGTATACAAGAGCAATTGAAATTCATAGAGAAGTTAAAGTTCTGAACCAGAATCTGAAGAACACTAAACTTTGGAGCAGTGTAGCTTTTGAAGGATCAAACTCTGAAGTCTTAGACCCTGAATAAGTAGCTTCGGAAGGTCATCAGGCTCTGAAGGACACATCTGACTTGTCGTCTTCTAAAGATATCACTATAAGACTCAAATAGTACACTTTGTCTTCTTCTGACCACGTGCAGAAACAAACAAAGAACTTTAAGGACAATTGAAATGTACGGGTAATTCCTTTTGAAGCAAATTAAGGATTAACCAAATCAAGGAACATTCCAACATCTATGATCAAGCTTCTCAAAGACTCTAAATTATGCGTTGGCACCTCCCCCAAATCTCTCGTATCTTTCCCTATATAAGAAGGTGAAGACTTGAAGAATTGTACAAGACTCTGCACATTTTGAATATGTCCTCATTTTTTCTAAATAAAAGCGCATTTGAACTTAAAGTTTCTTACAAACTTATTATCTTAGAAATTCTTAAGCTTAGAGTGTTATGTTTTGTAATTGTTTACACCTCTGATTGTATATCAAGTGTAAAGCGAAACAATATTTTATTTGATTAAGTTAGACTGTGAGAAGTCTCTTTCAGTTATGATTGGATATTGGAAGTCTCTTGCTTGTGTGCTTCAATATTTGGAAGTCTCTTGCTCGTGTGTTTTAGTATTTGCTTCAACCAATATAATTGCTCTCTCTCTATATATATATGTGTGTGTTTGATTTCATCTGTTGCATTCAAAACCTACATCTGATTCTGATCAGTAAAACACTTGGAAAAGTTTAAAAAAAACTAATACAATTCAACACCTCTTCTTGCGTTTTTCTCACCTTCACCAAGAATCGAATTTAGGTTCTCTTGAACAATTCGTCTTTTGATGAAGTCCATTAACCACATGAACACAATTGCTTGGTTTATTCATAGGAAGTTTAAATCTCAGTGATTTATCAGTTCTTATGTCTATTTAAACATGAATCATATTATAACATCCATAATGGTAGTAAACTGAAAAGAGTCCAAAATTAGGTCCCACAAATGTGCACTTTAACGTGTACATTTAAAACATAAATAAAAAGACACAAAAGAGAGCAAGAACCACATGAATCTGAGATGGTGAAAATAACTTTTGAGGAGTGATATTTGTACATCCAATTTTAAACAACTTTTGTGACAATCATTTTTCCTCTCTTTTTATTGGATAAAAACAATAGAGAGAGAAAGAAGAAGAGAGAGAACCAAACCACATGCCAGTATGAGGGTTTTTTTTCAAAAGTTGTCAAAAAGTGGTTGTACAAATATCATTTCTCATAACTTTTATCTATGTTGTTTCTTATTCTGATCTTGGAATACGTTACTTGTTGAAGAAAGAGAGGTCATTCTTATTTCCTCTGATCACTATTATAAGTAAAAGTCTATATTTTAGTTTTTTTTTTGGTGGCCGGAGTTCGAATCTCAAACTTTGCATGTATTATGCATTGTGCACATTTTAAAAAACATTTTAGCAAATCAAAATTAATTTAATAGTATGCATTATATTAGTGCCCCAAAAAAAGTATTATACTAATAAATTTAAAATCCTAAATTCTAAATACTTTATCAATTAGTTGAATAGTTAATTTTATCAAATATATTAATTAATTTATCAACTATAAATCATAAGTTATCAATTCTCAATTAACATATCGGCTATCCGTCATGTTTACCACTCTTGTATGAACTTGGTGAGCAAGTAAAGTAAAGTTGTTTTGTTGTGGAGCCCAGTGACTCCCACGCAACACAAACGTAAGCGCCGCTACACTACAGTGCAACGAACTCTCATTTTGGTTTCACTCTTGACTATCCAAATTCCCAACGAAACTCTAGAGACTTCATCTTCTTCTTCACTCTTCACTCTTCATCTTCCTCCTCCATTTTTTCTCTCAGTAACAAGATAACATCAACCATTTTATTGTAAGCTTCTCAACTTTCTTCATTCTCTATTTCACATTTTCATTTTCTTGATTTTGTTAGTAAAACTCAACAACATGCATGCAATGCTATATTATTGTTTGATTTTGATTCTTCTGGAACTGTAAATGTACTATTTATTACTTCATCATTCACTTTCACCTACAAAGTTTAAACCTTTACTCCTGTTTACATGTTCAAAGTTTAAACCTTTACCCATGTACTGTTTATTTACATTGCTATTGTTCTTAGTGTTTATAGTTTCATTTTGATTCTGGAACTCCAGTGTACAACTTCATCATTCTGTTTCACCTAGAAATTTGAAACCTTAACCCTTGTAGCTTTATATTTTTCAATTTGTTCATTTTTTTTTATTTTCGTTTTTTCCCAGTTTCTGTAGTTAAATGATGGATTCTGAGGCTTCTCACAAGCTAAAGTTTTGTGGTGACGATGATGGGAACTTGCATGTTAAATGGCTCACTTCTTGTGACAAAAAAACACCCCATTCAGATATGACAGAACCTGTTTCTTGTCAAGATTTTGAATCTGAAGATTATGTTGATGATGTTCATTTGTCACCAAGGTTTTCCCCAATTTCGAGTTTGGAAACATATAGTTGTAAATGCGACGATTCCAGGGATGTTACTATGCTGCCGGTTAAGAGGCTATTGAATCAAAACAGTTCCTTCCACATTTCTGTTAAGAAATCAAAGGTGTCACCATATCATGATCACAACGAAGACAATGATGACATTCTGTTGTCAAATATAATTGAAAGCCCGGGCGACTCAGCTGATGAATCATTTTCCTTGTTGAAGAAAGAACTAAAATTGTTAGAAAAATTGATTATGGAATGCAAAAGGAAGAGACATGTGGAAGAGATGAGACTGCAGTGCATGAAGAGAGAGGTCGAAGAGTGTTGGAAAGAGCTTGTAAATAAGAAGAAGCAAGTTGGTTGTGTGAGAATAATTAACGAAATTCACGACAAAATGCTGGGAAAAGTTGAAAGTAAGGAAGAGGAACTCAAGGCTCTTACTCAAAAAGTTGCTGAATGTAATATGGAACTTGAGTCCAAAGAGAAAGAGCTTGATTCAATGAAAATACTGGTTAGCGGACAAGCAGAAATATTAGAATCCGAAAGGAAGAAGTTACTAAAGGTAATATCAATCAGACAGAATGATCCACATGCACATGCTCAAATGAAAGACTTTAAGTCAATGAAGAAGCGATTTGAAGGTCAGGTTAAGGAACTTGAGTCAAAACAGAAGCAAGTTGAAGGACGGGCAATGGAGCTAAACTCAAAAGAGATGCAACTTGAAGTCCGGGAGAATGAGTTTAAATCAAAACTGGAGAAATTTGAAGGCCAAGAGAAGGAGCTTGTATCAAAACAGAAGCATTTTGAAAGCCGATTGAAGGAGTTAGAGTCAAAGGAGAAGTACTTGGAAGGACGAGTAAAGGCATCGGAATCAAGAGAGAAGCAGCTGGAAGGACATGTGAAACAGTTTGAATCAAAGAAGGGGGAACTTGAATATTGTATAAAGGAGATTGGATCAAAAAAGAAGCTTTTCAAAAACTGGGTGAAGGAGCTTGAATCAAAAAAGAAGCAAGTTGAAGGACGAGAAATGGAGCTAGAGTCAAAAGAGACGCAGCTTGAAGGCCGGAAGAAGGAGTTTGAATCAAAAGAGGAGAAATTTGAAGGTCAAGTGAAGGAGCTGGAATTTAAAAAACAGCACATTCAAAGCCAATTGAAGAAGTTGGAGTCAAAAGAGAACCAACTTGCAGGACGAGTGAAGGAGTTTGAATACAAAGAGAGGGAACTGGTATCAAAACAGAAGCATATCGGAAGCCGAATGAAAAAACTTGATTCAAAAGAGAAGCAAAGTGAAGCTCGAGGGAAGGAGCATGACTTAAAAGCAAAGGAACTCGAAGGTCGAGTTAAGAAGCTCGAATCAAAAAAGAAACATTTTGAAAGTCAAGTTGAGGATTTCAAATCAAAAGATAAGCAATTTGATGAACGGTGTAAAGAATTGAAGTCAAAAGAGAATCGGTTCAAATTAAAGGTGAAGGAGCTCAAGTTAAAAGAGAAGCAGATTGAAGGACAAGTCAAGGAACTTAAGTCAAAGTCGATTAAGTTTGACGGACAAGCGAAGGAGCCTGAGTTGAAAGGGAAACAATATGAATCTGGTAAATGTTCTTATTCATCTAGTTTATTGAAAAAAAACATTTCAATTGTTTCTTTTAATGATATTTATAATTCTTAAAAAATATTTTTATTCGTGTTAATACTGTATGCTTAGCCACAAGCTGAAAAGCTTCTGCAGTTTTTATATGACACTACCGTCAGACTGTATTTGGATAATATTTTTCACCCTTGAATATTTTATGAATCTCTTAAATCCAAAAAAACGCTTGTGTTTTTATCCATGGGTAAGGTTTAATTGTAATACATGGTATTGCACTGCTAATGATAGATTAGTATATTAATTTAGTTTTAATTTTTCAAGTATATGCAAATAGTAGTGTCAATATCCTAACAAACATTAAGAGCACTTAATAATCCTATTAGTGCAACTATTTCTAGTCTTGTTTATGAACCAATCCAACACTATCTCCATTCATTCAGTTAAGGTGCTATATTGACATTGATTGTAACTATTAGTACAAGTCTTTTCTCTGTAAGCCATGCATTTCAATCTAGGAAAAGTTGTACATTCTTTCATAGTATACATATTTTTTTAAATTTGTTTTGTGACCTTCATTCTTTTATAGCTGTTTTGGCCAGTTTGATAAAGCGGAAATTTTCTTAGACATTGCAGATTTTGTTGAGAATCTTATCAAGAGACAACAATATGATGAAGCTGTTAGATTCAGTCGTGCATATAACTTCAGCGACAGTAATCAACTAGTTGATCTATTTGAAGAACATGTGCAGAATCTAAAACTAATTTCTGAGAGCATTTGCAAGGAAACCAACTCCATCGAAATTATGGTTCTTTTTTTTTTCTTATTCAATTTCTATTTTATGACACATTCCAATCTTCATACTCCTTCATAATAGTTATAAGTGTTAACAATATTGACTTTCAATAGAGAATAACAGACTTACAAAGAGACGACTAGGGTTTTCAATAATATTTCAATGGCTTAACATTACAAAAAGTTATAAGAGAATATATAATAAACCTAATGGACTCTAACTTACTAATATAAAGGCCCAATAACTTAAGCCCAATACTTTATTATCTAACAATAAGTACTTTGAATGTGAACTCAGGACAAGGCTAAAGATCAAGAAGTTGCTAGTCTCATTGCTGTTCTACAATGCATTGTAGATAACAACCTAGAATCCCAGGATCTACTTAACAAGATTGACGATCGTATTATTGAGCTGCAGTGACAGAATGGCAACTAGTGTTTTTACTGGAACCTGTGAGTGCCATCCTCCAAATAGGCAGCAGATGTAAAAATATGTGGTAGAGAAAACCTTCTCTACACGCTCCTTTTTAAATGAATTAACATGATGCTTTCTGTTCCTTACTTTTGTAGAATGTCTATTTGGAAAGAATGGAAACTCATGATCAATTAACAGGGTCATCGCCATATTTGGCTCACTAAACTTTCTATCTATTGTATATTGTTTGCTTAAAAAAATTCTGAGAGCTTTATATTTGATAGTTAGAATCGGTTTCATATACAAACTAGCTATTTCGAGTACATGCGACGCATTTTGTTCACAATGTTTATGTGGTTAGCTTCATACACTTGACGCAAAAGTTCCCCAAGAGTTCTTTGCTAATGTTTTTTAAATGGTTTGAGGTGTTTTCTTTTCTTCCCTAGTATATTTGAGTTATTATTCAGCCCAATCTCTTAGTTTTAGTTAACTGTAACTGATTTAATGGCTTAGCTGGTTAGTTTGAGTTATTTTCTTTAATCCCTAGTATATTTGAGTTATTATTCAGCCCAATCTCTTAGTTTTGATAAAGTGAAATTTTATTGCAGCCTGTAGATTTTGTTCAGATCTTACTGAAAAGTAGCAATATACTGAAACTGTTGGACTCATTTGTGCATATAATAACTTGGCCTACAAGAATAACTGTTTGATCTCTTGCAATAACTTGCACATAATACAAAACTGAATTCTGAGAGCAGTTGCAAGAAAACCTACTCAATTGAAGTCAAGGCACTTTTGCATGTTAGTTACAACAGATCAGTTTATTGTGAACTTAGTACTGCATTTCAGATGACAATATAATATCCATGCTATTTCTTGCGAGGCTTTTTTCGCGATCTCGTCCCGAACTGCTGTGGAACCAATCACATCACATGCTGTCCGACAAAAATGGGATGGTGGGGTAGTGGAATTTCAATTGTATAGCGGTAATAGGCCTTCGTGATGTTCTCGTTATAATATTTCTCGCTGGCTTAAGCATTTTCCATATAATATCTGTAGATCTACTTAACCAGAAAGATTGGAAGCATGTCATCTTCCAAATGTTCAACGTGCAAATGAATTAACAACGTCCTCTCCACTATCCAATAAAAGAATAAATATAAGTAATGGATTGGAAAACATTTTTTCTACAGCTTGTAAAAAGGTCTATTTGACCTTAAATGAGACCACTATTAACCTCTCATTGTGCAAATGAGAACACATTTTATTTTTTTTAAGAAATGAGAAAACTCGTTCATTGTCCTTAAATCAGACCACTATTATCCTCGTTTATTAGATTTTTGGGTTAAATATGTTTTTGGTCCCTATAAATATACCAACTTTTCGTTTTAGTCCCTCTAAAATTTTCCTTCAACTTTTAGTCCTCCAAAATTTTTCCATCTTCACTTTTGGTCCCTCCTTTAAAGTAAATTCATATGTAGAATTCATATTTTTGAATAAAATTTTGCAGAAAAATTCATAATATTATAAAAATCTCTCCCAAAAAAATTTAGAATTTTTTAACAAAACATGAATTTAATATGAATTTTTATGGTTAAAAATTCATATTAAATTTATGTTTTGTTGAAAAATTCTAATTTTTTTGGGAAATATTTTTACAATATTCTACACATTTCTGCACAATTTTATTAAAAAAAAAAAAACTAAAATTAACTTAAAAATAGGGACCAAAAGTAGTGATTAAAAATTTTTGGAGGACTAAAAGTTGAAGGAAAATTTTAAAGGGACCAAAATGAAAAGTTGGTATATTTATAGGGACCAAAAATATATTTAACCTTAGATTTTATTAGCAAAAAGACATCCTATGTAGACAAAAAGACCACATATATTCACCACCATAAAAAAGAATCACACCACCAAAAAAAGATCACATATATTAAACACACATTATTGTAAGACCGTTTCATTTTCCACCTTCCAACTCTACTTAGGATTATATAATCTGAAAAAATGTAGGGAGTTGGAGGGTGCGTTTGGAGGATTTTTTTAATGTGTTATACACATTTCAGATGGAATATTTAATTCGAAATATTGTAGGGCGCGCGAGAAAATAATAGAGTGGGATAAGAAACCATCTTATCGTAAACTTGACAAATGGAACTAACTTGAAAACACCACTTTTTTTTTTCTTTTTCATTCATTTTTACTTTTCACGTTTTTTGTATATTTTACTTGAACATTTATATTTTCATCCCCTTTGTCTAGAAAATAAATATTTTTTTTTTGAGGAATCTAGAAAATAAATAAATATCAGGCACTGTTAGATTAGAGCAACTAAATGTGTATTTATATGTTGAACTTGAAAAATTTAAATTATTTCTTTACATTTGCGGTGTTTTCGATTGAAAGTCGAATTTTTTTTTTCTAGGATTTATCGTCAATTTTACTTCAGAAAAGGTAATGTATTATTTTAAGAAATATTACACCATTCGTCTCATAACTAACTCTTTCGTTTTTTTTTTTTTTATCTTTTCGATTTAATCCTTTATATTAGAAAATGTAAACATTTTTATCCTTTTTTTTAATCAAATAAAAAAAGAAGAAGATAAAAGACCAAAAGGTTAACTGAAATTAACTTAAGTGATGAATTTTGTAATTTTTCCAAATTATTTTATTAAGATCAAAGATTTCAAAGCTAAATAAGGTTGAAGTTTCTTCCCAGGAATTTGAGATGTTCATGTAATAGCTCAAAATTTTCTTTTTTCTAGTTAAGTCAAAGTTCTTTATGTTGGTGATGATGAAGAACTCTTGAATTTGAAATGGCTCGCATCATTTCATAAAAAAACATCATATTCAGCTAGCATGCAAACTTTAATATGATTGATAATTTGATACCTTAAACTTGATTATGGTCCAATTTTGTTTGAATAAACAGCGTTCACTTTCAAATGATCGAAGTTAAACAATAGAGGCTTAAAAAAGGTTTGATATGTTTTCAGCTATACAAGTATTCAAAATAAATGTTTTTAGCTATACAAAATCATGATATTTTAAGTTTATTATTTTTATTTTTTTGGTACATGATATTTTAAGTTTAATTCCTAAAAAAAAAATTACTTTTAGTCATTATTTATGTTTTATAAGAATTTATGTTTTATTCCTTAAAAAAAAAAAGAATTTATGTTTTATAAGAACTATGTTGAGATTTGGGTCATAGATGTTAAACATTCACTTGTGTCATTTTATTTCAAATAAAAATTTCAAATAATAATTCAGAAGTTCTAACTCAACAGACAAAATGCCAAAATTGTTAGGCCGGACCGGGGTTCAAACCCCGTACATCAACTTGTGTGTGTGAGTTTATAATGATTTTGCCATTTCGTCTATCTAAACAAAAAATTCAAATAATAAATTCTTGTACGTCATTTTATTTTCTATCGTTAGTTGACTGTTTGTTGACCGTTAAGTGCTAACGTTGATCCACCAAAACCCTTAAACCCTTTGAGAGTTTCCCTCCACTCTCTCTCTCTCTCTCTCTCTCTCTCTCTCTCTCTTCCACGGTGT
>Ga0228711_1011864_pt1 | contig 10893 bp, 4 predicted proteins | sample MedpolnodulmetaG_2_FD_177996 | JGI IMG/M metagenome (GOLD analysis project Ga0228711, IMG submission 177996) | Root nodule microbial communities from Medicago polymorpha collected in Santa Monica, California, United States - brown nodules | ecosystem: Host-associated > Plants > Roots > Nodule...
TAGTACTTTGATTATGGATCCTGCACACTTGAACAAATTGTTTAGCATATCCAATTGATTATTTTTAATACCTTGTTATTGTCAAAACTCAATAGGTGACTTGTGAAACACCCTTGTTCCAACAGGGCGTTGGTATAGGTTTTATGACCTATACCAACGGCTTTTGAGACCTTTACCAACGGTTTCTGTCGTTACTAAATGGCAAGTTTCTTGTAGTGTGAATTGTATTTTCTTTTTCTTCTTCTTAAACTAAGTTCAGAGTTCAAAGTTTGGTGCAATTTTCAGAGTCTAATTGAGCGGGTATAAAAGATAAGAGAGAGAGAAGAGACAGACACAGAACAATTATCCTGGTTCATTCCACAATCTGGAAGTAGTCTAGTCCCCCTTGCACTTTCAAGGAGATTTTTACTATAATCCAATCTGATTACAAATGCTCAAGCACACAAGTAAGAGACTTCAAATACTGAAGCATACAAGAAAGATATTTCCTATGCTCAAGCACAAAAGCAATAGACTTCTAAGAAAACAAATTACAAAGAAATAAGTTTGGTTTGAACACTTGATATACAATTAGCGGTGTTCACAATACAAAACAATTCAGACTCTAAGACTTATGAATTTATAAGATATGAAAGTTTATAAGAAATTCTAAGTGTTTGATGCATAACTATGTTGTAGAGTCTCTACTAATCTTCAAGTCTTCATTCCTTTATATAGAGGTATGAAAGAGACATTGTAGAAGCTTGATCAATCATCATTGATTTTTTGCTTGATATGGTCAATGTCCTATAAGGGAATAATTTGGAAACCATTCCTTGTATGAAGAATTAACTAGTAGAGACACAACTGTAGCTTGTACTATGCGTAGGAAATGTTGGAGTAGTGGAGTAGTGGTTGTACAATTGTACTATTGTCATTCACTGTCCTTTTTCTTTGGATAAGCATCTAATGGCTTCTATTTCTTTGGAAATATATGTTGCTCCAGTCTTCTATTCCTTCTGCACATTTGTGTCTTCCAAAATATCCATTTAACTAACTTCAGGTTCTTCACTTCAGACTCTAATGATCTTCATACTCTGGGTGATCTTCAGACTCTGACAGTCAGCTTCTGGATGGTCGTCAGACTCTAACTTGCAACTAAGCTTCTCTTGAAAAAAAATTGCTCTCATTTGTTCTTCCAGAACCAATACTATGTTTTAAGACTTATAAATTTTAGTCTATGGTCCTGCACACTTGAGCAAATATTAGCATATCCAGTTGAAATTTTAATACCTTATTATCATTAAAACCTTAAGAGGCATAGTCAAACTCATTTTGTTCCAACATTTACTATTACTATGGTAGCACTTGGTGCTACTAAGTTAAAATCCTTTCCATTTAAGATCCGCTTCATTTCTTCCATTTAGAGAAATAAATATACAACAAAATTTAAAAATAATCAATGATGATGAGGTCCACTTCTTGGTACTTGGTAAGACCCACAATTTATATTTTGTGTGTATCTCTTTCTAAATCCTAACTCAATGTTGCTGCCCTAGCTAACTTTGCAACAAACTGAAAAAGTTTGTGTAAATTGTAGGAAATTAAGAGTATTTAGATACCACGTAATAAATATGTGACACATATCTTTATGATAGAGTGAAGATTTGATTTGATCCTTTATCATTTTCCCTTCACTCAATTTATTTCTCAATAAAAAATATACTAAATCACATCTTTGACATGTTAAATGGAAAACAAATTAGTGCTTCTATTATAGTAAATCGATGATTAATTTGTCCTCTGTATAAACATGTTAAAGAGTAATTTGAGTATTATTGTTATGTAAGAAAATAAACATTTTCTTTGCCAGGCATGTACTCTGCACCCTTCATTGAGAAATGGATTAAATTTCCCGTCCGAGACTGGTTTGTTGTGTGCAAGTGTGAGTTATATGTCCCACATCAGATAGAAAAGTAAAGGTTGAAAACCTTATAAGTAAGAGGATCCATAAACCCATTGCCTTATGGTTTTGGGTAAGAGTGTGGCATCTCTCTCACTGGTGTGGTTGTTCTAGCCTCGATGTGGACGGTCCCCCGAGCTCCCTTCATGATCCAATAGTGGTATCAATGCCCCGATTCGATGAAGGGTACGACCAAGGCATCCGGTCCGTTGTGAAGAAAGCAGCAACGACGGTACAAGCAACAAGTGGCTCCTTGTGTCAGTTCTGTTGCGGAGAAAGCAGCAACGACGATACAAGCAAGTAAGAGCTTCCGCTTGAAAGGGGTGGAGCATGATAAATAGATGGGCTCACACTTGGCGGGAAGTGTTGTGTGCAAGTGTGAGTTATATGTCCCACTTCGGATAGAAAAGTAAAGGTTGAACACCTTATAAGTAAGAGGATCCATAAACCTATTGCCTTAAGGTTTTGGGTAAGAGTGTGGCGTCTCTCTCCCTAATGTGGTGTTTCTAGCCTCGATGTGAACGGTCCCCCAAGCTCCCCTCATGACCCAACATGGCTGATCTAGAGCATCAACAACACAAAAGGAAACCTACCATTCTATTGCATAAAAATAAAAGATAAACAATATGTTCATGTTTCTTCAAATTCTTTTAGCATTAAGAAGTCTTTTTTAGGAATTTTGAATGTAAGTGATACAACTAGCCAATGGCTTTATGATGTTTTACAAGATAAATTGAAATATCTTGTTCTTGACCTTTTTGATGTGCGAGAACAAGGTTATGATAATTGGTGAAATATGAAAGGAAATTGAGAATGATGTACGATGACAAGTTTAAGAAGAAATGAGATCGACATTTATGATTTTTGAAAGACATGAGTTTTTTTTTCCTAATACAATTGTTACATATAGAATTTTATCGACTATTCTTGTTATAGTTGCATCTGCAGAAAGAAGTTTTTTCAAATTGAAGTTGTTAAAGTATTAATTGCGGTCTACCATGCTACAAGAAAAACATAATGAATTAGCATTGATAGCAAATGAGAATGATATGTCGGAGAGTATACAATATGAAGATTTGATTGATCAATTTTCTTCAAAAAATGCAAAAAGGAAGACTCATTTTTGTAGCTAGAAGGTTGGTAAATATTTTCGTTTAAAGTTGTATTTTATATTATTTATTAGAATATGAATATTTTTTTGTGTTAGTTGCTATGATGATTTTTTTTAATGTTTATGAGTTATTTTTAATTTAAATAGAAGATTGCTCTTTCAAGAAGGAATTGCATTTTTATTTTATTAAGGGTCCCTTTTTAACTACAAGAGCTGAACCTCTAATTTCATAGAGACGACCCTGTGTGTATTTGTAATATCCTGTTATAAAAAATATTCAAATAAGCTTGTTAGACAAACAACACATAGTAGAATTAATTGCTATGTTTAATTGAGTTTGTTATCATTAAAAGATCAACATAAGAATGATTTTGTGATTTTCCTCAACACTACTATGACATGTCCCATACAAATTGGGTCTTGTTAATGAGTAATCAATGCATTGAAATTTGTAACATTTGACTTTTAAAATAATATTTTCTAAATTTGGTATCCTTAAGGTGTGTCCCAAGACACTTAAGAATTTCATATCTTACAAGACATAATACAAAATAAAAGATGGTTAAAAATAAAAAGAATATTGGTAATGGAGTAAAAATTAGAAAAGATGGTTATAAATAAAAAGAATATTGGTAATGGAGTAAAAATTAGAAAACTTTAGCAAATACTAAAATATTAAAACTTTCATAGGCGTTGAAACATGATGCTTGTGCTTGATCATTGAAATAATGTTTTGACAAAGTCATATACACATAATACTTTTACAAAATATCTTTTGCTTATTGTGCAAACTAGAGCACATGAGGTTGGCGTTAATTATCAGTCCTGCTTAAACCAAACGCATCCTAGTACAAAATCACCATGCTTATTCCCTTACACGAAATAGTTGCTTCCTCTATACTTGAAGAAAAAGTCTACTCATTGAAATTAAAGATACAAAATTTGCTTTTACATCATCATATGCATGTGTACGGTACAAGTTGAGGCTAACTCAATTCAACAATTTTCCCCATATCATGGTTTGGATTTGTGCTAATTCTGTCTAATTTCTAACTAATTATAGGTATCATGATTAATGCGTTGACACATTAAAAGAGTTTAGCGTGCCAAGATGACAAGATAGTTTGGTCTTTCTTGCAATTTCAATTATATTTCCACTACCAATGCCGATAAGCAAGCAAGCACACGTGCAAATTCAAGCAATAACGGAATTTACTTTTCTACCTTTTTACTTTCCTTTTCACACTACAATTGTATTTCCATATGTTTGAATGAGGAAATTACAACTTTTAAAGAAAATACTTCCTCCATTTTAAAATGAGTATCGTTTTAGCAAAAAATATTTGTTTCAAAATCAATGTCGCTTTTACTTTCCAATGCAATAATAACTTTTCGAGTAAATAGTCACTTTAGTCCTTGACTTTACACCTCGCTGTCACTTTAGTCCTTGACTCAGGATAAACTACAAAATAGTCCTTGAATGTGTACATTTGTTATCAGTTTAATCTTTACCGTTAAAAAATTCTGTTAACTGATGATGTGTCAATCATAGGGACCAAATTGATAGTAAATTTTTGTTTTTTTTATTAATGATAAAAAACAAAAAAAAAAAGAATATTCATCATCTTTATAGGGACAAATTGTACTCTTCAATTAATATTATATTACACTACTTCCAAAGTATTATTTTATCTTTAATGAAAAACAAACCAATAGTTGATTAAGATAATTTGGTAAAATAACATCTCTCTTTCTTTTAATTAATGCATTTCTTAATATGTGTGTAAAAACCTTAAACGATGTTCATTTTGAAACGAGGGAGTATAATTTTAGGAGATTCAAAATGCTTTAATTTAATTCTCTTTATTTCAATTTATTTGTTGAATAGAATAATTAAATTATTTTGAAGATCATAATTACGTTGAGTTAGAAAGAAAAAAAGTAATTAAACATTTTTCTTAGGAGTAATTAAACTTTTTTTAAATTTGATTTCATTCATAGTTCATTATTGCATTATGTTTATTATATTAGAAAAAAATTATTGACCATGCTTTTTCAAGAGGTTTTAGGTTAGCCAGTTTGAACTTATAACTTCAAGGAATTTTCAAGGGGTTTTATGTTAGTCACTTTGAACTTATAACTTCAAAGAATAAAGTTTAAATTTCCTAAAAAAAAATAAAGGAACAGAGTTAAAATACCTCCAAATTCATTTGTAAAATGATCATTAGTACTATTTTTATCGTAATTTCTCTATTCGACAAAAAAGATTTAGGATATAAAATTATTTTTAAAATATTTGTTCAATTATTTATGTATAACTTTTTTACATAGTCGGTAAATGGTAATTAAAGGTTTTAAATATGTATTAATTATTATTTTATGGGCATCAACATGAGTTTTATGGGCATGTTTTGTATTCACTTCCACATGAGTTTTTTAGCACAGAAACATTAGTTTTTTTAGCATGTTTTGTACTCCCCGGTACATTTATGGGCAATTTCTAGGTCACCCGGATTGGAAATTCAAGCATGCTTAACCATGAAGTTGTTATGGTATGAAAAATTGCTTCTTATTTTTATGTAGGGCAAATCAATTCTTACAAGTTTTCCTTCAATTATACAGTCAAAGACCTGCAAACCTCATGTCAAAAGCCGCTCGTTCAATATGCTTCATGTATCAGAGATCACTCCCCGTCCTCATCTGCCTCAGACTTCACATGCCCACAAATGTCAGCTTGGTTCATCCATGAACCATATTGTACTAAAAGATGGTTTTGTTTGACACCTTTAGTAAAATCTCATACAACTTTAAGTATTATCGACTATCTCTACAAATCAACATGAGTCAATTTAGCATGTTTTGTCATCACTCACACATTTTTTTGAACTTGCCAACATTCAACTCATTCCAAAATTGATCAATGTAAAGCACACTTAATTTTTGAACTATATGGTATGGAATATCGGGAAAAAGATGCATGTTGTTTGTAAATGTAGCTCCGACTATTGCTTTTAAGTCTTATTTTAAATGTACATTCGCATACCTGCACAACCTCACGATCCCTCACATTCCAATCTAAATTGGCTTCATTCATGTGTGTACCTTTACTTAGAAGCATATCAAGTGCCGCTCAGTAAACAAGCTTTATGCATCAGCAATCACTTCCCGTCCTCATCAACCTCAAGCGACAATAATCCAATGACTGTTCGTTTTTGTTATATTTGATTTTGTTACTCCACGACCATTCTCCCTTTCTTTGATTTTGTTATTGTTTCCATGTTGATTTCTTTGATTCCACGAAAATGTGAATCTATTTCTTTGAAAATGATGTTTTGTTACCGCCACTAACATATATCATTTTCAAATAATTTGTTATTCTTCTACGTGTGTTGTTTTTTCTGTCAAAAAGGCCAACATATATTGAAAACATCTATTCGCAGTACAATATATCAAACTGAATTACTGGAGAAAAAGATTATAGAGTTAGAAGCAAAGCCCTAAAAAGGAATAATTGCTTCTATTTCTTCTTTTCTATTATTTATTCTTCAGTTTTTTTCCTTTACAATTTATTCACACCGACACCTCATTTACACATTTTCACACTTTTCCATTAAAAATAAAATAAAGATTTGCTGCCACTCTAAGCAATTAAAAAAGGTATCAAATAGAAATATATAACATCAAGTGCATCAACATCAAGAAGAGAAAAAAAGTTACCAAAATGACAATCATCATGGGAAAGATATTGTTAACACTATTATTGTTATCATCAATTTTCTCAATAGCCACTTCATCAAAAAGAAGATCAAGATCTTCCAACAACAACATAGATTGGTGGTGTAACCAAACCCCACACCCAGAAACATGCAAATACTACACAAAACAAACCCATTACTATCACAACAAAAACATCAAACACAAATCAAAATTCCGCGAAATTCTCATTCATTTAGCCTTAGAGAGAGCCGTTGTAATGCGAAAGATGGCGCATAATTTCGGACAAAATAGTTGGATCACCCAGAAGAAAAAATCAGTGTCACGTGATTGTTTAAAACTCTTCGACAACACAGTTTTCCATCTCAACCGTACATTTTTAGACCTCCACAAGAAAAAAACATGTTCATCGTTCGATGCACAAACATGGCTAAGCACGGCCTATACAAACATCGAAACATGTCGAAATGGGGCATTGGAATTGAACATTCCAAAATTCATTGTACCAATTATGAAAGTTAACATGACACAAATCATTAGCAATGGTTTATTCGTCAATTGGGAATTCGTTAAACGTGATGGCCGTGTTCGGTACACCAACGATGTAACTGAAGAAGGGTTTCCAAGATGGTTTTCGGTTCGAGAGAGGAAACTATTGGAATCTTCTAGGGCTATTAAGGCGCATATCATTGTCGCAAAAGATGGTTCGGGGCATTTTAAGAGAGTACAAGATGCTATAAATGCTGCTGGGAGAAGAAGGTTTAAAACAAGATTTGTTATACGTGTGAAGAAAGGTGTTTATAGAGAGAATATTGTGGTTGGGAAGATGAATGATAATATTATGCTGGTTGGTGATGGAAGTAGAAATACAGTGATAACAAGTAATAGAAATGTTCAAGCTGGTTTTACTACCTATAGCTCTGCCACTGCAGGTAATGATATTCATGGCTATTTTTCCTTATGGAGTCAAATTCAGCTATTTTTTTTTCTTTAGGAATATGAATTATCCCTTTTAATTTAAGAATTATAATTCTATTCATTCTTCTATATCTTAATTTGATATAATAATATCATATTCATGTTTTTTTGAGATAAATCATATTCATGCTTATTGCAAGTGTTGTCCATTTGTGTATGCATCTTAAGTGGTGTATTTCAATTTTAAGAATTCTCCTCTTTCTTTATTGTTATATATGTCTAACTATTATTTTTCATAACAAATTCAAGTCAACACATTCTAAATAATTTTTGTGTTCTATAATCTATAGGAATTGATGGTCTTCACTTCATTGCACGTGACATTACTTTTGAAAACACGGCTGGACCACGTCGTGGTCAAGCAGTGGCGCTTCGATCAGCCTCTGACCTATCTGTCTTCTACCGTTGTACCTTTAAAGGCTATCAAGACACCCTCATGGTTCACGCACAACGTCAATTTTATAGAGAATGTTACATCTATGGCACCGTTGACTTCATCTTTGGCAATGCAGCCGTAGTTTTCCAAAACTGCATCATTCTTGTACGAAGGCCTTTAAACGGCCAAGCAAACATGATCACAGCCCAAGGCCGAGATGACCCATTTCAGAACACCGGAATTTCAATTCACAACTCTCAGATTAGGGCCGCTCCAGATTTCAGGCCCGTTGTCGGGAAATTCAACACCTTCTTGGGCCGGCCCTGGCAAAGATACTCTAGAGTTGTGGTCATGAAATCATTCATGGATAATTTGGTCAGTCCAATGGGTTGGTCTCCATGGGGAGGTACTAATTTTGCTCAAAGCACTCTATTTTATGGAGAGTACAAGAACTTTGGACCTGGATCATCAACAAGAAATAGAGTGAGATGGCCTGGTTATCATGTTATGAAAAGCCCAGCCCAAGCATCACCATTCACTGTTGCTACCCTCCTTGCTGGCACCACATGGTTACCTGCCACTGGTGTACCATTCACTTCTGGCCTTTAATTAATCATTGTCCTAATTAAGTCCATTGTTTACAATTGGTTGAAATTTAAGTTATTTTATTGTAGTTTGTGTGTACAAATAACACAATATTCTTTTGTACATTTCGAGGAAAATAATTAAATTATTATTGTTGGTGTATTCCTTCCCTTTGAAATTATGCTGAAAAAAGAAATAGTTCAGGTTTATTAAAAAAACTTAAATATAATAATTTGAAGTATAGTTGTTGTGTTCTTCGTAGAATAATGCTTAAGGAAACATATAAAAACAATCTTCATTGGTTATCGATTATAGAAAAATGATAGAAAAAGGCAAATTGAATGCAATTTACATTTAATTTAATGAAAATAAGTAGGAATAAAAAAGTAATTGGTAAAGATGATTTTCTCGAAACAACATTATATGATAAAAGTTTATTATTTTTGCCTTCAAAAGCTAATCTCAATTGGTTGAGATAATGTATAATTTATGCAAAAATTAGGGTTTTAATTTCGAACACACAATGTAATTTGTTGATGGTAATTGTGCAGTTACTTTGAGCAATTTTACGTGATGAAATATTTGCTTTGATCTATAAAGAGCCGTATGTGCACTAAAGGCTGGCATTTTTCAAGCCTAAACTTTACAAAAGGTGCAATAAAGATAAGCAGCTAATATTTTTCAAATCTCTCTGTTTGTTTTCTATAATATTGATTTGAGTAAATAGGCAATTACCTTTTGAAATTGTAAGTTTTGTCAATTATCTTTTGAAATTAACAAAACTTTACCCCCTGAAATTGCACAATGTTAATCAATTTACCCCTTCTGTTAAATTCTTCTGTTAGTCAATATGACGTTTTGCAAATACCCCCCAAGTTTTGTACTTATGTGCAAAATGTCCCCTAAACTTGAATTTTTTTTTTCCTTCTTATTCTTGACTCAAAAGATATTAAAGGCAAACAATTAACAGTTAATTTTAATATATACTTTAAACTTTAGAGTATAACAATAAACATTTGGATCATTTATTACAATCCAATATTTTAGATAACAAAAGGCTAAACAATATACTAGTCCATAATCACTTTGTAATACTTTATTAGATATGGAAATCCAAACTCAATAATACTTCGTTTGTGAATACAATGAGCACGTGACAATCATAATGAGATGGAAAACTAATGCATGACAAACATAATGAGATGGTTTAATTAGAATAGTTTCAGATCTAGATTTTTCTTAATTACCAGATTTGAGATGGTTTAGATTGCATAGCAAGAATAAGAATATATTATAGAAAGTAGAACAATCACAACTTCCTAAGATTGTTCTAGTATTAAATTGTAGGCTACAATTGTTATGTGGTACATTGGAAGGTGGTAGAAGAATAGGAATCTATCTTGGCAGAATTGGCTTGAATGACTGCTAAGGGTTTTTCTGGGTTAAGAAATATATTGGAAATCTACTTTTGTTCGGCATGTGATTTTTATGTGTTTGCTTTGCCAGCTTTGTGTTGCCACTTGAAAGTCTTCTCTGAATGACAAATTAGAAATTTTAATTAAAGGATCTCTTCAACATTTGCGGGGAGAATATGCTACCTTTCTTGCTTCATATTGGTGCATCTTCTCATTTTCCAGAAGACAACTCAATAAAGTGAAAGGAAGAAATTAGCAATAGCCATGTATTTTGACATCTTGGTAATTCTTGGTTATGTCAATCATATGTCATTTATGTGTTTCATTATGTATGTCAGGCATTAGTTTGTTGGAACAAGGGTGTTTCACAAGTCACCTATTGAGTTTTGACAATAACAAGGTATTAAAAATAATCAATTGGATATGCTAAACAATTTGTTCAAGTGTGCAAGATTCATAATCAAAGTACTATTCTTAGAGATTCTGATTGAACAAGTTCAAGAGCAAAGGAATTTATTTGAAGCTTAAAGCATCTGAAGAACTGCCTCTGAAGTGCTGCGTCTGAAGTACTGCCTCTGAAGTGCAGCGTCTGAAGAAACGAGTCTGAAGAAGAGCTCCTGAAGACACGTCATCAGAAGCGCTGAACATCAGAAGCGCTGAACATCAGAAGCGCTGAACATCAGAAGCATATCTTACCAGAAGCTACATCACCAGAGTTGACAAAGGACAGTGTACGAAATGTACGGCCACGAACTCTGCAACCACCTTCTCT
>Ga0228711_1011872_pt1 | contig 10886 bp, 8 predicted proteins | sample MedpolnodulmetaG_2_FD_177996 | JGI IMG/M metagenome (GOLD analysis project Ga0228711, IMG submission 177996) | Root nodule microbial communities from Medicago polymorpha collected in Santa Monica, California, United States - brown nodules | ecosystem: Host-associated > Plants > Roots > Nodule...
ATTATTTTTACTTGGTAGTTAGTACGATATATATATATATATATATATCGTACTAACTACCAAGTAAAAATAATCATATTAGTGCCCCTAAAAAAAATGTTGCTCTGGGCTGCCGCCTTTGTCGCCCACCCTTAGGGCCACCCCTGGATATAACATATGAAACTAGTATTATTATTTTTTGTGTACATCTTTCACGCACAACTGCAGAGACTAACCCTTCAAGTCTTGTGGGATCTGAATGAGCAGCAATTCCTAACATAAATGCTTATTTGATAAGGGAAACTCAATCATTTTAATTTGATCATGGTTAATTAATAAAATAATTGACAATTAGGGTAAGTAGTTTGTTAAACCTGTAGCCAAAACTGGATCAAGTAACAACACATGACGATTTGCAATATCTGATGGTAACTTCTCATAGATTAACTGCAGTACATTGTGAGAATATAAGATAATCATCAAAGACTAATTGTTGAGAAAAATAATAATAAAATGCAAGATGGATACAATGTATTTGCCTACACAAACCTGCCTTCCATTTGAGCCATCTCCAAGAATAAGAATTTTACCAATTTTGATTCCTTTGCAACATGCTCTCAATGCATTTTCCATGCTTTCTCCACTGATGTTAAAGTTGGATTGAAAATTAATTAATTAATTTAAAACTAATAACAAATAAGTTTTATATGCTTCACACCTGAGATGCTAGCTCACTGATAAGATTTTATCCTTACAACCTTAAGATATTGAGTTTAAATTTCATCGAAGACCATTGTAAAATTGTCATCAGTGCCACTTTTTTTTTTTTGATAGAACCATCAGTACCACTTTAAATAATAAAAACATATACAAGAAACGGTTAGGGTTTAAATCTGGCGAATGGTTATCCTACTTCATAAAGTTGAGTTCTAAAATGGATCAAAAACTTAAAATTAAGTACCTTCTAATAATTGATACTCCACATAGGCTGCTACAGAAAACAACACCAGAGTATACAGATCCTACACCCATATGAGAAAACATTAATCTTATTTGTAATATCAAGAAAATTTATAGATGAGTCATATGCATGTTAAAACCATTTCTAGACCATTAGTACTAAGAGATAACAATTTGTCTAAGAAGTGTGTGATTGTTAAAAAACTATGAACCACATATATTTCTCGGATCAGGCGTGTCCTGATGTCGGATAGGTTTCGCGTATGAGTCGGTGTTTCATAGTTAGAAAACAAATACCTGTTGGTGTTGTGACTTGCTTTTCGGTAAAAGGAAGGTGACCTAATCCATGCTCAACAACCTAATAAATCAATAAAAATTCATCATTCTTCAACATTTATGAACATTTGTCAACATTACTTCTATTTAAACAAAACTTGTTTACCAGCCTAATTAGACGATCTGAATAAAAAACAAAATCATGTTTTGAGGTTCCAACATCACGTATTAGAGTATGCATTCCCTTTATCTGAATACAAATATAAAGTTTAGATCATAAGGTTTTTATCATTATTAATATTATTATTTTTATAAGAGAACATGATTATGAGGAAATTTTACCTGAAATGTAGAGAAAATGACAAAAATATTTGGATATATTTTACACATATCATGTTGACCAAGCTTTGAACGTATATTTTGTATTATCAAATCAGTAGCAACATCATTATCTCCTCCAGGGATGATTATATCAGCATATTTTTTTGTTGGAAGTACAAAATCTTCAAAACTTGGTTTTACAAATCTGCAATACTGAACATTTATTTTATAATCAGTCAAAGAGTCTTAACATTTTTTTAAACAACTTTAAACAATTTATATGCTTTTATAACAAAATTGTCATTAAATAAATACATATAATTAGAGAGAAAAAAATTAAATTCACTAACTTGGTCTAGAACATTTTGAATGTTCCTCCCACGTTCAATGGCGAGACGTTGAATCCTTCGTGTAAGACGCACATCAGAATCTGCATTTCTTAAACCCTAACAGTATTTTTAACCATATATTTGTATTGCTAATATTAACTATAATACTCATTGATTTACAATCTAAATGAGAATGGTGAGAACAAGTAAATTTTAACAATAATTTCATGTTATTGAAATTTAATATATAACAATAAAAAGCTAAAGAAAAATAGATCTTGATAGATTCTTTTCTAAGCTATGATGCATTGCATCCTTTCAATAATGTGTTCAATAATGTAAACATTTTAAAGTATAGTCAATTTGGATAAGATAGAAAATCAGAAATATTATTTATTTTTTAACAAGCCAAGATGAAATATATAAACATCAAACACACATTCACCCTATCACAAGACGTACCAGAGAGAACACCAAAGTTTTACAACATAATGTGCCGGAACACCAAAGTTTTACAACAAAATGTGCCGGAAAAATCACGAAAATACAGGAGTTAACCAATACCCAAACAGACAAAAGGACACAACCACCAACTATGATAAACTAAAGCAAAAGTATGAATTTTCGGCTTCGTCCACCAAAAAACAGCTTAAAAGATTAACTAACCTTCATCAACAAAGATCTTCATGTTCAAAAGATTGCGGACACGAGAATCATGAAGAACTAGTATCCCTTCTAAAACTATGATATCTGCAGGGTGAACCTACAAGAGACCAAAAAGGAAAAAGATATTGCATAAAAAATATGTGAAGTTTATATGAACACAATAATGCAATGCCATTACATTATATGATGCATCAAAATCTACTAGCTATTTCGATAACTTAGTTACTTTAAACAAAAAATCTCATTATCAAATAAAACTATACATTGATAATAGGCTTAAATAACTTTTCAAACATGTAATATGTACTTTCTTAAAATTTAGTCCTTAAATCTCTTTCAAACGTCATGGACCAACTCAACAAAATGTTAGAGAATCGCTCTTCTCCCGTCTGTTTTTGCTCATTCATGCTGAGAAATACACTTGCATGAGTTAACTTAAGCTGAGAATACACTTGCATGAGTTAACTCACATTCGGCTATTTTGACGGGAATGAACAAAAACAGATAGGAGAAGAGTTCAAACCAAAATGTTAAGCATAAATCGAGACCATAAACTAATTTCAACATATATGGTGCAGCCATTATAAGAAAGGAGTTTCTTATCTCATCATATTTGCTTCTAGCGTGCTCTACGACATTTTGGATTTTATATTCCGAAAGGTGTAAAAATATTGATAAAACCCTCAATAAAGCTTTATTTTTTGGATTTTAAAATTCAAAATAGGGCGCACGATAAGATTGATGATGGAAAAAGAAACTCTTATATGAGAGATCATGTCTAACCAACAATCATTTCTATGTATAAAAAAAATAAAAAAAGCTTGGGGGGACCGTGGCCACTGCTCGTCCCCCTTCTAACTCCGTCCCTGCTCAGTATAGATTAGTACCCGACGTGAAGGTTCAGTTCTCTTTCGGCTATTGATATCATAATTTGGTATGGTAACAGTTTGTCCATGTTTTAATTTATCCATACAAGAAAGCATAAGCTCCGTATCAAATGCATCTGAAAGTTAAGGAATGAATATTAATTATTTTCTAATATTGTAGATTCAAATTTTCAAAATAACTATACATTAAATCATGTCTTTCTTTTGTTACATAAAATTGAAGTAATGTACTCACCAGGATGATCAAAGTTGTAGTCATTAACTTTTTGCAATGTCTCGTCACTCAATGAGTGGTAAAATGAGTCCTACAAAATCATGTATAAATGAATTATAAGTAAACAAAATTCATAATCAAATATTTGCATTGAAATGGATTTGGAAAAAGATAATACTATTGACAACATTTTAAATATAATCAAATAAAATTATATAAAATAGTGCATGTTATATGGAGAATTAATTACTTGATTAATGAGGACAACACGTTGATCATGAAATTGACTATTTATCAAGTTGCACACAGTTGTTTTCCCAGATGCAGTTCCACCAGCAACCCCTAATTTTTTTAATTTGTTTGAAAACCAAAAATTAGTGTAAAAAATTGAATCAATAATAATAATAATAATAATTGTTAAATATATATATATATATATATATTTGTTACCGATGAAGAAAGGTTGCTTGGGAGATGGTGGAGCTTTGGAGGCATTAGATAGGAGAGAAGAAATCTTATTCTTGAGGTTGAGATTCAATGGTATTGCAATCTCTTTTGGAGAATTGTTCATCTCTATTACTATCTATGTTTCTATGATTCTTGTGACACACATAACACATTCACCTATGATTGAGATCAAAACACAAATGGTAAGGAAGAATTAAACACCCTTTTTCTCTGCTAGTGTTTTGGGAAGTTAGTTACTAATATAATATTATTTTGTTTAATTTAATTAATGCATCACTTGAAATTATTGGTTATTAGTTTCTATATATAGTAATAATTATGTAAAACATAGATGAAATAAATGTTTTATTGTTTTGGTCTTAACTAGAGACCAATAGATATGGGTTTCATTTGTTTTGTATGTCCAAGTGTTACAAGATGATGGATACAAATTGGATGCTACAATAGATAATACTAAAACTGAAGAACAAAAATATTGATAGCTTCTTTTATATTAAGTTATCATATTTCTCCCGATTAGTCATATTTAATGTGATTAAGCTATAAAGATTTAACAATAATGATAAAAATGGAGATGCAGGGTATCGATCCTCGTACCGATTGCTTACTATTACTAAGCGAGCGCTCCATCATTTAAAGTACATCCCTACATGGTTTATATTTTTAAAAAAGGATTGAGTCTAAAGAAAACAATATAGCAAGTCAATGTTTGATTCTCGACTAATAGAGGTGGTGCCACATTTAATGTTCGACAATATCTCAAGTAATGTTTTTTTTTTGGTACAAATATCTCAAGTAATGTTACCTTCATTGAAACCTATAGAAAACCAAAAAAAATATATATGACAGGAATTCAATTCATATCCTACAAGAACTGAATTCCAATGTCATTGTCGATGAAAAATGTCATTGTTGGATATTTGTAAATACATCTTTCAATTCTTTGAACTATAAATAGTGATGAGTAAAAAAACACAATAAATAGTGAGTGATAAACCCTCTTCAACCAAATCTATGATAAAATTACACACTTAAATAAGTTTTTTTTTTCTTGTGAATATAAAAAAATTTTGTCCCAAAATATTTTTCATTAGTAAATTTGTTTCTCGCTGTTAAATGTCGATAGCTTCTTTTATAAAAAAAATTTCATAAAGCAAAAGCATAATGACACCAAGAAAGAGAATAGATGATTTTTCAGCTATACTCTAATCTTGTGTCAAGTGCATATAAATTATTTAAAAAGGGGGGAAAATATATATAAAAAAAATTTGGGGGAACATAAACCTAACCCAGTAAAATTACACAAATGTGTGAGACAACTCAAACTAGCATTACAGACATTTTATGCCACACTTATGATCCAACCTCTCCAATAATTAATTCTATCATTAAACAAAGGTCAGCTATCTGGTGTATAAACCAACCGTCAACACATAAATAGTCCAAGAACCAACAACTCCATGCAGCGAGGCAACAAGCAACACCGACTCTTACGAGTTCAATTATTCCAATGTCAATCATATGAATGACTAGGATTCTAAAGCAGTCTGAAGTCAGCCACATGACTGCTACAGATATTCAAACAGCATCGACGTGTCACCATATCTTTGAAACTTGCAGAACTCAACAGATCTGGATAATAATCAGAGAAATCAAAGGCATGACCACGCGGCAGACACCGACAACACCAAACACAATTGTGAGGTTGCAGAGGCACACATAATTGAATCACCAACAACCATGACAAACCCTTTCGAGTCTGAATACATATTTTTCAGAAGGCTTAGGATGCGACCGCCAACACGAATTAACCAAACCCTGCACCTTCAGCCCACATCACAGAAACGTAACAGTAAGCATTACACGGCCATTTCTAGCCCACAATCTGTTCTACGACACAAACCAGAGAACAAATCTGGATCAAATCAAACATAACAGATAAACCCAAACCTGGATTCTAAAGGAAAACCCAAAACAGCTTCAATCATCGCTGTTTCTAAATGAAGCCTGGCAGAACGAACAAAGAAAACAGCTTCTTTTATAATTAAGTTATCATATTTCTTCCGATTAGTCATATTTAGGTTATAAGTATTTAAAAATAAGACAAAACTCAGTTGTTTTTCTTCATGTGTCTTTCATATGGTTTTTAACTTAAAATATAATTTTTTTTTGTTATAATAAACTTTGAAAAAATGATGAATTTGAAAAATCATGGATAGTTTAGTTAAAAGCACTAAAGAAAAGCATCTAAGTTTTGTCCTTAAAACGTCCCAAAAAAATGTTATTAAAAATAATGATAAAAATGGAGATGCGGGGTATCAATCCCCGTACCTCTCGCATGCTAAGCGAGCACTCTACCATCTGAGCTACATCCCCATATTATTAAAATTTATTCTTTAAAAATAAAAATTGAGCCTATCAGAAGGAGTTAGACTCCCACGATGATGAGCCAGTGTTTTATTCTTGGGTGAGAGATATGTTATACATACTTAATGTCCGACAATGACTCAAGTAAGATTACTATATAAATTCAAAAAAGGTTATATAAATTCAACTCATATCTCACAAGATTTGGATTTGAATTTTGTTGCCGACAAAAAAATGTCATTCTAGATATTATATAAATACATCTTTCAACACTCTTTTTGGTTGAGTTAATGCGTTGACGGAGTTAAAAGGTCTGCAATTTGAATTCTAGCCCAGGAGAAAATACTAACATAACAATTTTATATTTTTCATTCAAAATAAAAGGGGGAAAAATCTTTAAACTATAATGAGTCAAAAAACACTATAAACAAATTATAGAATTAAATAAAAAAAATTATCCATATAAATATATAATTTTTTCGTTTTTGATCCCTTCAATATTTGTCTTCAAACAATGGTATTTCAAATATTTCACATGTGTAGCCTTTAACGACCAGGACTATATTTACTAAGAGGAAACATTAGAGGTACCTTTCATTATTTCAAGAAAAAATTTAGAGGAACTAAAAATAAAAAATGGTATATTGTTAGGTACTAATTACTTATATTTGTAGTAATTAGTATGGACACTTGTGTCAAGCACAGGTTAGAATTTTGTCATACTTAAGGAAGAGAATATTGTAATGTATCAAGTGTCAGTTAAATCTCAACATTGGATAAAATATTGGAGGTTAAAGAACAAATAAGTGAAAGAAAACAAATCATACACTTGAGCATTAAAAATTTGGATAAAAATGTGACATCATCCTCATTTGTGTGGTTACTCTTTTTGTAATGTGATGATTCACACAAGTGTTGGCTCTCAATAAGTCACAATGGTGGTTCGTGCTTATTGAAGAGATGTTAATGTGTCAAGTGCGAGTTAAAATAACACACTGAACACGATAGTAGATGTTAAGCAACATATAAGTGAAATGACTCATATTTAATGTCTTAAGATTTGGGGTGAAGTTGTAATGTCAATCACACTTGTGTGTTTGCTCTTAACCTAATATTATGATATAGCCCAATATAGGTTCTCATGGAAGTCCCAACATTATGATGATTTGTTTTGTTAGTTTTCGGGTCTCATTAGTTTAATTTTGTATCTTAAATTTTAGTTTTGAGATGTCATTCACTTTCAATCAATTTTTTATTCCACCTCTATCGTTTTAAATTCCTTAACTTTTGGTATTTGATCAGATTTGACAATGAAAAAATATAGATGTGTTCTACTAAGTTGACAAGATACATGTTTATTAGACATTTTAAATTGATGTGAAAATTTTTAAATGAATCTATTATTTTGGTAGCATAATTATCCAATAATTTCCAACCCCTTCAACAAATTCATAAAATTATCAGCAACTCATTATATTCCAACTCATAAAATTAAGTAATTATTCTTTCAAAATGTCAAAGTTTTCAATTTCCAATGCACTGATTACACAAACATTAATAAAAAAAAAGTTACCATTTAAGGTCATTAACCACTGCCTCGGGAGCATTGGTTAACATTTCCCTAATTCTTATACTCTCACGAATAAAGCACACACTCCTTAATTTTTCCCTTATAATTCCTCTTGTGTTCAAATTCCATTTTCATCTACTTTCTTTTTCTAATTTACTTTCACTTTTTTTATTGAAAGAAAGGAACAAAGACATCCCTATATGAAACCTCCACCAACCACATTTTTACCATGTTGTACCTTTGAAAGTTATTTGATTATCTCGTCATAAAACAAATACAAATAGTCTCACACGAGGGAGAGAAGTTAATGTGTCATGTTAGATTTAAACTTCCACATTATATGTAAGAGTAGATATTGAGCAACATACAAGTGAGATAACTAATATATCCAATGTCTGAAGATTTTGGGTTTAGATGTGATGTGAATTTCACGTGTAGAGTTTCTCCTAGTCAAATGTGATGATCAAATTCATTATAGAAACTCTATGAACTCTGAATATCATGATGAACTGTTTTGTTAGTTTTTAGATATTGTTTGCCTAATTTTTTTTATATTAAATATAAGATTTTAGATGTCATTCACTTTCATGCAAATGTTTTTATCCAACCTCTATTATTTAAAATACCTTCACTTTTGATCTTTGGTAGGATCTAACAATAAAAAAATGTATGTGTTTTGTTGAGTCGACAAAGCGATATTTTAAAATTATGCGACAGTTTATAATTGAGTCTATTTTTTATGGGTAAAACAACTACTCATAAATCTCCAACTCCTTTAACTAAACCATAAAATTATCAATAACTCACTTTATTTCTAATACTTCCACGAACGAAACATGTAACACCCCAATTTTCTATTTTTAATTAATTCAATGATGTTTAATAGGTGGAGTTTTGATTAATATTATTGTTGATGTTGTTTGTGCTTGAATATCATTTTATTGTTAAGAAAATAGAAATAATGATGTAGAAAGCAAGATTATAATAAGTGGGGGAGGGGAGAAGTAAAAGAGTAGTGCGTATGAAAGGAAGACAATTATAGTGAATAGTGAGCCCAAATATAAATAGGAATATTAGGGATTAGAAATCAGTTTTGCTGATCAGAGAAAAGGGAGAAGAAAAACAGAGGGAGAGAAGCAGGACCCTAGTGCAGCAACATCGAGTCAAACCGAAAGTTTCTACGGATTTAAGGTAAGGGGAAGAATCTATTCATCTCTAAGGTTTATGTTTTTATCGTGGGGATGTAAAGAGGTTAGAGTAGGATGTTGTTGTTATGATGTGAGATTGTGATCAGAGATTGATGATGAGCTAATTAAAAGATGAAGTTGATATATGAGAATTGAGGGTTACTGTTATTGTTGAAAGATTCAAATTCAAAAAGCAAAGTTAGGTAATTGATTTGAGAATTTAATCATGTGAAGAGTAATGCAATTAGATAAATTGTGTGAAAAAGTAGTGTTTGGATGTTAGGGTAACCCTAAGTAATGTTTCATATCAGTTTGGGATCATAAGGGCTCTTAAAGTGGACATTTAGGGACTTTAGAAGCACTCCCGTAGCTCAAAAATGTAGAATTGGGGCACATAGCAGCGCTGCGCTACAACAACGCCTAGCGCCCACAACCCGAGAGCTGGCGCCTCAGGTGCCTGTTTCCTGGCGCCTAGCGCCCACTTATGGGTGTTTTTCACCCATTTCTGTTCCGAACTGGGTCTTAGTGTAAACATGAACGTTGTAGGTATGGATGTTATCTTTCCAATGGCTTTGGTATCACCTCAAATATACATCCACAACGTGAGTTATGATTGAAATACTACACAGGGGTCAGCACGGTCATGCGATCTGCCTAGGTTTAGGGAAACCAATCTTTGCACCCTTCTATGTACCGAATTAGATTTAGGTCTCCTCATGAAAGATGTAGATAAAGGTGTTAGCTTTAATTTCCCATTGGATGTAATCCATTAGTCCCTCTATAACTTGAGTAATGATTTAAACACCGCACCTGAGTCATGATGCGTTGTTAACGAAATTTTAGTACAATCCTTTTGGTGGATTCTTCAACGTCTATAAAAGTAATAGTGATTTTAATAAATCCATTAGTGTGTAAAGTAAATGTAAGGACCCCTAAATTACATATATAGATGAGGGAGTATGTTCAAGCATAAATAGAAGTGATTACCTCAGGATAATAACAAGCTTAAATATGAATCGAAGATAATATACTATTTGAATGAAAGATGTAGTAATGGAGGGAACGAATGACGAGGGTATATTCCAAAATTTAATAATGAATAACAAAGGAATGTAATGTGTACATATTCTCGTGTAAGATGTTGTTTAATGATGAGAGGTCATTGTCGTATGATGAAGATCTATGTTGCGATGATAATTTTTGAATGGTGATGATGAATGGTGTAATAAATAATGTTTGTGAATGACGAGTAATATCGATGACATATCTTGTTTAGGGTGACGAGTAAATGATGAAGTGGTTATGTTGTGAGTAGGAGTTAAAACACTGGGTAAGGTCGGTGATGATAATAACAGTGAGAAAAGATATCCAGTTAACTAAGGTTTATAAGACAAGAATTTAATAGAGCAAATAGTGTGGGTACGTGGTGAGTCTAAAAACACACGATTTAGTAAAAAGGGGTATAAGACGATGATAAAATGGGATATGAAGTAGGTTCTCCTCCGAGTAACTGATGAGGTTATACATAATCTCCTTAAACCAATAATGAGTTTAGGAATACCGTTAAGTGAAAGAGTAAAAGAGCCAAGGTAGTTAAAGAACTTAAGATGAATGTTAGATAGTAACGTATAAGGTGTAAAAATGAATAGAGAATATAGAAGT
>Ga0228711_1011873_pt1 | contig 10886 bp, 7 predicted proteins | sample MedpolnodulmetaG_2_FD_177996 | JGI IMG/M metagenome (GOLD analysis project Ga0228711, IMG submission 177996) | Root nodule microbial communities from Medicago polymorpha collected in Santa Monica, California, United States - brown nodules | ecosystem: Host-associated > Plants > Roots > Nodule...
GATAAATTAATAATTATTAATTTAAAGAGTTTTTAAGTAATTATACAGTACATACCAAACAAAAAGGCAAATTAGTCTATGCCTCTTAGAATTACGTTGCAGCGAACCTTGAGACTCAACGTAAATTTGTAACTACTGTGTTCATATACATTGGAAAAATACAATACAAAAATACAACACCTGAGTTATTGGATGCAATAAGAAAAGTTAGAGATGAATTCCAAACAGACTTGAACTTTAAAGGAAAACAGACTACTATTGAATCATATTTCAATATATTTTTTTTTTTCAGTTTCTATGAATTATTAATTTATGATTTTCTTGGGATCGAAAATTATAAAGGGATCTCTCGAAAAATTATTATCTTATTATTTTATCGAGTTTTTCAATTTTTTATATTGGCCCAAGTCGGGACCGGACAAATTTATTATTTTAGAGAGTTTATTAATTTACCGAGTATTAATTTAAAGAGTTTCTACTGTACATGTTTCATATATTGCATTCTGCTTCAAATTGTTCAATAACTAAAAACATCCTAACCTAGAACAACAACATAATGAGGGGAAGATAAGTAAAAAAAATAACACTAACTTGTTAGTAAAATGAAGAGAAATGAGCGTAAATGAACACAATCAACAATTTAAGTAAGAAATATATGTAGATGGGTCAAGTTGTAAGCGGTAGAACCGAACTTAGTCAAAATCCCAAACAAACATAAATGGGGAAAACTTATCATATGTTATGCCCATCTATCCACTCTTTTTATTGCCCTCTAGCGTATAAATTATGAATAATAATTTTTATAAAATTTTAATTAAAATTAATTTGATTTTAACTAAAATTCTAGGTATAGATATTTTGCAATTTCATATTATATAAATAATTTATACCGCTTTCAATGATACCAATAATATAACAAATATAATATCTTAAAAAATATATAATATAAATTCTTATCTTTTTGAATAACATCAACAAAATAGCATTTTCATGATCAAATTTGCTTAAGGGTATAATTTGAAGGAGAAAAAGACAGCCCAAAACAATCTACTTTATTTATATATAGTATTGATGAAGGGCATACTCGTTTGTAACTCCCAAACTTGAACGATTGAGAGTTAAATCTCAAACTGTTCGAAAATTACAAAATGAGGGAGTATTTTGGGTCATTTGAGGGGCATGTGAGCAATTATGTTTTTGCTTTTACTTTTTCCACCATATGCTATTTTCACCCGCCCTATGGCTTATTCAAAAAATACACCCGTTGTTCGGATTATATAATCTTAAATATGTTTATATATAAGCAACGACCAGAATCCCTCCCACTTTTTTTTTTTTTGGCAGGAAACCTCCCATAATATATATTAAAAGAAAAAGTAACCAAAAATAACAAAGGATGGGGGGGATCGAGCCAAAACTCCATCAAGTAACAAATCTAAAGCAAGGTTGCCCTAGTTTGTTCCTAGCAAAATCATCTGTGATACTTAAGTGTACACTTGTTAACCACACCATCTCAGTAGAAGTTAAACCTAAGTTAGCCAATTTGTCTGCACAATGGTTACCTTCCCTATAAATGAAGTCTGTAATATATGTAAAGTCTGAAAAATGATTTTGTAAAATAAAAAACTTATATTATGATCCTATAATTCGAGATTTTTATTATTTAGGACCATGTAATATACATGAAGTCCAAAAAATCAACCTAGAGATTGAATTTTTTCATCTTTTTTTAGAGGCATGTTAAGAACGATAAAATATGGCTTTACACAAAAAATTAGAAATTTTTTACAAGAGACAAATTAATTATAAATTTTTAAAGCGTCAAAAACTCAAAAAACAAAATAACAGAAATCTTGACCTATAAATTGAATTTTGAGCTCACTGTATGCAGTGACATCTAGGGGTGGCAAAATGGAGATGGTTTGGATGGAAATGGACGGATAAAAAAAAATCCATTAAAAATAAAATTCATCCAATCCATGCATTTTCATATTTTTAATGGATGGATGTCCAATCCATCCTTTTTTTTTAATTTCATTAATAAAATACCAAAATGAATAATTTTTTATTTTTTTATTTTTTTATAAAAACAACTTATCTTTATCAATTGTTTATTAAAAAAACAGTTTATTAAAACCAGCTTATTTTATGCAAAATTACTTATTACGGTATCTTTTTTAAAAAACAGCTTATTTCATGTATAACAACTTATCACGATCTCTTATTAAAAACAACTTATTCGAAACAACTTAATTTATTCCAAACAACTTATTACTATCTCTTTTTTAAAAAAACAACTTATTCAAAACAACTTATCTTATCTAAAACAACTTATTACGATCTCTTTTTAAAAAACAGCTTATTCAAAATAGCTTAATTTATGCAAAACAACTTATTACTATCTCTTTTTTTTAAAAACAGCTTATTCAAAACAACTTAATTTATGCAAAACGACTTAGTCGATCTCTTTTTAAAAAACAACTTATTTAAAACAACTTATCTTATGCAAAACCGCTTATTACGATCTTTTATAATAAAAAAAAACAGCTTATTGAAAACAACTTATCTTATGCAAAACCACTTATTATGATCTCTTTATAAAAAATAGCTTACTCAAAACAACTTATCTTATTTTTATTTTTCAACAAAACCGTGCAAAATTGAAATTTTGTTCCTAGTAAGTGTATACTCACAGGACAAATTTTGTAGGCATGGTTAGAACATAATAAGAACCCTCACAAAAAAGTTTTGCAATTTTTAAAGGAGAGATAGATTAATTATAAATTGTTTAAGAAATTTATAATTATGGGAATTAAAAATTCATAATTAATTTGTCACTAGTCGAAAAATCTATCTTTTTTGTGTAAATCTGTATTTTGACGTATGTTGGATAAAATCATGAAAATAATTCAACATGTAGGTCACTTTTTTGGACTACGTGTATATCATAGGGTAAAAATTAAGAAGAATATCAAATTACAAAATTATAATATATTTTTTTTTAATTTTATATGGTCATTTTTAAAACATAATGAGTATTATAGGATTAATTTGAAGAATTAACCCTGAAATATAATACATTTCATTAAGACTTTCAAAATTTCAAAGTTTATAAATTTTTATCTTTTTGCTAAAAATAAAATAAAAATTAACTTGGTTCAACTGAAATAATAAAACTTCAGTCTAATTGCTACTCAATGTTAAACTTTGAAATTAAACTTCAGTCAATGTCACATGTTAAAAAATACATGTATCTATCATATCTCACTAAAAAAATTAAATAATGAGGGTAATAGTCATGTTAAAAAATACATGTATCTATCATATCTCACTTTAAAGATTAAATAACAAGGGTAATAGTCCCTCAATGCATCAAAATTTTAAAATAGTCTCTTACTATGCATTTCGTTAGTCAAAATAGTCACATACATTAAAATATTTTGTTAATATTGTTAAAATAGTCCCTCAATTAGCTTACTTATTGTAATAGTAATTCTTCTAAGTACTTATTTATTGTCAATTCAATCCCCATATGAAAAGAATTAATGTGAGTATTGAGAGATTAATTATTGTCAAAGACTATTTTAACTAATAAAATTAACAATCATGAACTATTTTGAAATTTAATACATTGAGGGACTATTGTGACTATTTATTATACATTCAGAGACCAAAATGATTATTACATCCTAAAAATATTGAACAAAATAACATCTCACTTGAGTTGCTCTCTTATCAAAATGTAGGTTTTAACATGTGACAATGTATAAATACATGAACTCATTATCACTCATGGTGGAACCACCTAGAGGCCAACACATTTATGAAGTCAAAACTTCAACCACACACAACTTCAATTCAATTCAATATCTAAGGTAAAGGATTGCATCAACAGACAGAGATGTCCATGATTCTTGTGAAGATTAAAGTAGGTTGCCACTTAACATGGGTCCTTCTCATGCCATTATTAAAGCCAGAGGTGGGCACAAGGGAAAAAGAAATTTGATCTCTTTTTCTTTCTTTTTTCTTTACTTTTTATGAACCATATATTAGAAACTTATAAAGAGAAAAAAAAAGGTTGGTCATAGTTGCACCTCAATGAATCATATCCTGACACTTCCATTGTGCAACAGTGTACACTTTACCATATTTAATTAACCACTACTATATACTATGTTACATTTATATTCCAATATTTTACTAAATGTATTTTCCCAAGTTGGAACAGTGTATGCATGATCCTTTTAACATTTCGAGATTATTTGGCATTTTGCTAATTATAAAACATTTTGTAGTAACATAAGCTGGTAGGTTCATGGATCACGGGTTAGACAGTGGCACAATTTACCATGAAACGGTTTTGCAGGAAGAAAACAACGAATTTTTTTTAAGGGAAAAAAATAAATGAATTGAGCAGAATCTGTACCCTAGAATAATATACAAAAATTGCCGACTCTATGTACTATTGGTTTCATTGATGTCTATCATGCATTACAGTACATTATTGTCTCAAGAAAAATATACATCACATTATTGAAAATTAAATTCAACTGTATACACATTATATTGATGAGCAACAATCAGATAACATTGTTTTAGAACCGCAAAATAAAAAAAACATAATGTTTATGATTCAGATAGCGTTGATATATTATAGATTATCCACTATGAACTGAACCAAACCTCGGTTGGCCTAAAATAAAATATTTGTTACAATCTAAACATAAATATTTATAATTATTTTTAATATAATTTACAAGTATTTAATATTTTTTTGACAAATTTACAAGTATTTAATAGAATATCGAGTGATGCTATTTGATCAATGTTTTTAAGATATTTCTTTTTGAGTAGATCCCCAAATTTCCTAACTATAACCAACTTAATTTTATCAACCACTTCACCTATTTTTGCCTATTAAAATATGGGGATCTATTAAGTATAGGATTTTCACATATAAAATACAAATTATTACAAGGCCACATTATTATAATATAATTTGCTGAATGATCTACAATATAATTTGAAGAGAAACATTATCAATTTTCATGTTCAAGTCATATATATATAAATTAGGAATATTTGTGATGTGATAAACTCGGGAGATGCTAGAAAGTGCTATTGCAATGCCTGTAATAGCTAAAAAACAATTAGGCTAGCTAGCAAGAACAAAGATGTTGTCCTAACTCTTAATGTCAGTGAAAAGGACAAATTCAACCTCAATTCAATCCCAAAACTTATTCATTCTAAATTACACTTTCTTTTACCCTAAATTCAAAAATATTGAACAAATATAAAAATACAAATCAAACAAGATAATAATCAACAAATAAACCAATAATAAACCTCCCAAAAAAAAATTCCAAAAACTAAAAACCATGTTAACAAATTAAAATCCTAACAAGAATTATGAAAATGAGACACATATATATGAATTAATCATATTAATATAACATATGATTTACTATTTAAAACTAATTAATGAGCCATAGCAACCTGATTTTGTGATTGAGAGTAATCAATACTTCTTTGATTTGGCATAGCAAGCATAACAGTATGATCCAAGAAATCTTTAAGCTCAACAACAGATTGAAGAATAGTCTTCAAATCTTCAGCACAAAGAAAACCAAAGCTTCCAATTTCTCTAACAGCATACACATAAAAAGTCAAACAACCTTTCCTGAATTTGAACCTAGCCATTTCAAAACCACAAAGACCCTTGATGAGTTTCTTGTTCACATCACCAAGTGCTATTTCATGTGGCCAAATTCTATCAACAGAACATTTCATAGCTTCAGTTTCAAACACAAACACAAGAACTTTTGATTTCTTTGAACCAAGCCCTAGGGTTAGTGTGTGCCATGCTTGATGTGCTAGGATTGTGAAATTTGTTGGCAAGAATGCTGTTGTTGAAGGGAAAGGAAGTTTTTTGTTATCTTTTGGTTTTGTTGTTGGTGGGAAAGAAAGAACTTTGAGAAGTTCAAGAGGTTTTGCTTTTCTAATTGGAAATGATTTTACTATGAATTGGCCACCAAATCTTATACCCTTTACTTCTGAGGTTGGTTTGAAGGAGAAATCTGAGGTTTGTTTTGTTGTTTGGGAATTAGGATGTTGGTGTTTTTGCTTCTTGTTATTGTTCTTGTTCTTCTCTTTTTCTCCCATGGCTAATTGGAGAGAAAATTGGTTTTTGTTTGATATAATTGATTGATATTATAACAAAGGTTTTAATGTCAATGATATGGTGTGTAATATTTACTACTAGTACAAGGACTTAGTAGGTTTTTAATTTCTTGGTGAGTTTCTTTTTCATGACAGAGTAGATTGTATAGTCAAAAAGGGGGAAAGATACATGGCATGAGTTTCAACCATTTGTTTAATCAAGAAAATAGGACTATAACTAATCTTTTATGAATATAAATAGTGATATAATAATCAAATTAAAATAGTGAATTTATATTTCGATTAGTAGCTCCAATCATTATTTTTTAGTATTTTTTATGTTAGATTTTGTGGAGAATTACTCTGCTTTTCGAGCTTAAAAACACCGCGTGCCACCCTTGTATGCTCCTAAGCCCGTGTATCTGAGGCAAGCTAAGTAGGACGGTCATCTTAAGCCTAAAATGATAAGTATGAAATTTGGAGCCGAACAAAAAAAATTGGGGTTCATTAGGCCTTAAAAAAGTTACTTAAATTTTAATGGGAGGTGTGTAATAGGTTTAGTTCTTTGTGGACAATTTTATTGTGATGTTATAAAGAGAGTTCAAATTCCTAACCTTTCATTTCCCTATACTCTTCCGTCAAAATCACTATAAAAATTTAATTCAAATTGTATGTTTGTTCTAGGCCACTCAAATTTTCACAAGTTCCCGCATACTCCATGCAAAAATCTTGTACCCTTAGAATGCTTAATGAATATGAGTAAAGTTTATTCACAATTCTGTGAATTTGTTACACATCACTTTCCAAGTTTTTTGCAGTTTCACGAGTGTCAAGAGTGCGCAAACAATATTGTATTGAACAAAATGTGGATATTAATTAGTTTATAAAATGAGGGGATTCTTGAAAGGGATGGAGTGAGAAATTAAGTTTAGGAGGGGCCAAACATAAAAGAGAAATTTAGTGAAGGAAAAATAAATTTTTAAATGCACAACTTATATAAAAAAATTATTAGATAGTATATTTAAAGTTAACATTGTCAATCGAATATAAAAAGAACTGATATTTTTCTTCTAATAAATTAATCTTTATGTTTATTAAATTTTGTTTAGTTAGAAGGCTTTAGTGGGGCATTCTGAGTTATGATACTCTTTATTTATGACCTTCTCAATTTCTTTTATTTGAAAAGATAAAACACACAATTTTTACAAAAGTAAAAAATAATTAATGATGGTAGACCCACTTAGTGATGGAACCCACAAACCTATTTTTTATGTGTATCTCTTTTTAAATGACACCCTCCATTTATTTTTATAAATGGAGAATATAATATCCTTACTCAATTGTCTTTGCATATGCTCATTCTTCATCTATTGTTTGTTAGAATTAATTAAGGCTAGTTCATTGTTATATTGCATTTTCGTTTGAGTTGTACCTGAGTCAAGTCTAATATCTCCTATCTATGTATCTCTTTGTTTTATTTAATATTTTGTTTTCTTGTGTAAGAAAAACTCACAGTTATTATATAGAAATATATGGCCAGAAGAGAAGGGGGAAAAAAAAATCGTCTTATAATGCTATCATGCAGGCACCAAACAACAAGCCATCATTGTACCAGAAATAAGCCTGTACCCGGAAAGGAAAAGAAAAGGCTACCAGTAGTTGCTAATTATGGTCTAATCCAACCAATCCACCTAAATTAATACAAAGATAATCAACACATTTTTTTAGGAAATAATCAAATTCATAGTTCCTCCTTAAAAAAAAAAAAAAATCAATTTCATAGTGTCCAACTGATCAATAGAATTAATTTAAATGGAGAGAACCGATGAAAATTGAAAATTATCCTCAACTAGCTTAAACTTATTATCATTTATAGAGGAGTGTTATTCACACTCTATTTAACATTAGATTTCATCTAATAAAAAAATGATTGTTAGAGAGAGTTCGATCTTTGGTTTCTGTATATGAAGAAAATTTAGTCAGAATAAAAAAATCCACCTTGTATGTCGAACAAATTCTCTAACAAAGATTAGTCATCAGTGGCGGAGTCAGAAAAAAATGCTTTGGGTGAGCCACTAAATTATGAAGTTTTTATTTTATTTTATAAGTGTTAATTGAAACAAGTTTTAGTTGAGAGACAATGACAATGTAAGGGAGGTTTGAAATCCCCACAAATTAGAAGGTATGTAAACCTCTGCTAACTAGCCAAGCATAGACACGACAAAAGTCATGTATACTACTTGTGGAACCACCGAAATCTAAAACCATTAAAAAATTGTTTAAAATCTCACAAAATTGATCTATGATTTTTTATTTTTTTATTTTTCTAGGTGGACCACTACACCACTTTACAAAGATTTGGATGTGCCGAAGACAAAAAAACGTCGGAAAATTGTATAAAACTTGCAAAATAGACGTATAATTATTAATTTATTTATTTTTTCGGATGGACTGTAGTCCACCTCAGCCCATGAAGGGCTCCGCTTCTGTTAGTCACTCTTAAATGACAATAAAAACTTCGTACATGTAACATGAAAATAAAAAGTTATTCATTCTTGATTAACAATAATTATCATTTACAGTAATTTATAAGTATAGCATGTGATGCCATGGATTTGTGCTCATTAATCATAATTACCCTGCAAATGAGTTCACAATAAAGGTTGGGACCACATAAAGATGATCTCAAAGATAAAGGAAGGAAGTTGAGCTGCTTCCAGCAGCCATTATAGCACCCATTTGTTTAAAGGTCTTAGATAAGATTAAACTAATGCTAGAAAAATTAATTTAAATTATTCACTACGTGTATATCAATATTTTATGGCATTACTTCTATAAAATAATATAATCTCTGTAGCATAAAATTGAATAGGGTTATCACTGGTCACTCATTAGGGAGGACTTCATCAAACTCGTTGAAAAAGATTCTGGATTCAAACTTTTAGAGGGTGTTGGTAGAAATGGATATTGAAATCAAAATTTCCAAGCCCAAGTCTATTGGATCTCCAACATGTTAGCCCAACACTTATTCAAGTGAAAATTGCTTTTCTCATGTTCAACTCTTCTTAAAAACACATGGAAAATACGTTTTTGTCCCAAACGGTAGTGAATTACCGTTGCATCTTTCCGACGGTAGTTAACTACCGTTCGACTATATTTCTCAACGGTAGTTAACTATCGTTGCAATCTGGACATAAACCAGAATGAAAAAAACGTAAATAAAATAGTTTAAATGACCAATAACTTCACAATAAAAAAATCCGGCCCAAAAAACTGTGTTCCTTTTATATATTGGTATAGATATAAATTTTTTAGAGAGGTTGTATGATATAGATGAATCCCTAGAAAGTAATCTCCAAATTTATTTATATTAAATTCACTTTTATTTTGATTTTAATCTATAACAAATGAAGCTTATATTTTTCTATTTCATAAATATGTAAGAATATAATGTAAGATAATAATAATAAGGGTTAAATATGTTTTTGGTCCCTATAAATATACTAACTTTTTGTTTTAGTCCCTCTAAAATTTTCCTTCAACTTTTAGTCCCTATAAAATTTTCAATCACTACTTTTGGTCCCTAATTTTAAGTTAATTTTTGTATTTTTTAATGAAATTGTGCAGAAATTTATAGAATATTGTAAAAATAATTCCCCAAAAAATTAGAATTTTTTAAGAAAACACAAATTAAATATGAATTTTTAACCGTAAAAAATATAAAAACTCATATTAAATTCATGTTTTGTTAAAAAATTCTAATTTTTTTTGGGAGATATTCTTATAATATTATGAATTTTTCTGCAAAATTTTATTCAAAAGTATGAATTCTACATACAAGTTTACTTTAAATGAGGGACCAAAAGTGAAAATGAAATTTTTTTTAGGGACCATAAACTGAAGAAATTTTTTAAAGGGATTAAACCGGAAAGTTGACATATTTATATGGACCAAAAACATAATTAACCATAATAATAATGTATACATTGTAAAAAAAAAATTAATGTATACATAAAATAATTGCATATTAAAATTATTTGTAGTTGATTGTATTAAAATTATAAGGTACTAGAGTAAAATCACCAAGATTAAAATGTTTATTTTGTTGAAATGATTGATGAGCTATGCATAATTAAGCTTTTAAAAGTGTCTGACTTCATAGTGAAGGGTTATTGATTTTATATATCGTTCTTTTGGTGATTCCATATTACCTCTTTTCGTATGTTTGGAGTAGATTCAATTTACATAAACTTCTTTATTAAGGTTGTCTGTTGTTAAGGAAACGACAGAATCAACAAAAGTGTTTTACCAAACAGACAACAAAAATTACGATATGATATGAATGATGGAGTATGTAGAAGATGAAATAGAAAGCGATGTTATTGTGAAAGATGTTTCTTGTTTGTTATTGAAATGAGAGGAATATTATAATGCGAACAGTGCCAATATAAATAGGAAAAGAAAAATCAGTGGTCATAAAATGCAACGGCTATATACTTGCTTTAAGCATATCTTTAGTTCTTCATTTAGAAAAGGAGAGTAAAATATCGAATTTTTTTTGTTTCTGCCTTAGTTTTTGCTAAAAATTTCAAAACTGCCATACTTTTTCAAAAAATTGCAGAAATACCCTACTTTTTCTGACTTTCTGGTACCCCTCCACTTGGAGTTGCGGGGTACCCTAAAAAGTGACGAAATTTTGTCCTTATTATACCCCGCAACTTGGACTT
>Ga0228711_1011876_pt1 | contig 10883 bp, 7 predicted proteins | sample MedpolnodulmetaG_2_FD_177996 | JGI IMG/M metagenome (GOLD analysis project Ga0228711, IMG submission 177996) | Root nodule microbial communities from Medicago polymorpha collected in Santa Monica, California, United States - brown nodules | ecosystem: Host-associated > Plants > Roots > Nodule...
TATATATATATATATATATATCAAATTTCATACATACATACATATATGTCAAATTTCATAAGAATCTAAATATAAATTTCTTTTTATTTTTCTTGAAATTTATTGTTTTCTTTTGCGTACATGTTCATTTATATTTTTTTTTATAAGTATTGTTACAGATCAGGCCAAAACCAAATCGTTAGGATAATTAGTCAATTATCTCAATTCACTTATGATTATTTTATAATTGTCTTATATGAGCTTTAAACTTTGTCCCTAGAAGTTAAGAAATGATGATCTTACCACTGAGTTGACACCTTATAAGCTGAATAATATTGTATTAGATGTGATGTTTGTGAAAAATATTTTTCATAAATAATTATAATTCAACTAACTACTATATTCAGTAATTAAAATATATTAGATACTCAATTAAATGTATATCACAATTTATTTCGATGGGTTATCTCATAGTTATTATTTAGTGATGAAAAAGAAATTATAATTGAATATTATTATTACATGTGATGTTTTGTTACATAAAATTACTTTGACTACACCTTTTTTTTTTGGTACAACTACACCTATTTAATATTAGGGTTTATAGTGTTTTCCCCTGTAAAATAGGTCATTTCTGGTTTACTCCCCTAAGAAAATTTTGTTTGGAATCAATCCTTTTAATTTTTTTTAGAATACCCCTTAATAGGCCATTTTTTCAGATTTTTTCCCCTAAATTTTTTGTTTTTAAATGGCTTATTAGTGGTATTCCAGAAGAAAAAAAATTACAAGGATGAATTCCAAACCGAAAATTTCTTAGACGGGTATACCGGAAATGACCTACTTTACATGGGGAAAAGCACTAATAATATTATATTAGATACATATAGTATTATCACATACTTTTTTTTAATCATAAAGCAGGTTTTTTTTGTCACGTAGTCTTGTGGCTAGAAACTCAATTATGGTTCTTTCTCACCAAGAAATTGCCTTATGCTCATCCTCACAATAATACTTGCCTGAAGACAATTCATTTTTTCAGATAATTAGACATTGATTCACAGATAAAGCTTTATTTAACTAAAATTCATAATGTATATCATTTTAATATATTAGAATCTAAATTAAAAACTACGCCAAATAAACTTTTACATTTCTTAAGGGTTCCTCCAATGCTCTCAAGGTCAAAGTTAACAAAGAGTAGACCCAAACTGTAATATTGATACTGGATAACAATATATTAACAATGATAGAAAAGTAACTGACATAATAAATAATAAGTGGCAAGGTATCAAATTATAATTAGAATCATAATAAAAAGGAAAATGATTACATTATTTTTTATCAACTTTACCCGAAATACCTTCATATCATCATTTGCAAAAATAAAATCATTTAATATGGAAATTTATGTTTACTTATTCCAAAACAAAAAATGATTCTCTCAAGCCCTTAAGCTTATCACTAACGCTATATAATTACACCCTAGCTAATCATTCCAATTTCGAAGCCTTTGTAATCTTCTTTGTGTATAATAACAACAAACACAAGCCAATCAATAAATGTTCTACGAATGCATCCTTTTAAATTCTATACAAATGGCTATGAATAAAATAATCAGCAATTGTATTGGAATCAAATTAATTAGAGGTAATTTTGGTATAACAACAATAAATAGGGAAACAATTGTCAACTTTTGCTTATATTTTGTTACCAATACAATTGCTGAGTCAACTAGTAAACAATTAATTGGGTATTTTATTGTCTACTGGTAACAAAATATAAGCAAAAATTGACAATTATTTCCCTATTTATTGTTGAATACCCTATTAAATTGGCACTCAATTTGATTTTTAAACATAAATTTCCATATTAAATGATTTTAGGAAAAGGGGAAAAAAGAGAATTTTAGAAATCAAATTCAGAGATTTGGTATTTTATTTATTTAATTGAGTGCCAATTTAATAGGGTATTCAACGTCAAACAATATTATACAATTGTAAAAATTTGATGTCACTAATCACTTCTATTTTTTTTTAAACAAAAGGAAAATCATATGAAAATAATAACTATATCTAAAATAATAGCAATTGAATATCATACATTCACACTAAGCCATTTCGTACAGGATAAAAAATGCATATGATAAGAAAATATTTTGTAAGTAGGGAAAATCTCTAACATTTAGAGTTCAAATTTCCAACCAAGCATCACAACATATAACCTTACTTAGTCCTTGTGATACGCTAATTTTACTATGATATACCTTGAGTGGTTGGAAAAATATGTAATAATTCATTATAAGATATATTGTTGATATCAAGAACCATCGATCTTAATAAATCTTCTTGATTGGACATGCGGGTAAAATATCTGTTATGTGTAGCACTGTCACTGCTTCCAACAATGACCTCACAATTCATATTTGTATATGTTTTTTTTATGCACAAACAAATTGTATATTTATAAGAATCGATACAAAATATTTTTCAATATATTTGATATAGTTATGTCAGATGGTAAACATGTTATATATATTTTTCCTTGAATAAGGTATACATTTTATAATTGTCAATAAGTATTTATATATAATACGTAAACGTACTTATTCAAAACAAATAATAAAAATGAGCCAATGATAAAAAAAAAATACATCAAACATATATAGCGTTTCGTAGCATAGGTATTGCACGACATTGTAGGATGAGTTTTGGTTTTATATCCTTTACGACATAAAGACAATGGGTCCTCAACATCGATGTCTCTATCACGTTTAGGTGTTCATGTTAAGCTGCTTTTAGGGTCCTTTGATGTATGTCTCTCAAAGCGTGCTTCCACCGTGGTCAAATCTGAACATAAAGAATATAAAATGTAAATTATTAATAATATCTAACAATGTAAATTAGAACCACCAAGATTAAAAGAATCACCAAGATTATTTTGAAATAATTATAAAGGGTTTTTCTATTCTGTGCAGATTTGCACATGTTAAGAAATTTAAAATGTTAATTTTGTCTTAGAAATTCTGTATTTTATGTTAAATATATAACTTTTCAATAAATAATTGATGTTTCCTTTAAAAAAAATTGATGTTTTTCAATAAAAAAATTATTACTTTTAGTTGTTTTAACATGTGTAATATTGCACATGTTAAACAAACACAATTATAAATTATTTTTTAAATACAAAGACTCAACCATCACATAAATTGAATTAGCTGCAAAATTGATTTTGGTCTTGATAGATAGAAAAGTGTATAAATTCATGCCCATCCAAATATACAATCTTATAGTTCCAACTAATAATTTTTTCAGAACTTCCAATAAAGTTAGTGATGCAGAATGCTGCCATTTAAGAATAAGATTATAATATCTTATATCAACCAAATCGTAAGGATCAATATTAGATTGAAGAGGAATCATGAGGAAACTCTAACACAATCAAGAAAAGCTAAACCAATCAGGATGTCCAAATATACAAAGTGGACGTGTTTAGCAGCAAGCCTATGTTGATGTCCTATGGATCGAATTCAAACTACATGATTTTTTCATTCTGCATAGGCGATCGTTTTGCACTTGCCGTTGCTATTGTGAGTTGGTTGTTTGGGTGTCAGTTTTGCGTATATTAGAGCAACCCTAAGGGTGGACTTCATATAAGAGTATTTTGTGGGTTGCATTAAGCCACATCATCTTGAAGCAACTCATTCATTTTTTACTCCAATGGTGCATCAAATTTAACTTATAATAATATTACAGTCCTCTGTTTGGGTCTATTGGTATTCAATTATTTGCAATTTTTCTAAAAGATTATATTAACTAATGGGTTGATTATAATTCGTTTAATTTAAAAACCTAAATAATTACAAAATTCGAAAGCAAGAATGTATATATCCAAACAACCAAAGATCCCTTCAAAAATCAAAATTAAGATAATAAATAAGGTACTTGTCAAAATCTGCCTGGAATTATGATGTTTCTGTTGCTGTTCTTGCAGCTAAAATATTCATATCAATTCTTACTATGGACACCAAATACCTAAGGGGATATCAATATTGGCGAAGTTGTGAAAGAATCAATATAGATGAAGTTGCTAATGATTAAGATAAAAAAACACATGAACTATAAAGGGAAAAAAAGACACTTGATGCCAAAATAAGGTCGGGTGTTAGCAGGTTGCAAATTAGTGACTATTTGAAGCAATTTTTTTTTGTTAAGGGAATGAAGCAATGTCTTCATGTTAGTTATAATATGTTAGCTGAAAAAATTGAGAAATCTTGCACACTATTTCGGAGAGTTTTTTTTATTTTTTTTTATAGAGAATGATAAATAAATGTTAACATAGTTTTAATATTTAAAGTATTATATCAATATAAATTAAATTTGAAGAATTTATCCAAGTCTCCAACACTTCTCATCCAACACACAATTTTTTAATTTTCCCACATTAGGAGAATTTTATACCATAACAAAATAAATAAGCCTTCAAAACTTTCTCGTCCCAAAATGCTTCATTCCTTTCACATTATTATAGACATTTTGAAAAAAAATGATATTATCATATGTTTCTCAAAATTGTAGACATTTTTTTAGTAACAATTATTGTAGACTTAGATCAAAAAATACTCTCTCATATCATATTTATAAGAGAAAGTTGAGTCAACAAAAGTTGATCTATCTATACTAACTTTTTAATCAAATACTTCAACTCTTGTTGACTCAAATTTTTCTTATAAATAGGACCATATATTACATACACTATTAATATCATTATTGATTCTTCAAAAAAATAATTTATACCACATTATTGTTTTTAACATGTCAAGTGTCATTTATTCAATCATAATTACCATAAATCACTTGATTGTTGTGTTTTAAATATACCACAACCAAATAGTTAAAAAAAAGTCTTTTACGCAATAAATACACATTAAAAGTTGCAACTTTTTATTATAAATAGAACCAAAGGTTTTTTTTTTTGTAAAAATAAAAAGAACCAAAGGTTTTTTTAAAAAGTTTCTTATATAAAGGGTGGAAGGGAGTCGTACATAACTAATTCAAATTTTTCTTTAAAAATAATAATAATTAAATAAGTAGCCATAAATTTTAAATTATTAATTAGAACTATTAGATTTGAAATTAAAATTGGAATGTGCTTAAAACAACTAAATTTCAAAAGAAGGAGGCTTAAAAAAAAGTAACTACTAAGTATTTTTTTAAGAAGTTAAATTAGCCCATCTGAACTGATATTGGGGAATCGAACCTAAGATCTTAAGAATGAACATACTTCAAGGTCTCAAGCTAATATCACCAGACCTATCCAAGTAGGTTAAAGTTACGACTATATAATTGAAATTAAGAATGAACATACTTCAATCTATCATCTTATATCAAAATAATAAGACCCAGTTTGGTACCTATATGTAAGTGTCTTATATTCAAAACAAATTAAAAAAGATCGAGAGCCAATTTTTTTTTTTATAATTGTAAAGTAAAATATAATATGCATACTGGTTAGTTGGTGACTATTAAAATTGAAATACTTTTTTTTAGGAAATTAAAATACTTTTTTTGTTGGTCAAATGAAATTTTTTTTTATTATCAAAAATCGATATATTGTATGCATTTATTGGGTTGTTTAATTAGGAATAAATGAGAAAGCATTTTCTATTAAAAATAAATTATGGGAGAATGAGAGCCGATAAATAAGGAGAGCATGTTAATTCAAAGAGAGGAGAAAGAAGGAGAAAATGTTAATTCAAAATGTGTTTTCAACACCTAAAATTCAGATTTTTCCTTTAATGTATATTAATTCAAAATTTGGAAGATCATTTCGTTTAAATCATTTTTTATGGTGAAATCTCCTTTAAAGCATTTACGCATTAAAATAAATCCCTTTAAATAAAGAACAAAAAGAAAAAAAAATTGAAATAAATAAATAAAAACCACCGTGAGTATCTACCTAAAAAGAAATTATGCTTGAGCCATAATGTTTTGTTAATTTTATGTCAAGTAGCTTAAGTTAAAAATTAAGTTTTTTTAAGGTGCATAATTGGGGAGTCCAGAGACCTTGAGTGATGAATGATAGTCCTCTTAAAAATCACAAAAGTTGCAAATCCAAATGTATAGAAGTGTCATGATTGATAGCATATATAGCCTTAGCATACTTCTCTAAAAAAGTTGATTGTTATCGTACTAATTTCTAAGGTATTAAACCAGTAACAAAAAATGGAGAACATCACATATAATTCAAAACATAGAAAAAGTGAAGCACTGATACCAAATAACAAACTACATTGAAATTTTTTCACTTACTGGTTAAGGTAAAACATTATCTAAAGTCCGGACATCACTTATGTACATCCAAGGTAAAAAACATTTATAGTCTTAGAAAATCAAAATTGCATTCTTATTATTATTTTTAGTTCCTTACCACCGCTAGAAACCATAACATCTACCCAAAACATGCAAAAGAAAGGGGAAACTATATAAATATAATTCTTGTAGTATTAATGTATGATTAAATGGACATTTTTTCTTGTAACCAAAAAAAAAATTGGACATTTTTTAACCAAATGAATCACGCATGTCCAATTTTTTTTAAAATAAATTATGACCTAATAAGTTTGATTGGAAAGTTTGTCTAGCTTGATTTATTTTTCTAAAAATTAAAACAAATTTTTGGAAAATTATTTTTTAAATTTTAGTTGAAAAATAAATAATTATTTTTGTTGGGTTTGGTTTAAATTTCATTGCATTTTATTTGTAGGGATTCTCATTTATATATGAATATGAACATGAATGATCGATATAACTAAAAAGATTCAAATCAAAATAAATATATAACACAAATCAGATTTACAAAACTTGGATTTTCATGAATTACATACGGATGAAACCATCAAAACTATGTTTCCTAAATAATGAACCAAACACGTACAATTCGCACAAATATGCTCCATAATTCTTTGACTGGATCGACATCAGAAATATTGAATAAGCAAGTGAAAATGATGTAAGATGGACCGACTATATTTAGGGAAAAAGGCTAGCAGATTATTGAACATTAAACATAGTATTAAAAACACAAATCATTCATTTATCAAATCAAATAAATTATTTTTAGAGGAAAAAGGAATTTATGGTAATTGATGATCACCATTAAGGTAAATGTGTTATTATCTTTGACCATGCATATTATCTAATCAACTAAAATCAATGCATATAATTTTCATTCAAAATATAATTCTTGTAGTATTAATGTATGATTAAATGGATATTTTTTCTTGTAACCAAAAAAAAATTTGGACATTTCTTAACCAAATGAATCACGCATGTCCAATTTTTTTAAAACAAAATATAGCCTAATACGTTTGATTTGAAAGTTTGCCTAGCTTGATTTATTTTTCTAAAAATTAAAACAAATTTTTGAAAAATTATTTTTTTAAAATTCTTGTAGGATATTAAATTTTAGTTGAAAAAGAAATAATTATTTTTGTTGGGTGTGGTTTAATATGTAAAAATGATTTTATTTTCTATTTACTTGAAATAGGGAATAGTGACATGAATTTTGTTATCATAGAAATACCTTCAATCCATATATAAAAATGAGTTAGGATTAAATGACATTAAAGTGTCAAAATTAATTTGATACCAAATTTTAACAATTGATTTATTTTAATCCAATGATGATATTGATTTAGTTAAGGTGGTCACTTGATCACCATACTGCCATCAAGAAAACGAAAATAAAATTAAAACACATTGCATGAATAAAGGAAACGAAAACAAATAAAATAAACATATGGGTGAAAACAATACTTACGCATCCATCATAATCATATAGAGAGAAAATGTGTGCGTCACGATGAATATAGAGAGAAAAGAGTGTGTTACGATGAAGATGAAATTATGATAAACATATTGACCATATATAGATGTCATTGCTGTAAGCCGGAAAAATTATCAAACTTCATCAATATGAAAAGTGTCCAACTTTTCGAAGTAACATTATTTTTATTTTTGAATATTTATGAAAAACAAACTTTAAAATGCAATGTCCCAAAAAAAAAAAAGCAAGGCAGTTGTATAATGATAGAATAGTAAAAATAAAATAGAAGAGTGCGATAAGAATTGATTAAATTACTATTCAATTAGAAAATAAAAAAAATGATCACAAACTCCAATTGATCAAGTATTTTATTTCGATAGTCGATTTACAATAATAAGCATAGTAAAAATGAAATAGAAGAATGTGATAAGAATTGATTAAATTACTATTCAATAAAAATATAAAAAACATGATCATAAACTCTATTTTATTTTGATAATCGATATACAATAATAAGTATGGTTAGTAACAATTTATATGATGTTCTTGTTTTACACAACAAACGAACAAAACATGTATAATTCACGCGACTATACTTCATGATTTTTCAACTGAATTAATTTCTGAGATATCATCAAATGAAAGGAGTAATGATGAAAGGAGTAATGAGATGAGAATGATGCAAGTTTGATAGAATATATATAGGGAAAATGACAACCAAATTACTTTTAAACCCCTGATCATATCGTAATACATAATAATATGATGATGAAAAAATGACACATGTTAGAATTTGGTTGGCTAAAAAAATATCATGTGACACATGTTATTATTGGATTGGTCTTATGATCACATTGAAACATATGAAATAGAAGAAGCATATAAACTATCTTCCTTTGTCATATTTAAATTTGTCATAAATCAAAAATGCAGTGTTAGTTAATAGCATTTACACACCATAAACAATTCATTTTTAGTCAACAATTTTATTTTAATCACTGCAACAATGATAAGGATAATAGATTTAGATGAGAGGAAAATGATGTTAGAAAAGGCATTAAATGAGTTATTGCATTTAAAAGTGGCATGTGTACTATTTGCTTTTAGGCAAGACAAATGTTTATAATAGAGATAGAGATAACCCTAAATAAATACTATAAAACATTAATAATGGAGTTTTCACAATTCAACAAAAATTCAAGATTAATAAATGAAATAAACAAATTAAAAACTAAAAATAAATAGGATTAAAAATATTCAATAAAGGGGGCTTATCTCTTAGAAGATGAACGATGGAGGTTGAAGAAAAGAATGGTTAGAAAACCGAAGAAGATAACGGAGGATAGTGAGTGTGTCCTTTGCAACAAGAAAAAAACAGTGTTGAAATCAGATGCGTGATGGTAGGGAAGAGAGCGAACTGAAAAGGGGAGCACTATCTAGATGGTACAATAGTCATATTAATATATCCATGACACGGTAGGGAAAAAAAACGAGACATAGTAAGCAATAAATTTATCTGTCAAAAAAAAAAAGTAAGCAATAAATTTAGTGCAAATCTGCTACAAAAATATTATTGCATATAATATTTGGTTATGATAAAGTTTGTGATTTTTTAGCTAAAATAATATAATAATCAATTGCATTAAAATGTATGATCATAATTTGTAATGGATGTTAACCGGTAAACAACATTTCTTGAAGAAAAGAAAAGGAGGAAAGAACCTAGAAGCTACCAAATACTATACTAATTTTTTGGAAGAAAAAGAGATACCAATTTCTATAAAAAAAATAATAAACCTATACAAAGAAAAAAAATGATATGATTATTGATAAATGATATTTGTTTTTTCATGTCTCTATTGAAGTTTTTTTTTCAAGGCAATATATTTTGGGTTAATACATTGTTATCCTGTAATATTAGCGATTTTCGGTTTATCCCAAAAAAAAATTGTTTAAATTTCAACCCTGTAATTTGAAGATTTTTTAGTTTTGGACTTTCATGAATTTTGACTGTACATAATCGATGATATGGCAAAGGGGTAAACCAAAATTCTCTCAAATTACAGGGGGCGAAAATATGTTATTTTGTAATTTGATGTCATGAATATCCAAAACCAAATAATCTTCAAATTATAAGGTAGGAATCTAAACAATTTTTTTTACATGGGGTAAATCAGAAATCACTAATAGTACAGGGATAAACATATATTAACCCTATATTTTGCATACTATTGTTGAATGTGCCGACTGATTGGTTAAATTTAGTGCAACTAATACCGACTTCTTAAAGATATCCACTTCTCCTCCTCCTCCCCCTCAATTGAATATCATCCAACTTACGAATATCTGTAGAATATTTAGACAATAAACTAGACTCTAACCCGTATGATGTACAGGATTTTGTAGAGTTTCATATATAAGAGTTTAATATTGAATATCATGTTGTGGAAGCCAAATGATATCACAAAAACAGCAAGTGGCTTGGTGGTTAAAATGCTTTGAAGTAACCAAAATGACATGGGTTCGAACCTCCGGGATTAGAGTTAATGGGTTGCTTACAACACTGTTTAACATTTAGATATATAAAGATTGGCTAGTTTGTTGTTCTTGTCTTTTAATTTCCTCTCCATCAATAAAAACTTGCTTCTAACGTATCAAATGATCATCTAATCTTTTACAATATGAGCTATGGTTGATAACCATATTTTTTTTACTCCTATAATAACTTACTAGTACTACTACATATATTTTACTCCTATAATAACTTGTACTTTTCAACTTCACTCAGTTAAATTCAAAATGCTTTTCACGAAAGGGATAACGACTCTCAACAGTAACTCTGATTGAATCTTATGACATGTCTCTCAAATTCTAGTAAATTAATTTCCTAAAACAGAGATACAATCTTACAACAAGTGGAAGTTGGAAGTGTGACAAATGTAACAAAGAAGGTTAGATACAAATAACCACATGCTAAATAAAGCAATGAAACAAACATAGAAATCTTAAGTAAAAAATCATAAAAATGAAAAAGTGGGTCCCACTCCCATATCCGCCCTCTTTCCTCTTTCTTTCTAAAG
>Ga0228711_1011877_pt1 | contig 10881 bp, 9 predicted proteins | sample MedpolnodulmetaG_2_FD_177996 | JGI IMG/M metagenome (GOLD analysis project Ga0228711, IMG submission 177996) | Root nodule microbial communities from Medicago polymorpha collected in Santa Monica, California, United States - brown nodules | ecosystem: Host-associated > Plants > Roots > Nodule...
GTGAAATTAGATTAGAAAGTAGATTTATATAAAATTAGGGTTCGAGGCTTGATTTGATTAGGATTAGGTCATTAGACTCATCCAACAATCCCAAGACAAGAAGAGTCTACTCACTCATGTTCATCGTAGACATAGAAGAGAAGAAGAAGAAAATAAATAAAATAACAAGAAAATAACGGAAGAACTTTTTATTAAGAAAGACAATTGTCACTATTGAATTCCAAGAACAAAAGATGAATTGTTGTGATTGCTAGCTACTCTATTTATAGTTTACAATGACTTAAGCCCTAAGAAATACATCACTAGAATGTTCCACAAGAAACCACGGGCTTTTAGGTCAGAAATAAACTAATAGGTAGCTTGTCCGGGAAGCAGAAAAGCAGCAAAAGGAATCCTGGGAGGTGGCACGGCCGTGTGGCGGGTGGCACGGGCCGTGTGGCTGGTGGCACGGGCCATGTCAAGCTTCTGACTTGGGGGATGTCATATTTTTGTATCGAATCTTTGTATTTTCAACCCGAATCAGCTCCAAACCCCTTTCTTTTGCTCCAAGACTCAATCTTTAGAATATTTGTTCCTGAAATTGAATAACTTGCAATTGAAGTAAAATAGTTCTAAAAAGGAAATAAAATTAAATAAAACAAACTCAAATATAAATAAAACGGACTCAAATATTATATTAAAAACACTGATTATTGACTCATGAAACTCCTCCACACTTGAATCTTTGCTTGTCTTCAAGCAAAAGGCATAAACATAGCAGCATAAAACAAGATTAACATATGACAATACAAATAAAAACTCATGTCTCCTCTAAGGCTTCATTTCAAGTGTACACTAATCACGACCTCAAGCATTTCTTGTGAACCTATTCAACCCAACAACAAGTCTCAAGTGAATGTGTGTGTGTGTGTAGTCCATCCCTTTTTTTGCTCCTTATAAGATAGATATTATGAGGAAACAAGTTTTAACCCTAACACTAAACTAACCGAGAAAAGTCCTTTCTTCATTTCATATAAGAGGGATGAGAATTATGTGATCATTTGACATTTTAAGAAGGAATTACAGAAGCTATTGGTGATAGTCAGAAAAACACCACCTTCACGTGGGAAGTCAGTGGGGCATACCCCTTTCCCCCAAGATTCAGTGATATCCCCTTATAAGTATATTTGCTTCCGACCTTCTTGATAATCAATCTGTTTTTTAGGCATTTTGATCATTTTAATGTCTTAGTGACCAACCAGTTTTTGACACTTGGTCACTTTCTTTATTTTGCAAGTCTTTTCTCCCCACACAAACTTATACTACTTTTACTCTGAAGACTTTTAAGGGTCAATTTACCACTAAAGTTAGAACGTGCTCCTTAAAATACCTACTCATACACTTACTCAAGGACTACAACTTTGTGCTTTTCTCATTGGAGAATTTTCACAATAAAACATGATGTGGGTATAGCAAGAACACTTAAAACACAAGAAATCACTTTCATGTACAAGAAACAACCAATTTGGAAGAGACAACAAAAAAAAATTATGTCATAATTTATAATAAAAACAAGTCGCTTTTATGCCTTTCACAACAAAACATAACAAAAGAATTAAAGCTCAAGGGAGTTTGGAAACACTACGACACTTAATTAAAATAAGACAAGACACTTTATTGGCTCCCCCCACACTTGGGAGAAGCATTGTCCTTAATGATTCAAAAGAAAAAAATAAATAAGAGGAAAGAAGAAGGAGGAAGAGGAAGGAAGAGAAAGGAATAAGAAAAGCTCATAATTTATTGAGGTCTGTTAGGGGGACCTTGGAGGTGAAGGTGCTGCATCATGTTCCAAAGGATTTGGTTATTTTCTTCGGTAATACGATTGCCCCTTTGGACCTCATTCCTTATCCCGGAGATCTCAACACCTTGCCTTTGTTGCTCGGTGCTTATTCTTTGGACTTCGGTTTGGATCCATGTCCACCGTTCATCATCATAGTGCCCACCGGCTTCTTGCTCATGGTGCACCTCATCATCATGCAAGTTTGCACTTTCCTCCTCACCAAGATTATGCTCTTCCTGTACCTGTGGGTCAACACCAACATACAACGAATTTTCTTCCACCCCGGTGTTAGTCCGAGATGGGTTAGGAAGGATAAATAACAGAGGCACATTGAGCTTAAGCTCATATGTTATGTTAGCAGGCAGATGAGGCTTAATAAAGTTCATAGAAATTAGGGTATTTATATTAAGCCTATTGTTGCCCTCAATCGGATTTATCCCTTTGTCCTCACCCACTCCAAACTTCCTAGCAATGAAAGTAATGATACCACCTACCACTATCTCAGCTCTACTGTCAAACTTTGCACCTACAGAGACAAGATAATCAAGCAAGTAATAACAAGTGTTCACGGGGTTGTTATTAAGCATTGCCTAAATCATAAAGAGGTCATCCTTCCTAGTTGTTCCTACCTCTTTCCTACCCCAAATAGTGCAAGCCATAACCCTTTGAAGGTACCTAAGCACAAGGTTGTGAATGTTACTAGCCTTGTTGGAACGTGAATTGTATTGCCCTAAACCAGTGATACTTTCCCAAAAGGCAGCAGGATTATAGCCTTCCGGATTTAGATCATGATTCCAAGAGTCATTGAGGAACCCCGCATTCACGAAGCCCATCTCTAAGCAAAAGTTTTCAAGAGACATCTCATAATAGATATTCATAAGCCGGGATTGGGGTTATCAAAATTCAACCTATCCTTCTTGAAGGCAATAGAGCTCAAGAATTCATAAGTGAAGTTTTCAAACCCCTTCACAGGTCTTAGCATCTCAACCCATCCTAAGTTGTTCAACAACCTAAACACATTGTCTCTAATCCCTAGCTTATTCAAACTATGAGAATCAAGGTACCTGCAAGGGTGTAAAGGTTTAGAGAGAAGAGATTTGTACCTACTCCGTTGTTCCGATTTGAATCGATTTGATTTATTTCTTGGACAGATTCGTTCACCTTCTTCCCCTTTTCGTTTTCGGTTTTGATGTATTCAACGTGATGGTGTTGTTTTACGTGTATTACTGAATTTCGGTTTGGCTTTTACAGTATTTGGAGATTCAATTTTTTTGGTTTTGTATGAGATTGGAGATTCAGATTGGTTTAGAAAATGCACTGTTTGTAGTTGGATTCAGATGTGTGAGATAATTTGTGAATTTTGAGGATCGAGATCTATTGAATCTGGAAAATATTTATGAAATCATGAATGTTCTTCACGTTTCTTCATTTTTTGGGTTTTGATTCAAAGATTGGAAAAGGAGAAGAGAATTAGGGTTTTTTGATGGTGGGGGCGGCTATGTTAATCTTGGCAATGATTCGTCCCTTGACTGCAATAAATGTTGTCCTATTTATACTGACAAATTAGGTTGTCTTGGACCAAAGGACCAATAGGCTTAGGACACCTGGACAAATGAATCAGAACAAAAGACCAATGGACACATGACATGTGGACAAAGAATAGAGGACATTAAGAGGACTAATAAAACAAAAAGATACTATCTTAAAGAAAAAATTAAAAACGTGACTTTAAAGCAAAAATAAAAAATAAAATAAAAATGGAAACAAATATAATATTAATAAAAACATAAAATAAAAAAGGAAATTAAATAATGAGAATTAAAGATAATAAAGATGAAATAAATGAATTAAAAAATCTTAAACTGTCCCTTCGGAACCAAAATGAGCCATTTTAAAATAACTCTCTGCCAAAAATTCGTCTAAGACATTAAAATCACCCGCCTTTTAAAATATGAATACAAACTTTTTAACTGATTAAAATACGAATAATAATTCTAAAATACGAACAAAAATGTTTTAATTATCTAAAAACGAACAAAAAAGGATATAACTGCCTACGATGCGAATAAAACATTTTAACTACCTATGGTACAAATAAAACGTTTAAATACTTCAAAAACGAACAAACGGACGTGTAACTTATCTAAAAAACAAAGCAAAGATTCTGACTGTTTAAAATACGAATAAAAACTTTAAAATACGAACAAAAATTTCTAACTGGTCAAAATTTGGGGTATGACACTCATCCACCACATCAACCGCCCCCCCTCGCCTTTCTCACTCCCACGCCTTTTTCTCCCTCACCCACTCCCGTTCCACCACCCTTCACCACCCCCACACTCACTGTTTTTTCTCCCCCAACCGCTGCCTTCTTCCCACCATTCACCACACTCACAATGCTTATTTTTTTCTCCCTCACCGACGACCTTCATCCCAACACCTCCATCCTTCACCCGAGCCTCCCTTTCCTTTACGCCAACTACACCCTCAATCCCCTTCTCCACCTCCTTCACAGCCATCCTATCAAACCTAGCAACCTTCGCCTTTACTCTAAAGTTACCAAAGCACACAGAGTTCACCGCTTTCAACAACTTACTAACATCACGAACATTAGAGTACCTGACAAAACGATAGAGTTCCTCATCAACATTACGTCTACTAGGAACCACCACCTCTTCTAGCATACCAGAGACCTCAAAACCTTTCCGCAAATAAAATTTCGATAACTGTGACGGAAAATCGGTAAAATAAAAAGTGAAAAACCGTCCAAATTGAGGACCTTCTGCAAGCTCCTTGTTGTTATTGCTAACCGCGTGCACATCAGGCTTCACACTGCCATCTTTCGGCCGATTCAGAACCTTCCCCCCGCGTCCAATTCCTCCTTGTTATTATCCATTGTCTCTAGGGGTGTACATGGGTCGTTTTAGATTGGGTTTGACCAACCTAAGACTCGAAGTACTTTAGTTTGGGTGAGATAAAATAATCATCTGTTATACTATTTGGTCGGTATGGACAAACCCATTAATTTTTTGTTTGGGTTGGGTTGGGTAATGGGTTACCCAAATTATTTTTCTGTTTTTTTTAGTATTAAATTAATAAATGATGAGTCATCATATTTTTCCATAAAAATTACTCAATTTTTTTTAAAAAAATTGTATAACTTATTTTCACTATATTTTAGCATAATAAAATAATAAATAATAAATCAAATAATAAATTTCATCATAAAATAGCATCAAAATAACCAAAAAGTGCAACATCCTAATTTGTAACTCTAACATGTTTTGATTTTTAACATAGAGATGCCTTGTGTCTATTTTGAAAATTCGATTGATTTATGACCTAAACTTTGTTTTTGAAAGATTATGACCAAAAACTTTTGGTATTCTCCTTCTTCCATATGGAAATAAAAATAAAAATATTGACATTATTGGGTAAGTGGGTTTATTGGGTATGAGTCTGGTTTTACCCGAAACCCGTTATTTTTTTATGAGTTTTTCATTTTTAAAACCATATTCACCCAATAACCTAATCCAACACACTTTTTTGGATTTTTTTGTAGGTTTGACCAGGTTTTCCGGGTGTTAGCCTGTAATTTCGATAGACTCATTTAATATAGTCAACATTTGTTTGACCTAACTTTGCAGGAATCAGAGGCTTTCTCATTTCAATTTAAGGATTTCGACAAGATGGACAACCTAGCGCGCATAGTCAGAAGTTCGACAGAGCACGGCTGAGAGTGCAATCACGTCAAACTCCAGCATTCAAGGTGGGAAAATACGATTTCAAGCTCAAAAGCGGTTCCCTTAGTGGAAACGTGGGGACAAGCGGTTGTCCAAGATGGAGAAAGTGCTGATCATGGGATTAGTGTTTTGCCAGTTATTTTTCTTTAGGTATAAATCAGAGTTTCCAAGTCGGAAAATGGGTCACAAGTCATTTGTAGAAATTCTACAACACTCAAACTATCGGCGTCTAGGGAAATGAGTTATGCAGAATGTAACACCCTATTTCTATTAAAGCGATAATACACGCGAATAATATAAATATTCAAGAAATAGACGCTACGTCTTCACATCAAAATTCAAACAACATGCATATATAAGATTCATCAACAGTCGCAGCGGATATAAGTCATACATCTCCAAAATATACATGTCATAAGATCAATATACATCATCATATAAAATCTCTAAATCTCGACACATGGGCAAAAACTCAACAACATAAATCCAGCATAGTCAATCTAGAATAATCATAAAGACATACATCCTAGATCAGAGCCTATTCTAAGACTTCAAAGACCGATAACGGAGATAGCTCCCGCTATCCAAGCACTCACCAAGCAATCAACAACTACTCCTGCATGCCATCTACCCATTCATACAAATAGGTAGGCGGTCCACCACAGACCACTGGGGGTTAGCTTCACATCAATCATAATCAACATAAACAATGCAGAATATATATACACACATATACAAATCTCACCTCATTACTCTTACCAAAATAATTATCATCAAATATATTAACTAAGTGTATAAGCACAAGCAAGTAAGACACGCAATTAGAGCCTAGTTCAAAAATTCACAATCATCAACAAAATCCACCAATGTACATATACACCAATCCACATAATCACAACATTCACCAAATTTCACCAATGCACAAATTCACCAAGTCACATATTCAATTATGACATGACTCATCAACTATTCAAATGCATGCAATGTTTTAGACTCTTCTATATGCATGCAGTACCAAATCACCTCAAGGTCATCACTTTCGATGCAACAAAAACATCGTATGTAAGATTTCACACGCGTCTTACATTTTGGATATAAAATTCGTCACCATCAGTCATGTATGCATGAACATACGACTCAACAACAATGCATATGTTCACACAAACAATTCACGACATCATCACCATTCATTTAGCATATATGCAATCACCAACAAAATCACCATCACTTAGCATATATGCATTCACCGACAATATCACAATCAATTAACATATATGTATTCACGAACGATATCACAATCAATCAACATAGATGTATTCACCAACAATATCACAATCAATCAACATCATACTATTTCTCACAATCCGAATAAAGGAGAAAATACTTCATACTAAGATAAATATCATTTTCAACACATATCAATCATTCACTTATCTTCATATAATCATTTCAAACTTTCCACAAAAGATTTGCCAGGAATTTGATCTTAAAGATCATTTTCGACAAAATTCGTCTCTCATTTTACAACTTTAAAATGATTGAGACAAATGAAGCAAAACCAAGTAAAACAACATTAATGCCTCGACAATGTATACTCTTAGACCACATATAAGTGCAGTTGAGTATACATGTACGTTTCACCGGCCAATTACGACAAAATCATAAAAATCACAAAATTCGTTTCTCTTATCGTTTTTCAAAAAGAATTCCATTTTCAAAGCAAAACAAGTTAAATCTCGTTGAAATCATTCACAACCATTTCTAGAAATCATGTATACAGTATACAACCTTAATCCCACCCCTTTTTCTTAAGAGAAACAAGTTTCAGAAAAATCAATGTTTTGGCGTTTTTCAAAAGCTTGAGATGCGAATCACCAAACTAAGTCCAATTCAATTCACTTGATGTTTACAGAGGTTTAGAAAGTTCATTAACATTTAACTACATCAAGTAATCAGTTTGGAATTGTCCGGATCGACCCAAAACCCTAAAAACGACAAAATAGGAGCTGCTGCACTGTGCAACTCGCCATGGCCACTAAATCACTCGTCATGGTGAGTTGACACAATTTGATCTCAGGAACTCACAGGTTGCAGAAATTCTGCTCTCGGGAAAAACTCAATTTTCACCCCAAAACCCCAAATTTTGATCCCCTAAGCTCAAATTTGATCCCAAAGTTTGTCCAAACGTTTATAAACATCAAAAGAGACTCAAAACCATATAAAACTTGAACCAAAACATCCTTTTAACAAAAATCACCATTTGACCCATTTTTATAAAAACTCCTCAAGAACAACACAATTTCACAACAAGCTCCATGAATATGATTACCCAAGGTTTCAATCATTAACAACAACATCACACAATAGCAACAACATCAAACAGAAATGAATTCATCAACAACAACATTATACTTCACCATTTTTGAGCAAAAACACAAGTATACATAGATACATAACTTGAGCATGTAATTTCATCATCAACAACTTAATTATCAACAAATTCACATACCTAAACATTGCATCAACACATAAGCAAGAATTTCATAAACTAAATTCACAATAATCACTTTATACAAATAAGCACTTATGGGTAGAAGTAGAAAAGAAATTATACAAAGAGATTATGAATGAAAACTAACCCCTTACCTCAAATCTTCACAACTCTAAGTTAAGGCTTCACTTTAGCTCCAATCCCTTGAATCTCTACCCTCTTCTAGCTCTCCTAGCTCTTCTCTCTTCAAAACCCTTTTTCTTCTCCTCTTGGTCTCTCTCTCTCTATCTCTCTCAAATTCTTATAAAATGAATGTAAACCCTATTTTTCTACAAAGACTAGAGCTTAAATAGTGTCCACACTAATGAGCTTAACCCTTAAAAGTCTAATGGACTCAAAACTCTTATAAATTAACTCCCAAAGTTTCTATCCACTTACGGTTAAAAATTACCGAATAATTACCGGTTCAAAACTAATTACCACTACCGAATAGTAACTTAGTAAAAATAATGGTTCTCACTTGAAACACTAAAAATAACCCTCACCAAGAATTTACTAATTTACTCTTGCTCACAAAATAACCAAAATACCCTAGAGTCTAAAATGACTATAATACCCTTCTAACACTGAAATCCACTAAAGTACACACATAGGCAAATAATCACATACAAGCGCATATAAACACATATTAAAAATAATTAAATAAATCTAACGGAAAATTGGGTTGTTACACAGAATGTACATAAACTGATTTGTAAAACACTTTACTTTTAATGCAATGCATTTTACATTTCCTTTAAGCTTATGCGTTTAAACTTTTACTCTTTCCTTTAATTTTGTCTTGCTTTTACTTGCAATCTTAAACCTGTCGAGAGACAGCGCCGTTTTTATTTTAAAACATGTCCTGCTCTCTAAGTAACCTGAGTGCATCTCGTGGCCTTTTTCAAACCGTTTTCGATCAAATCCTTTGCACTACATATCCTGAGATTTCTAGTTCGGTCTCGCTTGTAATAATCAGAACTAGCCCGTAGTTTGCCGAAAACACCGGTAAACATCGGGTTGACCAACCCATGTACACCCCTAGCTAACCCAATGATTGGTTAAAGTTAGGTTAACTTTTGTGTTTTCTAGATCTAAAATACTATAATATAAAACATATATATTTTGTCGATAACAAAATCACATTTTTTAATTAATCCTATAAGAAATTACTTTACAAATACAAATAATAACTTCAAAATGATAAATCCCTCGGCAACCAAATCACATTTATATCATTTTAGGTGATCGGTTTTGAGAAGCAATGTTCTTTATGCCCAAATATATTCATATGTATGTATATATGCATATAACTCATTTCATGTTATTTTGCTTATAAGTTGCATACAAAATAATCTTTCTATCCTATTAATGTATTAAGTTATAGTATTACAAATGAAGGAAAATATGAGATGCGTCTTCTTTGAAGGCGTTTCTCCCCTTTAGTGTTTCCATTGAAGCTTCTGCAAAAGCTTCCACCACATTTGCATATGCTTCTGCACACAATGCCTCCTTTGTTGTCTCTTCAGCTTTCGCTACAGAGGCTTCCACTTCATCAATTGCTTGAGCATCATAAGTGGTCATCTCTTGTGTAGACATAGGCCTTATCTTTGTTATTTCTAAATCTATCTCAGACTTTACAGGGATATTTCTCTCGTCCCTTTAAAATTTCATAGAGGCTTTTCGTCTACCTTCCAATAATAACAAGGGTGGGTATCTTTCTCAATCTGAATATGTTGGAGTAGGTGTAATCATATACATATGTTTCACCTAAAGATAATAATTTTGTCTAGGTTTACATTAGAAAATACAGCGTTTAGAATCTCAGCCCAAACCCACAACCAACAGTTGTATCAAAACAACATATTGCAAAAGAAAAAAAACAACACCACTAACATCATCGTGAACACTTTATTTCAAATAGATATGTAATATCTGTTGGAACAACGGGTGTTTCTCAAAATCACCTCTTAAGTTTTGATAATAACAAGGTATTAAAAATCATCAATTGGATATGTTAAACAATTTGTTCAAGTGTACAGGATCCATAATCAAAGTACTATTCATAAAGATTCTGATTGAACAAGTTAAAGAGCAAAGGAATTTTATTTGAAGCTTAGAAGCGTCTGGAAGAATGCGTCTGAAGAAATGCGTCTGAAGAAATGCATCTGAAGAAACGGGTCTGAAGAAGAGCTCCTGAAGACACGTCATCAGAAGCAAGGTCATCAGAAACAATGGTCATCAGAAGCACCTCGCCAGAAGCTACTTCACCAGAGTTGACAAAGTACGATGTACGAAGTGTACAACCACGAACTCTGCAACCACCATCTCTGCAACTTTGTCTCTACATCAAGACAAGATGACAGTAACATTGCTGCAGACGTTGTTCCTTTTGTTATGGAATGGATTTGAAATAAGTTCTTCATAGGACAACTATCAAATCAGGCAAAAGATCAATGATGAAGAATCAAAGCTTCAAACAAGACAAGTTGATGTAACAGCTAAATTCTCAACGTCTCTCAAATCCTCTATAAATAGGGATGAAGACTTAGAGGATTAAGAGAATCTAGACATTCACAAGCAAAAGGCCAATACTCTGTGCAAAACGTCGAAAACAAGACATCAACAACTTAGAGAATTCTTTCAATTGTTCATATCTTATAATTCTTAAGTGTCTAGAAAAACAGAGTCTGTTCTGTTTCGTATTGTATTGTGAATACCTCTGATTGTATATCAAGTATTCAAAACCTTATTCAATTCTTTGTAATTGTTAAGATAAGTCTCTTTCA
>Ga0228711_1011878_pt1 | contig 10881 bp, 8 predicted proteins | sample MedpolnodulmetaG_2_FD_177996 | JGI IMG/M metagenome (GOLD analysis project Ga0228711, IMG submission 177996) | Root nodule microbial communities from Medicago polymorpha collected in Santa Monica, California, United States - brown nodules | ecosystem: Host-associated > Plants > Roots > Nodule...
TAAAATAGTTCTAAAAGAAAATAATATTTAAATAAAACTAACTCAAATCTAAAATAAAATAGACTTAAATAACATATTAAAAACACTAATTTATTGACTCATCAATGCACTTCAAATAATTCATAGGATCCATAAACAAACACGTTCGTTGGAAGTTATTATTGATTGTAAATCTGTTTTGCGAACATTAATAAATGAGTGTTTTTCTGAAAAACAAACACGTTCGTTGGAAATTATTATTGATTGACAGGACCTAAAGTGTCAAACTTGGAAGAGCATCCTCAACGGAGGGAGGATGTCAAGGCTTCTCCTTTTAAGCGGAACGAAAGTCTAGCATTTGTCGTGGGAGCCGCCTAAAGGGCTAGCCACCCAATGGTATAGTGTCTCGCCCATAAATGCCCAAAAGGGGGAACTAAGCCTTGGCCGGATGTGTTCCCCCAGGCGACCAAAGAAAGCTCGAAGCGAAGAAGGAGTGCGACACGAAATGAAAATGAAATGAAAATGCCGCCCGGGGCAAGAACTATGTGTGGCCATGGACATGCATAATTGATAACATTGTGCACAAGCCAGACAAAGTCGGACAACACACCCTCATCTAGGAGAAGATTCAAGTACTTCAATAGAAGGAAAGAATCCGCTGGATAACATAAACTTGACAGGAAAGAGCTTGGCGTCAGCAAGCCGGACGATCCTGGATAACGGGAAGAAGCATAACAAGTCCTTCATCTCAGCCACAACACCCATGATTTCAGCTACAATTTCTCAGAGTAGAATAACAGCCTTGCCCGAAATCATCCATCTTGATGCGACTTTGGCAAAATTTTCGACCAACTTAGTTCTCTCCTTTCTGATGCATGTCGCCATAACAAGTGCATGAAACAAATCATCATATGAAGACAAATGAAACGTCAAGACCCCATAACCTATAAAGAAAACAAGCATATCTCATTTAACACAAGAAATGAATGAAAGAAGAAACTCAGAAGAGTGAAAGAAAATGTTCTCCCATAACATGTCGAGAAGAAACGATAAACACAAGAAAAATAAGGAGAAATCCACCTTTAAATAGCCCCTGAAGTCATGCATATCAACGGACCAGATGAAGAGAAAACGAGGAATCGTGATCTAAATGGCTGAAAAATTGCATTGGAAAAATACGAAACGCAGTCAAAGCGAGTGTGCATAGAGCACCTTTTTCCGGGACACACAGGCCACGAAACTGACATGTGGAAAGCAAGCTGAATGACCATCACATCATGAAAGTTTCAGTTCAAAGCATTAAATACCAACTGCATCGACCAACTCGCACGAGCTCCACCTCCTTGAGGACGGAATCAACTTCCTATGTATGAAAAAACATCCAAGGCGCCGATGTTCGTAGGCACCCGATCGTACGCCTCTCTTTAGAGCTACAACCATTGCACCTTAAAGGAATCAACGACTTTGGGGGGCAACTGTTCTGGACCGGTCAGAGTTTCAATCACACGTCAACATATAGCCTAGCTTACACCGCCTTAAGGCTCCACGCATGAGGGAACACGCCAGCCTTTGGTACATTGCATCGCACGCGAGCGCACTCTAGTGAAAGGATCACGCTACACGTGTCCTTTAACCGTCCTTTATCACACGCGGCAAAACCAGGAGGCAGTTATTCCTAACGCTCACCTATATAAGGGTGACATTGCTTCACCTTCAAGGTACGATTCACTTTTTACAACACTTTCTACACACTCTTTCTCAGTTCCATTACTGACTTTAGTGTTGGAGTGCTAACGTGCATGCAGACACCGAATTGGGTTACTAATTCTATGTGTTCTCCTTTACTGCTTTACATTTATTTATTATTATCTGCTCATTTTTACTTGTACGTTATACATGTTGTCTTGGACATTGTGTCTAACATCTGTCCTGCGTGAACAAGAATTTCAATTTTAAATCTTACATTTTTATGCCAACCTAAAGCATCATCACAAGAGAGAGTTCATTGATTCAATTCACTGGTATATGGTTCCAATTTTATCTTCTTTCATTGTATTTTATACTTCGTCTATTTCTTGTTATCGAAATTCCAAAATGTTTGCTAATATTTGTTCAATCTTCTTTCATATGATGAATTCTTCATGAACTCTTGTATACATATTGTTTTGATTCTTAGGCTACTTCATCATAGTGTGATTAATTTTTGACAAAAATTTGATTCATTTTGTTACCTTGAGATTTGTTTACTTTTCCATTTGGCTTTGGCTACTTTCTTTGTTATTTTATGAAATAGAAGGTGCTTAAGTTGCTTGCACCATGGATTTATTTATCATTTTAATAATTGGATTATCATAACTATTTTATTATATGATGTGTGAGTGATAATTCTTAGTGATGTGATGTGAGTCTGTGCTTTTATTTAAATTGATAATGTCAAAAGGGGAGAAGATTCCACCAAGTTTTCTCAAAAGTTTCAGGCACACATTGAAGGGGTGCTTATACAAATTCGTCACAAATTCAACCTAGTTTGGTTCTAAGTTTTTCCATCACATTCTAATGCTTCAATAATATAAATGTCAAGAAATAAAAATGTATTAGATGATTATAGTCCTAATAAGCATAAAAATAAAACTTAATAATAAAAAAGCAAATAAAATAAACTAGCTATAAACAAGAAAATGAAATAAAAATAAATTAACTAATGTAAATAAATAAACTAGAAAACTAAATAAAAATAAAAATGCAACAATATAATATAATGAGTAAAAATAAACAACTAAAAAAAATAAAGTGTTTTGAAAAGAAGAAGAAATTTATTTTTAAGGAAAAGGGGGTACAAAATTACAATATTAGGTTCAGTAGTAAAATAGTAGAGACAAACAGAAAATAAACTGAGCTTAAAAGAATCCAGTGGGCTTAAGAGATGAGATCTCAGCCATTGGATCTAGATCTAATGGTTTTTTTTAAAAAAGAGAACACAACAAGATTAAAGGGGGGTGTGCACAGGAACAAACAGGGGAAAACACTGGACCGTTAGATCCAAGATCTAACGATCCAACCCTTAAGGTGTATGAAAACATTGTATACTTGCGTGCGTGGGATTGCCTTGAAAAAGGGGAGTATAAATACGAATTATCAAAGAAAAACAACACAAGTCCAATTCCTTTCTCCTGAAAAAACTTCATCTTCTCCGTCGAACCTTCAAACTATATCTAGATTCCGGCGCAGCGGCTGCCGACGCAACAGGGCGGCGCCATTGCGTTGGAGAAACTCAAATACCCTATTTCAAAAAAAACAAACTCACAGATCTAGACATTCTTTTCGTTCCCGAGTTCGAATCCGAGCTTAGATTTTGAAGAAAATCAACAAAGAAGAGTAGATCTAACAAAGGTATTGGGAAAAAAAATTGAATATATTTCTTCTAATTTCTTCTAAACCGAATCGGCTTCTTCCTTTAATTTTTTTTTTAAAAGTTTACGAACACTGCTAGATCCATCAAGTACGAAAGTACTTTTTTAAAATCCTTTTTATGCTAAGTATGAAAACAGATTTAAATTTTACCAAAACTTAAAGGTTTATCCTAGATTTGAGTTATAACACGAGACTTTATACCTTTCTCTTCTTAATGCTTCTGGTTGGATTCCGAACTGACTTGTGAATTTGATTTTGGAATCGAAAAAAAAAGTTGATGAAATTATGATTTAGTTTGAGATCTATTACTGATAATGAGTTGATATTCTTGTGGGTTTATGAATATTGTTGGTGTGTCGTCTTGGCATTCATGATAAACTGGAAAATTAGGGTTTTGGTGGGGTTATGCGGCGGCCATTGAATATGTCAGTGTTGGAACCTGTGCCTCAATGATTGAGGGGCTATATATAGTGTGTTTTTTGGGTTATCTGCAGGTGCATTGTACTGGAGGAAAAGAGGTGCACACAACGGAAATGGTTCCTACAAATGTAAAAGGAAGGGACAAAAATGCCCCTGTTTGCTGGACAACAATGAGGACAGGAATTGGTCAATGGACTTAAAAAAAGGATTAAAAGAATAATAAAAATATTAAAGTAATAAAAAACGAAATAAAATAAAAATGCAAAGGACTAAAAAAAATAGAATAAGATAAATAAGAAATAAATAAATAATAAAGAAAAGGATAATAATAAAATAAAAATAAAAGACTTAAAACTGTCCCTTCGGAACCCGAATGAGGTATTTTAAAATATCTCTCTGCCGAAATTTTGGTCTGAAACGATGAAACTTCTCGGCTTTAAAAGACTAGTAAATAAAAGTTTTAAACGGTAAAAAAATGGGGTATGACAGATGCCCCTATTTAAGTTTCTTCGTCACAGGGACTTTAAAAGATGAAACTTTTAAATCAATGGGTCGAAGAGACTTAAATACCAAGTACACCATTTTTGACAAGTTTTTTTTTTTAAGAAAAATGCTAAAGATGTGATGTTATGAATATTATGCTATGAATGTTTGTGATGCAAGTATGAATGCAAAGACGACGAAGATGACCAGACTGGGGATAGAACAAAACAGAAGGATACCTGAGTTCTTTAAAGAAATGGATCCGACTCTGCTGGGGGCTAACACAGGTTTACTAGGGAACAAACTGATAGGTTTTACTTACTATCGGTATCAAGATAGTTTAATGAAAAGGTAAACCGAAGGGTGATAAAATTGTTTAATACCGGTAAAAGGGTAGCTTTAAGAAAAGACAAAACATTTAGGAAATAAAATTGTCTACTACTGGTACAAAGGCGGTTTTAATGAAGACAAACCATATCGGAAATAAACTTGTCTACTACTGGTACAAGGGCAGTTTTAATGAAGACAGACCATAGAGGAAATAAAATTGTCTACTACCGGTACAAGGGTACCTTTAACAAAAGACAAACCATATCGGAAATAAAATTGTCTTCTACCAGGACAACGACAGCTTTAACAAAAGACAGACCATATCAGAAATAAAATTGTCTACTACCGTACAAGGGTAGCTTTAACAAAAGAGAAACCATATCAGAAATAAACTTGTCTACTACCGGTACAACGACAACTTTAATGAAGACAAACCATATCGGAAATAAAATTGTCTACTACCGGGACAACGACAACTTTAATGAAGACAGACCATATCGGAAAAAAAATTGTCTACTACCGGGACAACGACAGTTTTAATGAAGACAAACCATATCGGAAATAAAATTGTCTACTACCGGTACAAGGGTAGCTTTAGCAAAAGACAAACTATATTGGAACTAAAATTGTTTACTACCGGGACAACGACAACTTTAATGAAGACAAACAAGATAAAATTGTCTACTACCAGTATAAGGGTAGCTTAAACAAAAGATAAACAAGATAAAATCATCTGCTACTGGTAAAAGGCAGCTTTACCAAAACACAAACAAGATAAAATTATCTGCTACCGGTACAAGGGAAGCTTAAACAAAAGTCAAACAAGATAAAATTGTCTGCTACCGGTACAAGGGCAGCTTAAAGAAAAGACACTAGGGACATTGAAAAGTATTTGTAGACTGATTGTTTGGTGGGACCTGCCACTTGAAATAAACTTGATTGGTGACATCTCTGATGGGATAAAACACATTAATCAAACCGCTGATGGGGTAAAGCCCGATATGATGTCTCAGTTAATGGTGAAGTAATCACATTTCTTGGGGATAAGGCCTATTAATCTGAAGCCTGGCAGAAGTCTACATTTATGAGTCGACCAAGAGTGCTTTCTCGCAGGCACGCTTCAATAGTCATGCTTTTCTTTTGCTTTTTCCTTTCTTTGTTTTTTTTGTTGTGAAAAATCCCCAACTTTTGCCTAGACCGCCCCTTCGGGTTTTCAATCCACCGGAAATATATTCTTTTTTGTATGTCCCTAATTTTTGCCTGGATCGCACTTTCGGGTTTTCGATCCACCGGGACGTTGATTTTTGCCTAAGCCGTCCTTTCAGGTTTTCAACTTAGCGAGCTTTTTTTTTGTTTTGTTTTTGTTTTAGCAATGACTATGTTTGTCCTGTAGAATCTATCTGTTCTTGAGGCGGACGTTGACGCATGCTTCTATGACTCATGAATTTAAAGATAATATGTTCGTCATTTTGTTTGCCTGTGATTTCGGCAAACGGGGGCTAGTTCTCATTATTACAAGCGAGATCGAACTAGAAATCTCAAGACCGTTGTGCAAAGGTTTCTATCAGAAAAGAGTCTGAAAAAAGGCCACGAAATGCACTCAGGTTGCTTAGAGAGCAGGACGGGTTTGATATAAAAGGCATTATCTCTCGACAGGTTTGAGAATGCGATTAAAAGCTTAAAATAAAGCAAGATAAAAGTAAGTTTACGCACGTAAACTCAAGGAAAAGGTAAAATGCAATGCATTAAAATAAAAGGGGTGGTCTACAAATCAGTTTACATACATTCTGTATAACTCGTTTCCCTAGACGCCGGTAGTTTGAGTGTTGTAGAATTCTGTATATGATTTGCGACCCATTTTCCAGCTTTGAAACTACTATTTATACTAAAAAACTAGATGGCAAACCACTAACTCCATGATCAACACTTCTTCCATCTTGGACAACCACTTGTCCCACGTTTTCCACTAAAAGGAAATCGCCTCCTTGCTTGAAATTGTGCTTCCCGCCCTTTTGCTTGTCTTCAACGCGAAACTGCCCTTTCAGCATTGCTTTGTCGTGATTCTGATTGTGCGCCTTATGCTTCGAGCTTCGTCGAGATTCTCCAATTAAAATAAGAAAGCTCTTCGATTCCTGCAAAGTAAAAGGTCAAACAAGTGTTGACCATATTAAATGAGCCTGTCAAATTTACAGGCTAACACATTTATGTTCTTTTCAAAAAACATGAAAAAGTTTTTTTTTGAAAGTTTTTGCTTCAAGTATTAATATTAAAAATGGAAAAAAAAAATTTCACATGGAATAAATAATAATTCCAAATAAAGAGGCACATGCTCAAATTGATTTAATAGAGTGGTGACCGGCCAAAGGCATGGCTCCACGGATTACAAAATTTGGAAAATGGTAATTATATGGGAAAGGTACATTGAACACAATATGGTAATTATGATTGTGCGCCTTAGGCTTCGAGCTTCGTCGAGATTCTCCAATTAAAATAAGAAAGCTCATTGATTCCTACAAAGTAAAAGGTCAAACAAGTGCCGACCATATTAAATGAGCCTGTCAAATTTACAGGCTAACAAATGCACCCCCAAAAATGCCATTTTTGACGACCTGTCTCACAAGAGGATAACATTGGCATTTTTGCTTCTGTTCTTCGATCATCTTGAAACATGACGTCTTCCCATTCATTTCGTCCCAAACATAGTCTTTTCAGTTTCTTTTCCCTAAACTAGTCTAGACTATGAATGGGCCACGTCTCTTCACTTGGAAAGTCCATAAGCCTATTTATTTTCCCATGGCGCCACTTGTCGTTCATCAAACTTTTCACGTTCCCTTTTTCACAACTCCCCATTTCCGTCATCATTGCACCTTCCTTTGCCAGATTTGCCTAATATATTATGTCTGTCAAGGAAATTAATTGCCCACTTAGCTCAAGGTTTTGTCTCCCTTCCTTTGTATACGTGGCAAATACATAAAGGGGAAGATGAAGAGATTATCCCAACAATCGTGCTATAAAGGTTTTGTCAAACCTTCTCCTCATATTCATCTTTCCTTCTTTTACAAAGAGAGCGGCAAAACCACCGTTTGATACCATGGGGATTTTTCCCCCCCAGAAATGCAACTCTTCATTGCTCACAAGATTGCAGCTTCAAGCATGAGAGGGTTACTGTCTTTCGGGGCATCAACGACGCTTCATCGGCAACTCTCTGAGGATGATGAGGTGCTTAGGGTCATGTCTAATGACTGCATACAACTTTTCTCTGTCACTTCGTCCAACGCAGGACAGAGGCGGTTCATGCAACAACTTACCTTGAGTGACCACGCTCTTTACTGCGTCACTAGGGCCGCTCGACTACTTCATCACTCCCGTCCCAACTTGCCAATGATTCACTGGGTGTTGAGAGACGCTTACCTCGCAAGATCAGATGAAGCGGTATACTTCTCGACCATGTTAAAGGCGTTGAATAGCGAGGCTTTCGATAGAGACAATGTTTTGTATGACTTTGAGGATCTCTTTGTCCGACAACGCTTGGCTCGCTGTAAGGATGCCATTAGTGCTGGAGATTTCTTGCTTGATTGGGAGCAGTTTGAGTTTTGATTGATGCCCCCTGGCTTGGCTTACATGTTTACATGTCCTTCCGAAGGAGCTTGCGCGCTAAGTAATAGGATCCGCAATGATTATGACATGGTCGACATCTGTCTTTGGTGCCGTCTTGATGTCGAACTCACTTGGTTCCTGGGGTCTTTCCATTTTTTCGACCTTGGCTTTTTGTTGAAAAAAGGTTTAAAAGGGCATTTTTGGATCGAACGAACGCGACTAAGTTCGATCACATTTTGGTTTTTCGACTTATTGTAATCTGACCCAGCAGTTGGTCCTGAACTGTTCAATTCAATCTAAAGTCGAAATGTTCTCTCTTTTGTCGAACCTTTATTTTGTGCTATTTTATTTCACACAAATAGGCTTATATTCTTGATATATGCCTTTATTTCGACATATCTATCAAAGAAACTAATTCCTTTGACGATTTGTAAAATGGTAAAGAACCTCAATTATCTAAGATAAGAATTATTTGCAACCTGAGTAAGCATTTGCAAATAAACCAAAGTCGTAAGTTAAATTCAATAAATATAATTGCTTGCCCCCAAATTTTGATATTGACAAGTTTTCCACAAGGGTTTTAAACAAGAATTACATCTATCTTGGTTTCGCCCACTGCCTATGGTTTTCTTACTTAAACTTTTGAATCTTTAAGGCAGTCAAATGCCAAATTTCACCATTTAATTTTCAACTAAGGAATTACATCCATTCCTTAACAAAGATACAATCAAATTTATGGTCAATTGACCAAATTTCCCGTAAGTCTAAACTTGAGTGTTTCAATAGTATCTTCATCAATGGTTTCTTAACCATCTTTTGATAAGTATTAGGCATTAAGGCCTGTTTGATTTCATACTCCGGCTACACAACCGTGATTTGATTCTAAGCATCTTGCTTAGATGTGATGATCATCTTCATCATTCCCTAAGGTTAGGGAATTCATATCCTCCATGTCAGATTCGGTGTCGAACGTCTCCCTTTCCCACATGAAGCCATGAGTTGGATGGAGTTTCACAGAACTTGCATCTGCTTGATTAGCATCATCAATTTTTGCAGATGAAAAGGAGCAATATTTGCTAAGTTCTTGTCAAAGGTCTTCCTTGGGATTTGATTTACTTCGACAAGAAAATAGCTTTGGTTTGCCTCAATGTTCTCGACTATACCATCATTTTTCCAGATCGAGATTCTTTAATGCATGGATGAGGGAACAACACCTATCCCATGAATCCATTCTCTCCCCAACAACAAGTAGAAGTTAGCTTTCGATGGGACCACCATGAATAAAGTTGGTCTAATATCAGTTCCCATCGTTAGACTTACTTGGAGAGCACCAAGGTAATGTCCAGCCTTTCCTTCGTAATTCGATAGAATCACATTATGAGGCTTCAAATCTTTGTCGGTCTTACCAATCCTTTTAAGTAAGGATTGAGGCATTAGATTGACAACAGCACCACCGTCGACCAAAACTTTGTTAATACCAATCTTATCCACTTTGACTTGGATGAACAAAGGTTTGAGATGACTCCTCATCGAATCATCAGGCTGTTCAAGTATGGCTTTCTGATTGTCTTCAGAGCCATCATTCACAAAATAACACATGGGTTTGTATTCCCCCATGTCTTTGGGATCAAACTCTTCCTCTGAATCATCAACTTCGGATATCATATCATGTTCAGCTGGTAAGATAGTGATGACATTCTGTCATCTCTATTTTATTAGCTATTTTTAGTTAGTTTTTATGACAAAGTCATTGGAATTACGGGGCAAAAAGGGTCCAAAGCACAGGAAGCAAGGAAATTTTTAAAGAGCAAATCGGGCCCCGAATCCTCACATTCGGCGCCGATTTTGGTACAGGAAAAGAGCCTTTGGCTCGACAAAAATCGGGTGCCGAATTAGCTTGTTCGGGCCCCGAGTTTGAAGCACAAGAAGAACCTTTGGCTCGACAAAAATCGGGCGCCGAACGGGAGAGTTCGGGCGCCGATTCTGCGCAGACATGGGCTTTTGGATTGGTTTATTTTGCAATTCGGGCACTGAATGTTACACTTCGGGGCCCGATTTTTCTTTTGCCTATTTAAGCAAACTGCGTTTTCTGATTAAGGGTTCACGAATTTTGAGACCTAAAGCATATTTTTGGAGTAGAGGCTTGTAGATCTGTTGGGCAACCATCTAAACTAATAGTCAATCATCCATTACATGTATGAATCTTTCTTTTTATGTTAGTTAGCTTATACTTTAGCTATGAGTAACTAATTCTCTTGTGGTTAATTCCTGAGATGAAACCGATGTAATCCTATGGGAACCCTAATTTGTTGAACTCCTTTGAATTTCAATGAAAGTTTAGTCTTTATTCATATTACCTCGTGTTAATGCTTTTTGTATGTTTATCATCGACTATTAACCCTAGCTTTATGAATATACGAACTGATCATAGACGTTGAATGACCACTAACCCTGGCTTTTAACTCTGAACTAGGTAGTAGGTTTAACCTAAGTAATCAAGCTAGAGATAGATCATTATTAGGTTATGACATAAGGACTAACGTTCTTCCAATACCTCCAATGGTTTTGAATTCACTTAAGAGATTAAGGGGTTGTCACTTGCGGGGAGAATTCTAGGTCAAGAGATTGGGTAGAATTACTAAGTTAATCTGTCGTGAAACT